>Ga0080013_1001947_pt1 | contig 25724 bp, 32 predicted proteins | sample ETNvirenome_6_85_FD_69236 | JGI IMG/M metagenome (GOLD analysis project Ga0080013, IMG submission 69236) | Marine viral communities from the Pacific Ocean - ETNP_6_85 (SPADES assembly) (version 2) | ecosystem: Environmental > Aquatic > Marine > Oceanic | place: Pacific Ocean | collected 2013-06-19
GAGTTTCTTATTCTCTTCCTTGAGTTTCTTATTCTCTTTTATTTTCATGCCGAGAGTTTCAGCACAGCACGTATCCATATAATATCGGATATCCTCTCCTGCAGCGATTGCGATATCCCGAGGATGGATTAAATCACAGTTGCCAGAGAGGATATCCGTGATCTTGAGTTTCTTATTCTCCTCCTTGAGTTTTGCAATCTCCTCCTTGAGTTTCTTATTCTTCATATCTATCCCTTGTTGGAGACCACCCATTATATTCATTCCTTCCTCCAGTTTCTTATTATCCTTCTTGAGTTTTATTAATTGTTCCTTGATATTATCAATAGCTTCATTAAAGGGATGACTGATATCAAAATTAAACGTCTTATCTTCATTAAGAACAAAGTTGAATGGTCGGGTGAAAGTGGTCTCCATATATTTTCTCATCATAGATAGAGCCTGATATCTCCCATACAGCTTCTTATTCTCCTCCTTGAGTTCTTTGAGTTTGGGTAGGATATCCACTATATCCTCTAACTCGTAGTCCGACCACTTCTCTATCTCCGCCATAGTGTTTCGGTAGTTAGTAAGGATTTTGAGTTCGTCCTTGAGTTCCTTATTTTCCTCTATCCACTCCGAAAACTTGTTATTCTTGTGAGTGATTTCTTCCTTGAGTTTCTTGATTGTATCTTTCTTATCTTCACTTTTACCCTCCCAAAAGGCGATACTTTCATCCTTTTTATCTATTTCGTTTGTGAGCTTCTTGTTCTCCTCTTGGAGTTCCTTAATCCACTTCTCGTCGTAGTTAAGTTCTGCTATCGCGTGAGTAAATCTTTCGTATGAATTACAACCCATAATCCCATTGTGCTCATAGTCCATAATACCTTTCTCATTCTCTTTGAGTTCTTTATTCTCCTTGATAATTTTATCTACATATTTAGCCTCTTCTTCATATTCAAAACATCTCCCATTAATATCACAATAGGCTGGATTATCCTCATCACCATAACCTTTCTTGATCGCTCGTTCTGCTGGAGTCATCTTCGCAAATTCACTCATTATTATTATTTATTGTTTTATATCCCTTTCCTTTTTGTTTTTTAATAAATAATGTTATAAAAACAAAGTTTCAAATTTTAAAAATTATATTCAAAGATTAAAAAAATAATAATTAATTCAATGATATTTAACAGGCTTCATAATCTTCATATTCTGATAATATGATAAACTTTACTGAATCCACTAAATCCTTTTTAAAATCTTTAGAGATCCATTCTGGATAATGGATTTTAATGAGATCCCAGAGTTGATTAAATATTTTAATACAATATTTAATATCCTGAGGGATGTCTTTTTTTACCCAGATTGCATCTCCATTATAATCATCATGATCATCAAATTCATCATACGTTTCAGGATCGTGGCGAATTGTAAATAACTCATCAATCACAGGTTTAAATCCTTCGTGATGGATTAAACATCCCCACCATCTCCACATCGCAGAGAATTGTCCCGTATCTTCTTCTCGGGGAAAAGGAGCAATCGTATATTTATTGTTTTTAAGAAAAGGTTTCTCCATCACATCAGCAATAGCCTTGCGGACGTTCTGATGGCTGACGCAGACCATCACGCGAGGGCGGAAGAAATATCCCATTATTATTTTGTTTTTAATATTGTTTCAAAAACAAAGTTTCAAATTTTCAATTAAATTATTATTATCACTTCAATTCAATATCTATTCCTATATAATTTCTTTTTAATGATTCACATCTTTTACTGACGTAATCATTATGACACGTCATATCCAAAATAGTTTCTCCTTCATTGGAGTAGGATTTAATGAAATAATCAATCTGTTCGTCGGTTCGTGTGATCCCACTTTTATCTTTACGAATATCCCAGTTTTTAAAAGTCGTAGGATATCTTCCCGTGTGTCCCCCTTCATCTGTTTCTTCTCCCCACCCATCCTTAACGTTGCACTCTCCATAATATTTATTTTTACCTCCATAAATAACGTTTCTCTTTTTATGATATTTATCGCCCACCATCTGAGGATTATACGTCCCTCTTTTTTTGTAGTAAATAAAGATTTCTTCCACTTGTCTTAATGGTTGATATTTAGCCTGAAAGAATCCAGTCTTATTATTTTTAATCCACGAATAATGATATTTAGGTTTTTCATATTGTAATAATTCATAGGTAAAAGGAATAGAGGCATATAAACAGATAATCCCAGTTGGTTTTAAGACTCTCCACATCTCTGGAAATAATTCTTTCCAATTTAATCCTTTATCCCACGATGCCCCAGTAATCCCAAAAGGAGGGTCTGTGTAAATAAAATCAATACTATCAGTCTTAATTGTTTTTATGATATCGTGAATATCACCCCGAATAAAATTAATCATTATGATAATAATATTCAAAATAAAGTTTCAAATTTTAAATTATTTTGGGGGTTTTGTATATTGAGACCACTTATCCAAACTTATTAAAGATATATGATCTTTTTCATAACAATAGGATAACTTGGGTTGGAATATAGAATATTTATTTTTATTCTTCACAAGAAATTTTGAAAGTCCATAATCTATCTGGATTTTCTTTTTTTTAGATGAAAAGTCTCTCACCACTTCTTTTAATACTCCTTTTTTAAATACGACCGCTTGATTACCAGTAATGAAGGGTCTTTTATTTTCTAACCTTCCCCTGCGAAATCCTATCCAATTGACATCGATATTGAAATCAATATCCATAGGATCTTTAACAAACCTCACATCATCTTCAAGAACCATTATAGTATCTTCTTCTTCTCCTAAAAACTCACACCAATTTTCCATAACAATATTCGTTCGTGTATATTGACCTCCAATTTTATGACCTATAATTAATTCACTATCAATATTCCAATCATTCTTAAGAACCCTCGCCGTCTCCTCAGCGAATTCCAAATTATCTTTGTAGGTTAGTATTAACGTTTTCATATATATTCCCTTTTATTAAAATTATTTCTTACAAACACGATCTGATCCCAATATTGTGCCCGACTAATAGCTGTATATAACATCTTTAAATCTGTCATCCCACGAATATCAATAAATAATTTATTTTCAGCAGTCTCTCCCTGAATAGAATGAATTGTAAATCCGTGTCTTAATTTAGTTGCTACTCCTTTACCGGGTGGATCCCCAATAATAATTTCCCCATTGGAATAATCACGAGTATTATTCGTTATTAAATACTTCTTTAAATCCTTATACCTATTGGTGAATGATTCTGGCGACTCCCAACAAGCCCAATTGGTCGGAGCAATAATTAAATCATCAACCTTATAATCCATATCTTCAACACTAATCACCTTTTTCCCAAATAATTCATCATGACAACAGAAGAAGAAGTATTGTCCTTTAGACAATTCCTCCCTTAATCTTGTCAATATCTTCTTTAATTTATCGCATCTACAACGAAAATTAGTAGTATATTCAATGACAGGCATATTAATCTTAAATTCTTCTCCTTCTATAGGAGGTAATTGATATCCTATATCTCCACAAAAGATTATCTTGTGTTCGGGAAACCTATTAATGATTAGTTCTTTATCTTCATCATTCAACATAGACACTTCATCAATAATGAATACATTATAAAATCTCGCAAGAGGTTTCCACTTTGCAGGATCAGAATTGATGATCCTATTAAAGACAGTCCCCTTGATATTATACTCTTTCTGTTTTTTTCGGGCTAATTTCCATGAAGGAGCAATAAACAGAGGATTCACTATCCCCTTATCAGTAAGATTAGAATGTGTCTTCCCACACCCTCCACCTCCCAGATGAAGTTCTATCCTATTATTTTCCCTACAATTGAAATCTATCTCATCATTACTATTGTATCCTAAAAAGGAAGAACACCCTTGAAATTTCATTCTTTTCTTTTTATCCAATCTAAATAAAGGATTGATTTCTACATCACCTTCATAATATATACCATCTACGACAACACCCTTAATCTGATCTAAATCCTTAAATTTCATAATCTGCTCCATGAAACTAATACGACAATAACTCGTCATAAAAGCAGCGATGTGAGAACCATGATAATTGTGTTCCTTTTCATATTCTATCATTCCACACTTCTCCACGCCATTCCACCGAATAGTTGAATCTTCGCTATAATATTGCATCAGTTTCGCAAAGTCTAATTCAGGACAATTAAAATTATATCTGTCTTTACTTGAATGACACATCATACATCCATACCACTTTTGAAAATAACGGACATCATCACTATCTTTCACCGTCATAGTATCATCAAACTCCATATCAAATCTACTCCCCCAACAGCCGTGAGTAATATCAAAAGATACACCATTATTCATAAAGAACTCTAATTCAGGAGAGGGATAGGCATTCCCTTCATGAATATAATTTAACTTTTTCAAGGCAGGATTATCTACTCTTACATTCTTAATATTATAAATTCCTAGTCCCATTATCCTATCACACTTTCTAAAATCAGTTATCTTACCTAAATATCCTTTATAATAGGAACACCTGTCGCCTTGCGAATAGGCTTGATTCATATCTATTACATTATATTTCGTAGTATCTTCTATAGGATAAATATCATGATCCTTATAATTAAAATTAATTGAAAGAATGGGATTCACATTCTCCAATAAAAATTGACTTAATTCGGGATGTTTCTTGTGATCTATCTTATAACTGATAATATCATAATAGTCATTAAATTCCTTAATTGTATCTGTATAGTCATTCTTCAGGACATATTTCTTTTGAAGAGTATTAATCTGTGTTATTCCCGATGTCCCTGTTTTCCACAAGAAAAATTCTCCCTTTTCTTTTAATTCATTAAATATTGCATCAAGAGAAGAAACTTCTTCTGGATTATTAGTATTAGAGAGTTCATTCAATTCAATATGATTGATTCGTGTATTAATGAAATTAAAAGTTTTCAGAGGTTTTTTTGTGGATTCACACGCTATAATTTCTGTGTTTTTAAACCCTGGAACATCAATTTTGACCTTAATCTTTAGATCATCTACGATTGACTGAATATCTTCTACAGGGACACCTTGAGGATACATCATGGTATAAACATCTACCTTATTACAGAAAGCTTCATATCTGTAAATAGACTTTTCGCTGACTGCTTTGTAAAGACATTCTAATCCCCAATCTTTAATAGGCTGAAAGAAACAGTGAGAAATCCCATCTAAAAAATACTGATCTGTATTTTCAGCACCTACTTTGTCATAGGATAATATTATTACTTCACCACCTTTATCAAACACAAGATCCTCACTATTAATCATAAAGAAACCAGGCTCACTTTTCTGCCACCACGAAGCAAAATTCTCCGGAACAAATATAACTTCATCTAAATCATAGTAGGGTTTTTCAGGGATTTGTCTTATCCTTCTTATTGTTTGTCCTATATATTGTTTCATAATATTATAAAGATAACTCATCGCCGTTCCATCTGTAGGGACTTCTCCTTTAGTAATGCGTCTCACATTACTAAAATCTACGAAATCTACTTTCTTAAATCTATTGTTACTGAATGCAAGTCCTTGTGGAAGAATGAGATCTGGTTCAAATCCACCCTCCTCTATCATATACTTATATATCTTCTTCGCGGTTCTCCCTGTAGGATTGATCCGAGAGAGTTTTTCCGTGAATGGATTAAATATCTCAATCTTTGACATAATATATTATATATATATATTTTAATTTACCTTTAATATTGTTTTTACAACAATCTTTTAAACGCGACTTAATTATTCGGCACCAACTCAACGTCAAACTGGAAGATATAATGTCCGTTGTCCTGAGCGAGAGCACCATTATCAGTTAGCCATATACGATCTCTCGTAATAGGATCAATTAATCGTATCGTAATCTGTTGTCCGAAAGGATTCGCACAGAGGATAGGATTTTCGGCACGTCCGCTGATACTCATCCAAGAATATCCATTCGCAGCAGGAGCGAAAGAGGTGACGGGATTATTAACCACCTGTCCTGGTAAGATTTGTCTAAATCCCGCTATCTGATTAACACCACCTTGTCCTGCAGCTGCTCCAGTATTAATAAAATTTGCGACGCTTTGTGAAGTCGGGCAAGATAATTGTAGTTCGATCGCGGGTTCCTTTACCGCAGCACCATCACTCCACGTCGTATTATTAATTACGGGAGCAGTGTAGGCACAAAAAGAATCACACTTCATACGACATTGACGATATTTTTCACTATTCGTAAGAGAAGTAGGTGGCGGGACATTCACGTTAAACTCCCCCAGAAAATCCTGAACCCCCGTCGCCATCACAGCAATGATAATTCTATATCTTAATGTTTCTTCATCAATCGAATATACATTCACCGCATTAATTTCTTGACTCATTATTATACATTATACATTATTTTTTCTCTTATCAATATAATATTTTTTTATTCTACAACAGACTTCACAAAATATTATACCCCAAAAAAATCCAATTAAAAAAGAAGTAGCTTCCATTATATATATTTCTAATATTTTAATTAGTTATTTACGCTGAATTTGTTTTCTTACCTTATCGGCAGCCACCGCTCCTCTGGCTACCGAACCTGCGACACCCGCTATCTTCGCAGCAACTTTTGATCCAGCAGCAACCCCTCCAAGGACAGCAGCAACTGGTTCCATTCCCATAGCAGCAGCGGCTGTAGCAGCTGTTCCCGCTACATTACCGACAACATTCGCCCCGTGTTTGAATGCTCCTGCGTGAGAGGCTACGAACTTAACTCCTTTCCTGACTACCTTCCCATATTTCTGTCCTAATGAATGAGCGGCTGATGAAATACGCTTCCCTAATGATGAAAAATATCCCATATTATATTAATAGTCTAACGTTTTTTTTTATCTTCAGGTTTTTTCTTTTGTTTTAGTTTTTTCTTTAATTCTTGATCCACACGATGCTTATCTATCTCCTGACGAAGAGTCAAAGGTTCTCTTAAATATTTAGTTTGAATAAAATCTAATTTAAGACTAATATCAAAATCTAACCCATTAAGATCAATTGTTGTATTCTTTTGATTTGTCAATCTTATTGAGATACTTGTAATAGACTTCACCTTTAATAATAATTTATGAACGTTTCCATTCACAGGTTGTATATTAATGATACCACCTGGTTCTGTATTAATTGGAACACGACATAAAATATTAGAAAATCCTCCCCCGATGTGTGAATCAAGAATACTTGATGTGCTTAAATTGGTTCTAATAAATAAACTTCTTATAGAATTTGTCATATCACAAACATCATCGGAGAATAAATAAACTTGTGCTGCAAAAGGAGATCCTGCTGAAGGAATATCTATACCCATTCCAGCACCTACAGGACCATTACAATATCCTGTCTCCCATGCTGTAGATCCTACATTCAATCCTACATAGGGATCTCCTAATATATTAAACCAATCAAATCCTAATTCTTCATTCATATCATCTCCAGGGGATTCAGGTGTTCCTGTAAAAGGACCATTACGCAAGGCTAATGTGATACGATTCCCTGGTGTAGCACACAAGAACTTAAACTTGAGGGCTATAGGATCAAAAAGACAAGTGAGCCACGTGATAGAAGCCGTGAGAATATTTGCGAGTTCAACAGCATTATAATTACCCTCAGGAATAGTCAAGGTGAAAAATCCTGGTTGCGTTGTGTCTATGACACCATTCGCATCATATAGGGCGGGAACACCATACGTTGTGATTACATAATCTAAACGAGTATTCTTACCAGCTTGAAAATTATAAAAAGAATACGGGATCTCGGCAGAATAAACACTCATCAATATTGAATGATGATCTGGAACCACAATTGGTTCTTCTAATGTAAAATCAAAATCAGCACGATTACCTCCAAAAGTAGCTGTAGCATCTTTTGAATTTATATACAATACACGACTCGCTTCAGTTTCGGTCTCGGCATATTGTGCTAACATTATATATATATCTTATAAAAAAAAACAATTGCTGAAAGCTTAACGAAGTTTTAATCCTTTACGCTTACCTCTGATAAATTTCTTCCCAAGTCCAGTAGCTGAACGAAGAGCTTTCCCTAATGTAGAATGCTTATCTCCACCTGAAGAAAACGAACCCTTACGAACTAATCCTAAACTTTCAATCGCAATTTTACCTTCAAATCCTGCTCGGGAAGCAAGACTCCTTAACTTGGTGGAAATACCATCCGCTTCAAAATTAATCTTTTTCGCACACTCTTGGAAATCACGATCAGCCTGTTTCACCTCGGCAGCAGTAGCGTTTTTACGAGCATAGACACGATCGTGTGTGACACCACACTTATCTAAATTATCTTTGGGTTTATTATAGGGTTTTGTCCCAACTGGTTTTCTCCCAGCTTTCTTCATCATATTTTCATAAAAATCACTTCCTTTCATACGAGCACGAAACTCTGTCCCTGGTCCCGCAAAATTGTATCCTGGTCCGATGTGTCTTTCAGGACCACGTTTCTTGACTTCAGCGACACTGAAATAATCTACAGACATTATATTATTCCTATTATTATTATCCTTCATAATATCCTATTTCTTTTTTAGTCCCTGTGGATTTTTGTGAAACTAAAGACTTCGTCTGATACTAATCAAAATCAACTTTGAAATCCCCTTTCATAATTTTAAATCCAACAGGAGGTTCTGTATCTTTATTTTTTCTAAACTTCTTAATTTTATTCTTTGCTTCTTTTTTAGTGATCTTTTGACCCATCGTATACCTCGCCATGACCCCATAATATTCATCAGGTAAATTCGGGTTTTTCTGCCGATACCATTCTTCTAAATCCTCCATATTTTGACAAGAGGCTAATAATGTGAAGGGTGTCAAGGTAGGGAGATTAAATTCATCTCCATCATCCTTTCGGAAACTATAATCATACTGATTGCACTGAATGATCTCTGGTTGCTTTTGGAAGTCCTTAATATCTTCTTCATTATGAATGGAAAAATTAAAACGGGGATCATTCGATTGTATTAAGACATTACGAGATTTCTTTAATTCCATTCTGTCTTGATGATTCATTATTTATTTATATATAGAGTAAAAAAAAAAATTATTAAACAAAATTAACGATAACTCCGGTAGCAGGGAGATGAACGAGTCTTACAGAATGTAAATCACGACTACTTGTCGGTAATGCTTCAGTCCGAGAATATCCCCTCACACTATCCAAGATATCTAAATTCGTCGTATTGGAGAAACGAGGTATTGATACTTGAGTGTGTATCGGTTCTTCTTCCACTTCTTCTTCTTCTACTTCTTCTTCTTCTTCATCATCAGTATCCTCCCCTACGACATCTTCTTCTTTCGTTGCCTTTTCTAATTCTTTATTAATAGTTTCACTATCTTTAACTTCCTCGTCATCTGAATCCATTATATAGAAGACTAATATATTATTTTATGTTCTTATTTCTTTTTTTGCTTTGCTTAAAAATTGTTCTCGGATTCGGGCTTGACGGATTGCGTTCCCCCCTCGTGGGGACTTTTCCCCTTGGGGCGGTGCCTTGGGCGATTCAGTATTTTCACTAACCTCGGCAGTAGTATCATCATCGGCATTCGGCATTCTATAAATTAATTAATATAAAAAAATTGTATCATTATTTCTTCTTTTTTTTATTTCCTTTTTTCTTCATCGCCAGTTTGTGAGCGGCAACTTTATCTAAAAGAGGAGCAGGTAATTTATCATATTGTTTTTGGGTGATAACTTTTTCTTTCAAGGCTTTCTGGGCGATTTTTGAGGGCATGATTTATGATAACATAGATTTAATATTTAGACTGATTATCTATTAATTTATAGTTCGAATAATTAAACCCTTCATTCGCATCAGGTAAATATAATGTAACAATTGCAGGATAAATAAAATCTGTAATCTTCTTTTTTCTTTGTAAATTAAGAAACTCCCTATCAATGGCACGTTCTTTAGGATTGGCTGGGATATTACTTAATATATCTTGAGCTACGGATGAATTCGGGATATAATAACCACACGCATGAACTAAACGAAACTCTTTACTATCAATTTTATTTACTCCTGATGTAAAATTATCCCTGACACTATCTTTGATCTTCTCAAATTTTTTAAAATCTTTAATGACGGGAGCATTAATCTGTCCGCCGATATAACAAAAATCACGGATATCTTTTAATTCTCCTAGTCTTTCAAAATCAACCAGAGCATCATCCTCTATTATGACAACTTCTTTTAAATCTTCCTGAATTATCTTTTTCATTAAATTTTTATGACTTAAACTACAAGCAACTACTTTTTTACGATAACCTTCTTTTGCGTTCCACCGAAAGTGATATTTCTCAACTTCTTCATCACTAACATCTTCCCACCATACAGCAGGAAAGATTTCGTATCTTTTATCGCTTAAATACTTTTCTTTTCTGGAAGGATAAGCATTAATCACAAAAATTCTCATTATATTCTTATTAATATATTAATTCAATTCAATATCCACACCGATATAATGTCTTTTTAATAATTCACATCTTTTACTGACGTAATCATTATGACAAGTCATATCCAGAATAGTTTCTCCTTCATTCGAATATGTGTTTATGAAATAATCAATTTGTTCGTCTGTTCTTGAAATCCCACTTTCATCCCTCCGAACATTCCAATTTTTAAAGGTTGTCGGATATTTTCCTGTATGACCTTCTGTTTTTGATACAAGTAATTTTTCTTTTTGATTTAGATTCGTTTTTTTTCCGTAGTAGTTTTGAGTAGATGATCCTACTTTGTAATATTGTTTTGGGATGAAATTATTTCCTTCCATCTGGGGATTATATGTTCCTTTTTTCTTATAGTAAATAAATATTTCTTCTACTTTTCTCAAAGGTTGATTTTTTGATTGAAGAAATCCTGTTGTCCTGTTCTTAATCCATGAATAATGATATTTAGGTTTATCATATTGCAATAATTCATAAGTAAAAGGGCATGAAGCGTATAAACAGATAATCCCTCTTGGTTTCAATACTCTCCACATCTCAGGGAATAATTCACTCCAATTTAATCCCTTATCCCACGATGCACTGGTTGTTCCAAAAGGAGGATCAGTATAAATAAAATCAATACTATCAGTATCAATTGTTTTTATGATATCGTGAATATCACCATGAATAAAATCAATCATTATATTAATATTTTTAAAAAAATATATTAATCAAAAAGTCCCCTTGGTTGTTCTTCCTTTTCAACACCTTCACGAGGTTCAATATCCTCAAGAGTTAATCCTTCTGCCGGTTCGGAGGGGATATCAGGGACTTCCTCATAAAGTCTATCAGCTTCTTTTCCTACGACACTTTGTTGTGCCCTCCTGTGTTGTTCTTCTTCGGATACCGCTGCTGATTCTTCACGTCTCACTGCTTGTTCCTCTACAGCCATGATATCTTCAGCGGTCTCCGATGCTGTCTGTCGTCTATTCCGTGCAATCGTTGTGGTGTGTCTTAAATCATCCTGTCTCAGCTTATCTCTGTCTGCTTTTTTTCTTTCTTCTATTCTTCTTTGATCATCTAATTCTTTTTGTAATTTAGCATTCACTCTTTGTTCTATTGTTTTGTGTCCTCGTGCCCGAAGAACAGCATCGTCATCGGTTTGGTGAATACCTTTTGTCCTTATGGCTTCTTCACGATAGAGCCTATCATATCTATCCCGACCTTTTTGACCGCTGAAGGGACTCCACCCATACCAACCACCTAAATCACGACGTTGTCCTTGCTCTAATACTACATCACCCCTCCTAACACCTTCTTCAAGAACCGAGAGTGGGATTACTTTCCCCACTGCTTTTCCTGTTCCTCTCAAACGGACACCGCCTTCTGGAGTAGTCCCCATGATATCAATAACATCTTCTCCTTCAAGAAGGTGATTATCTCCAGTCCCCCATGAAGTATCATACGTATTCCTTATCCTCAATCTTCCAACGAGACCCTTACCACGTCTCCCACCTCCCGTCAATCCTGATAATGTTTCCTCCAGTAATGACTGGGAACCCCGAATGTCCTCATCCGTTAAATCTCTCGTCCTCCTTCTACCTGTTTTCTTACCCCCTATGATATCATCATACGTAGGTTCATCCCCTTTAGGCTTTCTACTTCTTCTCTTTCCCGCTGTTGTAGTTTTACGACCTCCAACACCATCTCCTTCAGGTTCAGGTTGAAAATCATTAGCTCTACGTCTGCTCCCTGTAGATCTACGATCATCTGTATTACCCCCGACACTATCTGATTTACGGGGACTACCTGATCTACGGGGACTTCTACGACTTCTACGGGGACTTCTACCACCCTTCTTACCACCTTGGCGACGACGCTGTTCTTCGCGAGAGAGTTCTGTAATGTCTGTTCCCCCTGGTGATAATGCTCTTGCTCCCTCGGGACTTTTACCACCCTTCTTACCTCCCTTCTTACCACCCTTCTTACCACCTCCCTCGGGTTTTCCTCCACCACCACCTTTGCCTCCTCCTCGGGGACGCTCAAAACCTGCCTCAAAAGCATCACGTTGCGAATCAGTAATAATATTTCCAGCTCCAAGAGTCCCCTGAAGTTCGACAGGATTTTGGGATAATGCCGAATCTCTTAAAGTCGTATTCAATCCATCACTATTTATTGGTCCTGGTTTAGTAGGGGGTTTTCCCTGTCCTACACCTACTCCACCTAAACCAACAGATGAGGGATAACCCGGTCCCCTACCTTCAGCAGCATCCCGAGTATCCGCGTCGAGTTCAGAGAGGATCATAGCGTCTCGCGGATCAAGACCTCCACCTTCATCCTCGGGTTCTGGTTCCCTTGGTCCGTAAGCACGACGTTGTCTCCCCTCTGCTATCGCTGCTGCTATTTGTTCCTGTATTCCTCCCCCTAATCTCCCTTCTAATGCTCCCAATTGTTCGTCTAATAAACGTTGTAATTCACCTGGTCTTCTTTCATCCCCTTCTCTTACTCTTGCTAATGTTTGTCGTAATCCTTCATCTTGTGCTCCAAGTCTTGCTTCTATAGCATCTACGAATAGTCTAAATTCTTGTTGTCTTTGTTGCTCTGCTGCGTCTCGTTCTGCCTGTCCTGCTTGACGTGCCGACTGTCCTGCTTCTCTCTGTGTTCTTAATTCTGCTTCATGACCCGCTAATCTCTCTCCTAATCCTCTTATCGCGTCTGCCTGTTGTGCTGCTGTTGCATCGAAACGATCTATATCTTGACCTACTTCTCTTCTTACTAATCCACCTGCTCCTACCATAGTCGCTCTAATCCCTTCATTACTCGTAGCTAATTCCTGTATAGTCGCATGAAGTGCGTCATATCTTTCCCTTTCTTCTGCGATCTGTTCTCTTCTCTCTGCTTCACCCATCGCTTGATTATCCCGTAGCTGTGCTATGATTCCAGTTGATTCATCAAGGGCTGCTCTTAATGCTCCAATTTGTTCGTTTGCCCGTGCGTCTATTGCCTCCGCACGTTCTTGTGCCCGTCGGTCTATTGCCTCACCACGTGCCCTCACAGTCTCCACAGCTGCGAATTGTCCTTCCATTACCTGTCTCTCTCTTTCTGCTGCCCGTTGTTCTCTTTCTCGTGCCGCTGCTGCTGCTGCTCCCACCGCTTGTAATCCCTGTTGTGCTACTGCTCTTGCCCTTCTTGCCTCCGCTCCTATTGCCCCAATATCTCCTGCGAGATCTGCTCTTACTCCCGCACGTATAGCCGCAATATCTATAGCGGGAGCATGAACTACTACTGGTGCTGGTGCTACAGGAACGGGTGCTGGTGCTACTACGGGTGCTGCTGGTGGGACTACTGCTGCTGCTGGTGCGACTGCTCCTCCAGCTGCTGCCCCTGCTGGTCCTGCGAAATTAATATTCATCCCCCGTTGCTGTTCAGGGTCAGCAACTAAACGAGGTTCTCTTTCAGGGAATAAAGGATCTCTTCTTTCACCCCTCTCAAATCTTTTTTGTAATCGTCGGTTTAGTGCTAATTCACCACGAAGCTTTTTAATTCCTTTTCTCTTTTTCTTTTTCTTTGCTAAACGCTTTTTTAAAGCAGGATTGATATCTGTTCTTTTAAATACCTGTTGAAGTGCTCTACGTGTAGGAGCAACCTCCCTATTAAAATACCCGTGAAGAGCGGGATATGATTTCACAATCTTGGGTGCTAACGATTGTAACTTATATTGTTTTGCTCTTTCAGCACGACTGGCGAATATATCCATCGTTTATATAATAATGTATTTTTTTTATTTTGTTTAGAAATAGTATATTTTTTTAAATTTAAGAATAAAGATGCCTTTTGAATTTAATAAAAAATTGTGGGAGTTAGGAAGAAAAATAGAAGATGAAACTTTACCTGAATTGAATGAATATTTTGAATGTAATTTTGAAAGAAACGAGAATGATATCTTTGATGTATTTGATTTTAAAGATGAAGAGAAAAAAATAGTCGTTGAAGTGAAAGGTCGTAGGAATACCTCCACCGAGTATGAAGATACTATTATCACAGCAAGTAAAGTGACAACAGGATATCAGGCAATTGAAGGAGGATATAAAGTCTATTTTGTTTTCGCTTTTACTGATAAGATTATGTTCATTGAATTAAAAGAAGATTCATCATTCAAGTGTAAATTTACAGGGACTAATTGTATCCGTCATTATTTAATACCGGTTAAAGATCTCCAAGAATTAAAATAATTATTATTATCATAATGGATATATTTTCTTGTCTTATCACAGATATTATTAAGAATACATTATCTCTCTGTAATTATCAGAATTGTAATCATACGTGTAGTCAATATCTATTGGATGTCGCTGGAAATTGTGATAATGTGTTTAATAACGACCATTATTTACAACTCTGGAATACATTAATAAATATCTGTTTCAGCGGTCATTAAAAATAATATTATTATATATTATGAGTGCAAGTGATAATATAATCTATCCTGCTACCGAATGGAACGCTAACGATTATGCGAATATAATCACAATTTCTGCTGCTGCGATCAGTTCAGTATTATTAGTAGTCTTTAAGAGTAGGTGTAAGACAATAAACCTCTGTTGTGGATTGATTAATTGTCTTCGGGATCCTATGGAAGAAGGAGAAGAAAATAATGAAAATAATAATGAAAATAATAATGATAATAATAATGAGGGTGAAGATATCATTCCAGCGAATAATCCTCAGTGATGTTGGGGCTGGATATAACTAATTGATTAAAGTTTTTATGAATCATCCTATGATCAGGTAATGATGTATCAAGGAACATAAAATTATGTTTCTTATCAAAGACGTATTTTAATACATCGTAAAATTCTTTTTTAGGGATTTGTATCATATCATCATAGATATTCTCAACTTCTCTTTTTACTGGTTTATAACAGGTCAAGAAATCGCAAGTCTTCCTTAACTTTGGATCAACCTTATTGTATGTTTGCGATGTTGCTATGATACTACAAGAACCACCCGATCCGCAGAGGTGTCTCCTATTAAAGAATATTTTTTGGAGTAAATTTTCAATCGCTACTTTTCCTTTCCCACGAATATCGCAAATCGTATCATCTAAAATCAAGAGGACTTTCTCACCACTATCTTTAATCGTATCCAAGACACCTTGTAAATTATCGAATGTAACTTCGTCGAACTTTTGATCCTCAGGGATTAATTCAAAAGGATCATCATCCATGGTAATCATACTGGGACTAAATACGAATACTTTATCAAATCGTTTATTAAAAGCCTTCCCTTGTTTGCATACGAGTGATAATATCAAGGATGTCTTCCCAAACCCTGGACGACCAGTAATTAACCACCCGAATCCCCCCTTCTGTGGTAATGGTTTAGGGATTGATTTATCAATATCATCACACGTGAATTTTTGTCCTGTGATATTAATTTTTTTGTCGTATTCTTTTTCTTGAATATTCGTCATAATAATATATATAATATAATATTATTTATAGTAATCAGGCGTAATTAAATTTATAGGCTTGAGGATTTGGGTTATAATATTCTTCTTCTTCTTCTTCACTTGATTCGGACGATGGCTCAGGGGTAGGAGGTTTTTTTGATCGTTGCGGTGGTGGGGGAGAGTTATTTTCTTCTTGATGATAAAGAGGTTGATGAGTAGGTGGAGGCATTCCGTAGTAATAGTAATTATTTACTACTTCTGTTCGGCTATTCGTTTTATCACGAGTAGGTATCGTTGGTTGCGGTCTGTGAATAACGGGTTGTGGAGGGAGTTGCTCTTGGATCAGAGGAGGTAAAGGGTTTTTTTTAGTTTCTTTTTTTTTAATCTTATCTTCCTCCTTTTGTTTTTTTTTAAGAGCAATTTTTTCAGCCCTCGCTTTACGTGCTTTCTCGAAGGCTGCTTTCTGTTTTTCTGATCTTACCTTTTTTGATTTTTTAGGCGGAGGGGGACTTTCTACGTCTTGTTGTAGTAGTGTTTCTTCTTCTTTTATCTCTTCTTCAACACCTGTAGGAGTTGCACTGTTTCTCTGATCTGCTCCTGCGGGGGAGGGGACGACATCCCGTTCAATAGATTTTTCTTCCAGTTCTTTTTCTATCTGTTCCTCTTGCGACATTGTTTTACTATTCCTTTACATTATTTTTTCGGTTTTCTAAAAAAAATAAAATATGAGTAAAAATATAAATATGAGGAGGAAACCTGTGATGAAGAAACCAAAATATGATTATAGCAAACGATATTATCAGGTTCATAAGCATCTGTGGAGACGTGGAGGTAAATATTATCATTATAAACCACCTTTAACAGAGGGTAAATTCTCTACGACCCGTGGTGTATATTTAATAACTTTTGATTAATTGATGATAAATAAAAATATAATTATTATCATAATGGTTAAGAAGAAGAATCCTAGTCCCTATAAGAATCTTAAAGAAGGTGCTTTTACGAAACAAGCTAAAAGTGCAGGAATGAGTGTCAATAAATACGCTGATTATGTGATTAAAAATTATAAGGATAAGAATAGTAAATATAATCCTACTTTAACAACGTATAGACGAGCTTTGTTTGTCAAAAATCTTTCTAAATAAATATATAATGAAAGTATTAGAATTATTTTCGGGGACGGGATCAGTCGGCAAGTGTTGTAAAGAATTAGGATGGGATGTTGTCTCTGTAGATTTACTTTTACCAGCAGATCACCAAGTAGATATAATGGATTTTGATTATAAGCAATATCCTAAAGATAATTTTGATATTGTGTGGGCTTCGCCACCTTGCACTTCTTTCAGTATCTTACAATGTTCTTGGTTAGGAAGACACAAACTTGTGAATGGTGAAAAGGTTATATTCACAGAAGAACAAAGACAGAAAGATATGTTGGAGGGAGATAAATTGGTCTTAAAGACATTAGAGATAATTAATTATTTTAATCCTGAATTATGGTTTCTTGAAAATCCCCAGTCCGGTAAATTAAAGGATAGAGTATATATGAAAGATATTCCTTATTATGATGTTGATTATTGTAAATATAGTGATTGGGGATATAGAAAGCGAACTCGTATTTGGACGAATAAAAAAGATTGGAAGAATTTACTTTGTAAAAAAGATTGTGGATATATTATTGATGGGAAACATCAGAATAATTTAGGGAATGATGTATTTACAAAGAATGGTGTGAGGGTCAGTAAAAATTATTCTCAACAACAAAAATACAGAATACCTGAAGCATTAATCTATAGTTTATTTCTTTTCTAATTAAATATATAATGAGTTCTATAACAGGTTTAAAAAGAGGAACATTCACTTCTGTTGATAACTCGGGTGAATTTCGTTTAGGAGATACATTAGACTCGGGGACAGCAGGACAAGCCCTTTTATCAGGAGGAGTTCAAGAACCTACATCATGGGGCACACCTGCTGGGACAATTGCGAATGCATTAACAGCAGGGACGAATGTAACGTATTCATCAGGAAACCCTACGTGGGATGGGAGTATCGCTGATACTATTAATTCGACGGATACAGATACTATTTATTACGCAGGGTCAGGAATAGAATTGCTCGGCGTGCCGCCTGTAAATATCTGGACGAAGAATGATTTAACGACAATCAATAACCTCGGTCCTGGAAATACAAATCAAGTTCTTAAAGTCCCTAATGATTTAACTGCTGGGACTAATGTAACCTTCTCTGTTGGGACTACTTATAACGGATCATCGGCAATCACTATTAATTCAACTGATACAGATACAACGTATCAGGGTGGAGCGAATATAACTATAGATACGACAACTAATCCAGATACAATTAATCTTGATGCTGCTTTAACTGGGATGACAGGTTTTACTTTTACTGGTTCGGGAGGTAATAATCTTACAGGAGCTGGGATGCCTGGATCAGGGACTACTTGCACGTATTTAGATCTTACAAGTGCTACGAATATATTTCCAGATCTTTATCCTAACTCTGTGAAACCCTATTTAGTATTTACTTCTTATGATCCAGTTGGAACCGCGACCCAGTCATTAACAACATCTTACGTTCAATTATTTAGTGGAGGTTTATCTTCATCCTTTGTAGCACTCGGTGCGAATGTAGAAGTAGAATTAAAGGTGATGAATTATGGTGGATCATCGAATAGGTGGATTTATTTAGGTTTATTGGATGGAGCAGGGACAACTGAATGGAGTGCTTCAATAGGGACTGGCGGTGGTTCAGGGACAGGGACAAGAGTGACAGAAAGATTAGTTCATTATAAAGATGAAACCGATGGCGATTATGTTACTATGTCTTGGGTATTAACAGGATTAACACCAGGAAATACGTATATTGTAAATCCATCAGGAAAGACTAATAGCACAACGAATTATATTTATGCGGGAGGAGGTTTTCCTGCGTGTGTATTTCGTGTCATACAAATTTAAATCTATAATATATTATGAAAAAATCAGGATGGGTATTATATCTTTTTGAAAGTGAAGATAAAATAGAATTATTCAAGATTATGGAATTTAAGACAATTAAAGAATTAGGTTATGTCATCGGTATAGAAACTTCAACGATTTCAAATTGGTTTCATGGTTTAATTAATCCTCGGGGGATATTAAAAAATTGTGCTTTATATCAGACAATCCCCGTTGTTTAAAAGACAATATTATTTAAAAAAATAATATAGAGTATAATAAATAAGGATGTATAATTGTAAAGTCTTTCAGGAATGTGGGACAGCGTCAATGACACTATTAAATAATGATTATAAGAATCTTAAAGAAATTGCTTCTGATTTAGGATTAACGTATCAACAGGTGGCGGATTTATCTTCTCGCAAAGAAAAAAAGAAGTATCAACAATTTAAATATTTTCCTGAAATTTCTATTACACGGATTCCACAAAAAAAATCTAATCAATTAAATAATGAGTGAAGACCTACGGCAACCAAGTAATAAGACTCTTATTGAAGAAGTCTTATTAGAAATACGAAAACTGGAAAAAGATCTTTCTCACATCAAGAATGATCTTAAAGAGATTCATAGATATATCGCGATTCAACACATTAATGACGAGAAATTACAACAAGGTAAAAATTTAGAACCTGTTGGTTTTACAGGAGGTAGTTGGTGGTCTCCGTTCTAAGACTAATTTTTTTAATTTCTTTTTTTAATCCTTTTTTATATATTCTATTGTATAAATATGTCAGTCGTCCCCGAACAAATTAACTACACAAAGATCCTTCCTTTAGCTGTTGAGTCTCGTGCCCGTCGTCGTTCCTTTTTACCGACCAACGGACAGCTCTTCAATTCCGCACAGAACAATATTATTCAAATTGGGATATCGGCGAATGCTTTTTTGGATACGAAAGAATCTTATCTCCGTATGCGTCTTACAAACACTACAGGACAGGCGATGGGAATGGATTTCGGAGGGGGACACGGGATCATCCAAAGATTAAGACTCCTTCAGCAGGGACGTGTCATCAGCGACGTCCAGAATTACAATAAATTACTTTCTGCTATTCTCTTACCAACTCAAGGTAATGAGTCCCAAGTTGCTTGTCGCTCCGTTCTCGAGGGTGTTCGGTATGGGAACTCTGCCCCTGGTGGTGGTGCTGGGAATATGGCGGTCGCCCAACAACCCGAATGCTCGGGAGCGATTGTAAATACTCCTACGAATGCGAACGATCAGATTGCTGCTAATGGTGAATGGGTATTCTGTATCCCACTTGTGAATGGTCTTTTAGGATCTACACAGGACAAGCTTGTCCCACTTCAACTTTTAGGATCTGCCCCTATTGAAGTTGAAATCACACTCGCCCCACACCTTGATATTGGGATCTATGCTGTTGCTCCTGCTGCGGGATATCAGATTGATGATGTTCGCTATATGGCTTCTCTTGTAGAGGTTGGTCCTGAAGTAGATCAACATCTCCGCGAAGTTCAGTCTGCTTCTAATGGTCGTCTCGTTCTCAACGGGACTGATTATACTCATTACACGGGTAATATCGCTGCGGGTGCTTTAGGAATGCAGTCTCTTAATATTCCAACACGTCGTAAATCTCTCAAATCTGTTTTATTCGTTGGTGCTTCAAGAACTTTCGCTGCTCCTACCCCGCAAGATGTTGTCTATAATTTATCGTATGGCGGACACTTTCAGGCGAATTCGTATCAATTGAAGATAGGAAATACCTATATTCCACAGATGCCCGTATTTTGTGCCTTCGCTGGTGGTGGGAATGCTTTTACTCGTTCTGAACCATTAAACGAACTTGCGAAGTGTTTCGGTAGTATTGGTGGGACGCATGGTGTTGGTATTTTCTCTCGTGTCAATTATGCGGTGACGGACTGCGATGCGAGTGGTGGGGGGGCTGCTGGTGATAATATGCCTGTTGAATCGCCGGGTGGTGGTGCGTCGGTCACCTACCGATTCTGTCCTTTAGGAATAGATTTAGAAGCATTCCAACCTGGTAGCCATGGCGAAGGTTCTGGTGTTCTTGAGTCAGGAATTGATACTGCTTCTCGTTCTCTTGATGTAACTCTTAATATAGATATTGAAGCAGTTCAGCAAACTCCTATTGTTGTTGATATGTATGCTGTTTATGATTCTATTTATTTCATTGATGTTGAAGGAAATCTTCAAGTATCTATGTAAGTATTTATCGCTTAAAATTTATAACTAATTTTTTTAACTCCTATTTTTATTTTCTATATAATCTTATAATGGATTTACAAGAGATGAGAATGTTGCCTCGCGAGGCTGATTATCGTTCTGTTTTACCCGCTGCGATGCACAGCGAAGCGAAACGTCGCACTTTTTTTCCAGTTAATGGGAACACCTTTACTTCTACGGGGAATAATATTATCCGTATAGATTTATCAGGAGACGCATTCCTTGATACAAAGCATTCGTATTTACGCTTCAATTTTAACAACACCACGGGAACAAATTTAGGATTTGACTACGCAGGAGGTCACGTTTTCATTCGTCGCTTGAGAATAGAGCAAGCTGGGAACGTCTTAAGTGATGTGAATCATTACAATCGTTTAGTCGGAGCAGTTATCCTACCTTCACAGGCTACCCGTGATTCAATCCAACACAGATCTCTTACAGAACAACAGAGATGGTCGAATGATATTGATACTGGTCTGTCTATGATAGCTGACGGAACGACTGCTGCTGCCTCCGTAACTGGTGCTACTCTTACGACCCCCGCCAATTCAGGAAGACTGATTGTTAATAATGCTGCGGGTGCTCCTCCAACTGCGGGGAGTCAAGCAGAATTCTGTATCCCATTAATCAACGGATTACTCGGTGTGAATCAGGATAAGATGATCCCACTTCAACTCCTTGGTTCGTCTCCTATTACAATTGAAATTGAACTCGCCCCCCACCTGGATATTGGTGTCTATCAAGCTAATCCTGCTGCTGGTGTCAGCTATGAACTTAATGACGTCCGCTACGTTGCATCCCTTGTTGAATCTCCTCCTGAAGTTGATGATCAGATTCGTATGGTTCAGCAGATGAGCGGAGGACGACTAGTCTTATCGGGAACTGATTATACTCACTTTAATGGGAACGTCGGGGCTGGTGCTACAGGACAAGTATCTATTAATGTCCCAGCCCGTAGGAGATCCATCAATAGTATCTTCTTCGTTGGTGCTTCACAGGATTATGCAGGAGCGGGTATCGCTCAGAGAACAAGATTTAATAATTCGTTTGGTGGTAATTTCAATCTTACAGACTATCAGGTAAAGATAGGAAGTATTACTGCTCCACCAACTCCCATTCAGTGTAATTATGGTGTCGTTGGTTGGACTGGCGAAACTCGTGCCGAACACCTAACCGAATTATCCAAGTGTTGGGGAACACTATCTACAACTCATGGTTGTGGAAGTCTTTGTGCTTCTAACTTTGCGACTACTGATTGTGATATCGCTGGTATGGCGACTGATGGTGCCCCTGGTGCTGCCTCGGTATCTTACACCTTCTGTCCCTTCGGAATTGACCTTCGCAGTTTTGCTCGTGTAGCCACTTCGTCAGGATTTAATACAGCTGATAGATCAACTGCGATTACTTTACTTCTTAATATTGGTGCTGCGAATGCTGAAGCGGTTAATGTAGATGCGTATGTATCTTATGATAGTCTCTATTATATTGATGAATCTGGTTCGATCCGTGTATCTCTCTAATAAACTAAAATTTTTTTATAAGATATTTTTATATTGAATAATGTATAATGAGTGAAAGACAAATTCCTTCCACAATTGATTATTCTCAAGTTCTTCCTTTAAGTGTTCCTGCGATTGCTAAAAGACAAAAGTTTTACGCTGCGAATGGTGGTATTTTTTCTGCGGCAGCAAATAGCGAAATCCGTATTCCAGTTCATTCTGTGAATTCCCTCTGTGATCCAGCTCATTCGTATTTAGAGTTCGCCGTTCGCAACGTTGGGGCACAGACCTTTGGACCAGATATCGGTGGAGCGTATAATTTTTTTACGGAGTGTCGGATAGAGCAGGGAGGACGTGTCCTTTCAAGAATTCAAGAATTGAATCGTCTTCATGCTGCTGTCCTATCTCCGTGTCAAGAAAGCAGTGAAGGGGTCGCCACAGAAGGTATGTTAGGTTCTCGCAGGACATACACCCAAGGTGGAGCTGGTGCCGCCTCGCTCGTGGTCGCTGCACCCGGTTTGACTTCAGATGTATATTCTCTGAGTCGTCATAACAATGAAAATTATTTCGCCGCCGCATCTACACATCGTTTCGCGATGCCTATTCCGACTGGTCTATTTAATCAGGATAAATTACTCCCATTACCTCTTGTAGATAATAATTCTCCTATTACGATTGTTCTAACACTCGGTGTTGCTGCGAATGTTGGTTGTTGGAATGGTCTCCCTGGTGCGAATGATCTTGAAGTATTTGAGATATCCTACAACTCTCAGTTAATTGAAGTAGGTAATGATGTCATCGAGCAGTTCCGTGGAGTTCAAGATATGTTCGGGGGACAGCTTGTTCTCTCGGGACAGGACTGGGAATATAGTGCTGCGAATATTGTAGCACAAGCCACAGGATCCGTTGATTTAAGATTACCAGTTAGAAAGAGAAGTATTAAGTCTTTCTTTTGGATCGCCCAGAGTGATGATTATGCGAATACAGGAGGTCTCGGTCCTTCTACCACCTATAATCTATCCTTCTCGGGACAAGCGAATGTTGATTCGTGGAATCTTAAGTTTGGTAGTGTAGTCTTTCCTTCCACTCCTGTGAGGGCTATGGGAGATTCAGGGCGACACGGAATCGTCCCCCCACCTGGTCCTGAATTCCGTAGAGCTGAAAGTGTAATGGAACTTGCGAAAGCTTTTGGGACTCTTGGATTTGAGAACCCTACAGGGACTCTAAACACTACTACCTACTGCACAGACTCTCTTGGTATTGGGGATGGTGATATGGGTTCTGCAGGAGCACCTGTAGTCCCTATTAGTAACGAAACAATTTGTGTATGTCCGAATGGTATTTCCACCGAGGCGTTCGCCCGATCAATTACTGAATCAGGTGTTGATGTTGAAACATTAGCACAGGATACCTTTTTAACTCTCAATTGGGAGAATGGTGTAGATAGTGGTCTTGAGGCGAAGGTCATTCATATGTGGATTCTATACGACCAGCACTATTACTTCAATCGTGACGGATCAATAACCTATTCGAATTAAGTAATCTTGGATTACAATTGTGATAGTTTTCACGAATAAAATATTTTTATATAATAATGGAGGCTATTGATTGTAAGAACATCATAGAGATTAATGCGATAAGACAACTCTTAAAAGCCAAACCCCAATTATTAAAAGTTTTTGATGATATTATAAAGGTCGCTAACATCCGGTTGAATGAAGAAAGACCCTGTGTATCCCTTCCTATTGAGGTAAATACAGAACCTGATTTAAGCGATCATTCTTCGGACGAAAGCGATCCTTTATAATATTACCTATAGTAATGAAATATCGTGGTAGATATGGGAAGGTCGGTCGTCCTCCTTTAGGATGGAAACCTACTCCCAAACCTATATTGACACGGAAGGTCGGTGTATTTATTATTTTATTTAATTAAAATTTGAAAGTATTTAAAAAAAAGGATTGTTATAAAAACAATAATGAGCGTGAAAAATAATATGGATTTAGAAGAAGAGATTGCGATGTTAAAAAAGGAGAATGAAGAATTGAAAGATGGAGAGAACACGGCGAAGATGATTGATAAATTGAACGATGAATTCTCTGTATTGCAGGATAAGAATATGAAATTGGAAAAGAAGAATGAAGAAGATATAGAGGCGAAGGTTAAGCTCTATAAGGAATTGATAAAAACCCAAGAAGAGATTGATTTACTCTATCACTACACCGATTATGATGAAGATATGATTAATCCTGATTATAGTAAAGCAGATGGGATTGAGGAATGGATGTGTTCGGCAGAAGAACAGCTATGCGATTTTCAGAGTGAAACCAGGGATTTAGAAGAAAAGAATAAAGAATTGAAAGCAGAGAATAAAGAATGGAAAGAAAGAAGCGATCAATTTAAAGATCTGGTGTCGGCTCGATGGAAAGAGATTAAAGAATTGGAAAAGGAGATTAAACAATTGAAAAAGGAGAAGGATTGTTCTGAAGACGGATTGGAGGGTATTGAAGGATTATTGAGGTTATTCTCGAATGATAATAAATTACCAGATGAAAGTCTGGATTGTCAGGGATGTAGGATACGTCAGATAGGAACCTTTATCGCTTTTATGATTGATGGGATGCGTAAAGAAAGCGAGACGGTAGTCCAAGCAACTCCTATATAAATAATTTTAAAATTTGAAACTTTGTTTTTGAAACAATATTAAATATAATAAAATATGAGTATTTATAAAGATCTTCCCAACGATCTAATCATCCGTATCATTAAAGAAGCGGATGGTGGATTATCTACTCACAAAAAGAATATGAAAGAAACTCTATCTATTATTGAGAGATGTAGGAGGACTGCTGACGAATATATAATAGAAGAATATCTATCGGGTATGACGAATCATAACACGAAAATTTGGCCGTCCAAGATCAAGATATTCGGGACTTCGCCAGAGTTGGGTAGAGTGCTCGGGATACCAGTTCATGAGCGGGGACCAACTGAACCGCTTTTTGAATATAATGATTGGATGTTTCAGTTTTGGGAGTCTCTATATGAATTTCAGCCCGAACTG
>Ga0080013_1001948_pt1 | contig 25723 bp, 18 predicted proteins | sample ETNvirenome_6_85_FD_69236 | JGI IMG/M metagenome (GOLD analysis project Ga0080013, IMG submission 69236) | Marine viral communities from the Pacific Ocean - ETNP_6_85 (SPADES assembly) (version 2) | ecosystem: Environmental > Aquatic > Marine > Oceanic | place: Pacific Ocean | collected 2013-06-19
AAGATGATATGATTATAGGTTGTTGTTAGAAATCTGATGGTTTTATGATGTAGTTCGTCTATTAGATTATTTATAAATCCTTAAATATGTTTTCATTTTTATATTCTTCGAAAACATATTTGTTGTTTAATGTGTAACTTTGTAGTTTAAATGATTTAACAGCTGTTACCCTTCGAGCAATAGGCTAGCCCTGACATCTACGATACTCAGGGTCATTTCTCCTGGGTTACCTTTGAGACATAGAACGTGGTGCAATGGGACATCGAAGTCGGGAATACTTCTCACAGAAATACATGTAAGGTGATACAATAATGCTCGGGTCACTGCACGATGACACACTATAAATACGTCATTCCCCTCTGTTATTATTCTGGTAACAAAGGGCTTAACTCTTCGGAAGAGATCAATGTATGACTCTCCTTTCGGGTAACGATAATTAAGCTTATCGGCCAGTCTTAGAGAAAATTCTTGAGGGTACTTTTCCTTCACTTCCTCATAAGTGAGGTCTTCGCACACTCCTGCATGTATCTCATCTAATTTCGGACAGTGGATACACTTAGAGAAGATGGCTTCTTGTCCTGGTATCGTCTCTATGGCCCGTCTCTTAGTGGAGACATAAGCTATCTTTGGGACTCGTCTCTTGCGACAGAAATCTACGAGATCTCTGGCATACGCTCTACCAGATTCTGATAATGGTGGGTCTCCTCCGATCCTATTCTCTACATTGTACAGGCTTTCGCCGTGACGAGTAATGAGTATACGCATTTATCCGATACAACGTTTTTTTATAGACTTGAATTCATTGATCTTCTCTGAGCGAGGCGGACTATTAATGACATAACTAAAACGAAGATTCCAGTCACCAGAATTATTCCTAGCGTCAGTAGCGCAACAGCAATAAAGACCGCTCGTCGAGACAGAGGTGCCTGGTCGGGAAGAGAAGATCCCGGAAATTGCAAGAGATTCACTTTCCTAGCCGCGCTATCGGGAAGTAACCCGTTAGCCTCTAGGAATCCCGAGCCAACCCTTTCACCTTTGCTATTCTTCACGATGCCAGGTCCCTCCCAGTTGAAAGACCCCGAGGGCATGTATACGACATCTGGTTTATCATTGCTTGCACTTGTTGAGAGAATGTAAGTCTGTTGCTCGACAGTGATACTATAAGAGGTGGGAAATGTCATGGTATATCCTCCTCCTGGTGCCGCGACACTGGTTGTGGTCAATACTTTGATCTTGCAAGGTATCTTGTAGCTGGCTTTACCATCTTGATATTTATTACAGATTGCTGTCAGAGTGTCTCCAACTTTGAGAGGGAGTTGTTTCTGTTTGATCACCGGAAAAAACATATATTGAGTGTTGCTGTTAGTGAGCTGAATAATGAGCCACAGCCAGCTGATACTCCCTGGGGGCGCACCTGAAATCAGGAATGAGTAGAGAAGCTGGTTAATGGTACCACGAGGGATACCCCCGAGTATGGTCTGGCGATCGAACCAACCTTTTCCGGTGTCGGTCCTGCCACCGTACGTCATCGTACACTTTGGGTTTGTATAACTCCAGTAAAGAGTACCCAGACCTCCGAAACATCCCGGTATGCAACCATCCTCTCCATTGTATTGTCCGCCCTGGGTCGGAGTTATTGTGAATTTGAAAGACTTCTCTTTGAACATAGAGAAACTTCCTGTGAGTGCTCCTCCAGGTTTGCCATTAAAGGACGCCGCAACACCAGAATGAGTATCCATGTAGGAAAATATTACTCCATTCTTATTACATGAATAGGTTGCTGGTCCGCCATTCTGTGGGATGGGAAGCCAGCCTTTCCCAGTATCGTATCCTCCTACTACGGAGTAAAGTTGAAGCCCGTGAGCGCTGGGATCTACTCCAATATGGAAGACCATAAAGGTAAATCGTAGTGTTTTACCGTGTCCGTACATAAAATACCAACCTAGGGGTGATGCATCAAAGTCCAAACAGAAGTGGTCTTCAGGTTTACCCTTCCAGGGATACATCCCCGTGTATGATAGTGTCTGTTGGGGAGGTCTCATCAGAGACAGTGTCACAATCTGAGAATGTGTGCTCGCACTCTCACTAAGCTTGCTGAGTCCGTCAACGTATTTCTGGTCTATCGGGAATAGCCAAGGATTAGCTATACTCTTAAGACCTCTCTGAAAATTCTTCTTGGTTGTTGCAAGATCGTTCATTTATGTGTGCCTAAGGATTATATTTTGAGTTTAAAATATAATCTAAGATAAAATGTCAAAAAATATATGTAACCCTAAAGCAGATTGTAATGTATGCCCAACTTGTTGTCGAGATTATATCCTAAATGGAACTGATTGCGACTCCTGTGTAAACCAACCAGCACCTAGTGGTTGTCTTCCCGGAATTCCGGTAGACTGTAAAGGACAGTGGGAGAACGGTTATCCTTGGAGTAGCGATAAACCTTCCGTGTTTGACTACTCCCACGCATAAAGCCCACCAACGTTGCTATGAAACTTAGTGCTATCAATATGCTTCCGGTTTATAATACTCTCAGAGTATTACAATTATAATTATTACTTTCCCGCGTGCTTTCCGATGTACACGACTATTAGAGTTACTACCGGGCCGATAGGAATAACTGGGAGGATACCCAAAACCCCGACAATCTGCGCCCATGCAGGCAATACGTGCCAATACTTAACTAGGACTACGATGGCCCATATCCATATGATGAGGCCGATAACTAGAAGCACAGCAAAGACTGCAGCTCCAATTCCCAGAATATTTTTCTGATCGGGGGTAAGGTTGGGGTCATCATCTGAGTAACCCTCGCGAATTTTCTTCTGGTGTTGACGAAGTCCCTCAGCTAAACCTACAATGGACATTCTTTGAAGATCCATGATTGTTTTATTTACATCAATATTTTCTTGAATTTTTCTTTTGACAAACTTCATACTGCATGTTCAACTTTGCAACCATACGAGATATATCACATACCTCTTGGTTTGACCCTACTTTCACCGTACAGGATGGATCCATTCCCGTCTCTCCATAGGCCACTTGATAGATGTTACCAGGTACATCCCGCACTGTTCCATCATACTGGACCTTTATGTCCTCTGTAAGCTTTACGATACGTCGTTGCATATAACCGGACGTAGCTGTTCCCATCGCTGTGTCCGAAATACCCTCCCTACCTGACATGGCGTGGAAGTAGAACTCGCGGGGATTGAGACCGTGGATGAAAGACGATGCAATGAAACCCCTGGATTCGTACTCCATCTCTGGAGGGAGATCTCCGAACGGATAGTGCGGTAGAGTTCGTCGACCGTGGCTGAGGAAGAGAGGGACTCGACTACCTTTCAGGTTCTGTTGTCCCAATAGACCGGTGATCTGAGCAATGTTAAACACTGCTCCTTTGCTCCCTGATTGCACCGTAGCCAGAAAATTGTTACACTTAGCAAGGGAACCCTTAGCGATGCGTAACCCAATGTCCTTAGCTTTATTCAGCGCGGCGTTTATCCTCATCTCTCTGATGTTAGGATGCGTAGTGGTACTCTTCAGACCTTCAGCTTCGATATAACACTTCTTTACCACGTCTTGGATTTCCTGCTGTTTCTGAGGACTGCTAACAAGGCAATCTCCGAGTCCTACGGTGAAGCCCTCAATCATGAGCCATCCATTAGTGATAAACTGCACACAGTCTATGAAATAAGATGCGGCTTCAGCTCCGTACTCTTTATTAATAACCTGTATAAGAGAGTTATGACTGGCACCTAACACGGATTTGTTGAGTGTTCCTTCATACAACACCCCTCGCCAGATTTTTACCACAGGTTCCTCAGGATCTCCATCATTTTTCTTCTCGTAGATCAGGTCGATAGGTAAGAACATGGAGAACAGACCTTTACCGGTGTAGCACTGCACCTTCTTCCCTTTCTCTTTGAGTACTCGTCGTGCATGTTGAACCCGACTAAGGATTTTATCCTTCATGTCGATCTTACCCAAGAGATTAAAAAATTGACCCTTTCTGATCTTCTTAACCCCTTGAGTCATCCGATAGGCACCCAGGAGCGAGTCTTGTACAATGGCCATGTTAGGTTTACTGCTTTGAGGCGATATTAGGTGCCACTGAGCGGCTGAGAGCATCTCTAGCTCCGCCTGTGACTCAATGGACTGTGGTACGTGTATGTTCCTTTACTACCTTTGCTTTCACAAAGGAATAGACTGTATCTTAAGCAGACTCAAGGATGTCAAACCTATCATTGTCTACCGAACCCCGTGCGGTCGTTGAAGGAGAACCATATCCTAACAAAATGGATGAAGGTTCTTTACCTGCGGATTGCCCAATCTTTCACGTTATTACGTTTCTGAGCATAGCTCAGGCGAACTTTGTTCGCGTGCCCGAGGTCGTTACCCTGGGTATTGCATAAGGTTTCCCAAATACAAGTCGTAGTGAAAGCTCTAAGGGGTTTCCCGAACATTATAAGGATTCTCGCCCTCTCTAAAAGAGGACTAGGTGGTTATATTTTAGAGCAAGTTACACTGTTTATCCAGCATGGTATCTTGCTCAACCATGCTGGCAGCCACCTGTTTGAGACTCAACATACGTTAATCTCATCTCCCGATGAGTCCCTAAGGTTTCCCAGAGGGCCCGACTGTATCTTAAGCCAGCTCAGGATTGGTGATCCTTCATAGCCAACCAACTCCCGTTCAGTCTGTGAGAGCCTATCGTATCCTACCATATCGGACTTAGACAGTAACCCTGCGGATTGCCCATTGTAAAATTCCTAACCTTATTACCATCGGGGTCGGCAATTAACCGAGATCCCTTCTGATGTTTCCAACAGAAGGTGGTAGTTAGGACTTTAGGGGTTTCCCGCAACAAGGAGTTTCGCAAAACACTACAAACATATGCTTTCAAGAGCACTGATATACTCAGTATCTTGGTTAAGATTGCGGATCTTAGTATAATAACGGATATTCTCAATGTGTTCTCGGCACTGATCAGAATCTATGTGTTTGTTCTTAGTCAGATTCCTTTGACGAATAACAGGACAGATGTTTAACCAGTTCAGAACTACTTCAGCAGGGTACTTTTTGGACAGAAAGGTATCAATGGGTATGATGTGGTCAATCACCCAGACATCTCCATAGTTTTCAAAGGTCATTTCATCACTGAGCTGAAACTGTAACCAGTTTCTGAGACGCACACCGGTACAGTTGACATACTTGGATGTTTTCCCACCATGAACCAAGTATCTAACCCCAGCTCTGTGACTCATCCCTAGCTTAAAATCCGGGTCAGTTTTGTATCTCCCTTTGATCTTCTGTAGTATGTTTGACTTCTCTTTCTTATACCATTGATGTTGTAATTCTGACATCCGTTCCTTGTTATTCTGAGTCCATACTTTTGCCTTGTCTGTTGTTTGGCGATATTTTCGTCCACTGGATCTCTCACAGTCTAAACACTTTCTGCGATTGACCCGGAACTCTGTTTTCTTCTCTTCACAGACTCGACAAATTATGAACTCCGTTTTCTGACGTTTTTTCAGCTCTTTTGTCCGTTCTCTGGCAGCTGTGTTGTCACACTCTCGACAAACTTTTCTGTTCTTTCTGAAATCAGTGCCTTTATCCTTGTTACACTTTGTACATAACATTTTTGTTATTGTGACACAACTCTTTAAACTCTTTTCATATTCAAAAATCCGCATTCATATTCAAAAATCCGCGTTTGTAATGTTTTACTAGGGGGTCGCACCCTTTTCAGGCCCCCTGTTTTTGACAGAGACAGATAGAAATCTGTGTTGCAATATCAAAATCTGCGTTGTAAGGTTTCGTTATAGCAAGGTTCATGCGCAACGTCTTCCCTGGCCTCACGACAACCTTCATCGCCATCATACTAGCCTTATGCAGTGTGGGTTGGCGGTTCAGTAGCACGTAATCACCGTCCTGAAGCTTCCTCTCGGCTACCCATCCAAGCCTCAACCTGTAGCTACGGTTAGCAGGAGCAAGCCTCTCAAGGAACTCTCCCGCTCTCTTCACTCGATCACCCTCCATTACCAGCTCCCGTCCTGTTATCACCTCGATCGTCTCATCACCTCTACATATTATGTCACCTGAGAGTAGTCTGGTGCCCCTGCGAAAGCGCTTAAGGTTGATGCGAGTTTTGCCATCAGGTTTGAGTAGTGAGTTTACCCTTCCGTCGTCTACCAGCTTTTGCAGGATATCTATGTTGAACGTCGCCGCGCGCACAGGAATGGTAAGGATTTCTGCCATTGCAGGAGGGACGGCGAGCTCCCCGAGCTTTAATGTAGGGTCGGGACCGATAACCGTGCGGGCCGTCTGGTTACAATTATGTGTAATAGTACAATCGCCCAAAAGAAACCTGTTGTTCCGATCCACCTCAAAGCCGCAGAATTTGCCTATCCCGTCCTCTACGATCTCGATCTTGGTTGAGCACATATCCGTACATCTAGGAGGACTGCACCTTTTGCGAGGGAGCAGCGTCGGAATTCTTTCTATGCCCGCCCCAGAAATGGTCAACACTAGAGCTATTCCTTTCTTACGTTCACCGTTACTTGTCCAGCTAGTCTTCTTCTCGTGGATGCTGACCCGAAAACCAAGTGACCGAGCGAGACGTTGAGCACCATCGATAATCGCTTTGTGCTCGACGCACTGAGTAAGTCGCACAGTTCTACCCTCTTGCTCCACCGAACCATCTGTATCGATCAGACCCGCAAGGACTTCCAGTCTTACCTTTTCACTATTCACTATGTACACTTCTGGAATATGTTTGTTCTTGTACAAATTATTTTCTCTTAGCAAATCCAAAAATCCACAGTAGGAGATTCCATGGTGAAGACCGTCCTTCTGCGTGCGAAATTTCCCTCCTTGATCTTTTGTCCACGTCTTGAAGTATTCGATCAAAGGTTTGTCTGGGTTGGTGAATGTTGCCCGTTCGTACCCTCCATCGCCGAGCCACATTCCTAATATTCTTGGGTCCATGGGAACTTCTCGCTCTGACCATTGTATGGGCACTCTCAGCTTTACCCCCAACATGAGTCTCTGGTACCATTTCGACATCTTCAGATAATCCTTCACGTGGATATCCACGATTGGGTCAATATCAATGGTCTTTCTGAACATTTCCATCTTATGTAGACATTGTTCCTTGGTATTCTTCGAATTCACACTTAGCTTCTTACTCTTGATAGTTTTAGTTTGACGATCATACCATGACATGATGTAACCACCAGATGCTGACTGGCTAGTTCGCCAGTGTATCTTAGCATGACCACAATATTTCAGGGTCAGTATATGTTCGCAACTAATTCCATAATCGTCACCATGCGATTGTTTAACCTTATATAAGGGGCTTTCACCTGTAACAGTATCTACTACCGTTCTGGGCTTTCCATCATCGCCAACTACCACATCTCCGACTACTATATCTTCTGCTCTTTTCGTTTTGCCGGTCGAGAACATTAGGACTGGCGTATCAGGTCTTACAGACCTCTTACCCATGAGGTGATTTCTAAGTTGCCCATCTTTCCCCGCTAAGCGCTCCTTAATTCCTTTGATTGCTCGACCATTGGTGGTATGTTTAGCTTTTCCTTGGCTATTATTGAATGTGGTAAGTATTCTGAATCTCAGGCTAGCAAGGAATTTCTGTCGCTTGGTCTCACTAAGCTCCTTTCTCTTCCCTACTGAAGACTTATGGGCGCCGAGATGGTTATTAGACTTAATAATCTCGATATATTGATTAGTCAGGTCATCATCACACATGTTGCCGTCTGCATGTACATAAGGCCGATCGCACGGAGGTATCACTGGGAGCACGGTGATAATAAGGTTGCGAGGATGGACCAATTTCGGATCTAGACCGATCAGTCTGACATCATCGTCTAAGATACTATCGAAAATCTTTCGTATTTCTTCCGTTGTCAGCATAACACTGGTACGAGTCTTATCTTTCCCTTCGTATACCTTGAATATAGAGCTGTCGGTTGTAGAGAATTTACACCTAGGGTTGTTGGAGCCGCACCCAGGACGACAACACATTTGTACTTTCTTTAGGCGCTCATGGATCCTACTGAACCGTGACTCGCCTCTGTAGCGGTTGAGCCCTGCCAAATATATCTGATCTTTGAGTAGTAGAAGTCGGTAACATTTGAGACAGAAACAATTCAGGAATGCTACCACTCTCTTATAATAGAGAGGGTGTATAATCGACTCGTTCAACTCGATGTAGCCAAAATGTCCCTGGCATGCGTGTGCCCCTTCGTTGCAAGTCTCACACGTCCTTGTTGAGTCGGTAGTCCCCATTCGGTCGTCATATACCGTGTTGGGGCCACTCTTCTTCGGGTTGTCTATTTTACAGACAGCCATATCGAGTATCTCCTGTGCGGAGTATATACCAAATACGATCTCATCTATCTCGCGAGTATCTCGTTTCATTTTCAATTTTGTCCCTGTGATTTTTTTAGATTTTTCAAATCTAAAAAACTCATATCTCCGCTACGTGAGTCAACCTAGTGTAACTTTGTAGTTTAAATGATTTAACAGCTGTTACCTTTTCAACTTGAACGGATACCAGCATCGTGAGCACCCAGGTATTACTTACCGTCGTAGTTAATAAGGTCGTCGGGTTCCAAGATAATGGCTTCACCGCTGGCTACTTCCTCATCTAGCGTCCTGATCCTATGTCCTTTCCATCTGCACCCTCTTCCTGGTTCTCCCCACAATTTCTCAAAGTAATCTTTGACTTGGTTTTTAATCGGTAGAGACATGTTGGGCCAACCTTCCTTGAACCAGTCCTTGAAGTAAGAGTAGAGCTCCTGTAGAGATAACGTGGTATCTGCATCAACGATACACTCCTCAATAAACTGGCGATAGAGGTCATTCTGGCGTCTGTACATTGCAGTGGCCTCCTTGACTTTATCGGGTTCTACACGTACCGTAACCTTCTTCCTCCACTCGAGAAGATACCAAGCGAACGCACCTACCATGTCTGGTAGTTTAGAACCAAAGGTACGGTCCATCGGAAACCTTTTATAGAGAAGCTGTTCTTCGAAAGTTACGGGACACGGAGACCCCGGCTCGACGAAAGTAGACTCAAACGGAATAACACGAAGACGGTTCCACGTAGCTTTATCGGACGACCTCAACTTCGGAAGCCCATTACAAATGAGCGTAATGGTAAACATAGGTGTTATCTCTCTGGTACTCTTACCTCTCTCGAACAAATCCCGAGCCCAGTATTTATCCCCTCCGGAAAGTTTCTTGAGCTCACCGTTGTTGAGTTGCTCATCTCCATTGGGCTCGTCCATTGTTGCCATCCTCACAGGAGGAGCGGCACGAGCAAGCTCTGGATTTGCCGCTCCCGAGGCTACTTTCTTACCCGTGAAGTACTGAGTATTGAACTTGATAGCGAGTTCTCCGAGCATCATCTCAAATAGATTCTGCATAACGGACTTACCGTTATCTCCTTCTCCAGTCCAGATATACACCTTTTTCTGAGAGTTACCCCCGACGAAGATATCAGAATAAGTATCGAGGAAGTAGGTACGAATAGAGCTATCTGGAAAAATCTTATACAGGAATTCCTTTACATCTTGTACGCCCTGAGAGCTCTCATCATACTCCTGGTAATCGATAGGTATGCACTTACTCACGAAGTCCTCTGGGTATCCACAGCGAAAGAGGTTAGTCTTCAAGTCATAGATCCCATTCCTGAAGCCAATCAGGTGTGGGTTCTGATCAAGTTTGGCCTTAAACCGTCTATCGTAGAATACCTCCATAGCTTCCTTCATAATGTTGTTTTTGTACGGAGCGGACTTGAGATTGCAGATGAGTTTGCGAATTTGTTTAAGCCGAGCATTATACATAGCTTCCTCCGCTTTATCCGTGACCTCTCCCAGTTTCATCACTACTACCTTCCCCATCTCACAGTACTGCTTGACAATGGTATCTGAGATCCTCTGTCGCAGGAAAATACCCTCTTCGATATCTTCCCACTTATGACTCCTGAACTGAAACCAGTTCTTGTTCGGTAATGAAGCACACACAAACTCGTCACAATACATAGCATGTAGTGCCATCGCTATATCCCAGTGAGAACCGTTTAGAGACTCCTTTGCATGGTATTTAACCGACTCGTTTTTGAACTTTGCGTACTCGTCAGGACTGTCTAGTTTCGCAAGATGGCGCAGCGTACCCAGAGTAAGATCTCGTTGTACCATTTTTTCCCACTGGTAGACACAAGTCGCCTCATCAAATTTCTCATCACACCTTGCCGAGAAAGTGATCCACTGCTCAAGAGCCTCGGTACTCCCTTTCCCAATATTGTTCAGGATCCACCCTATTCTCATCCACTCATCATACTTCTCCGATCGAAAATCCTGAAGCATAGGAAGGAGTCTCTCGGATATTTTTAGAGACTCCTTCACGGATATCTCAAGATGCTTTGGTACCTTATTTGACCTTTTCTTCTCTCTACGCTTGAGAGAATCTTTCAAAGGACATGCCAATCCCTCTTTCACTTCCATAATGGGCCTACCGCCGTGAAAAATACTCAAAATTCTTGGAAGAAAGTCCTTTACCCTCCCTGTGATATTCATCGGTCTCTCAAGGTAGTCTAGAAGCTCGTAACTCTGAAAAGCCTCTTCCAGACTCATCTCCCTACCATCGGACGCTATAATCTTTGTGACGCGGTAAGGATCCATCTCCTCCGACTTTCTGCTCCCGTACACTAGCCATGCATTACGCGTCACTGCGTCGTCAACCACAGTCCCGGAGTCTTCAATCCCCAAGTTTTTGAATACTTCTAATTCCTTGAGCACCTTCTGAACACGGGGGATGATATGTACAGCCATATTCTGTCGGCTCAGGAAAAGAGCCGGAAAATGCAGATGGAAACCGTTCTTGGCATATGTCGCATCTCCTGCAAGTAGGTAATACAACGACTTCTCTAATACCACGCACATGAGGTTGGCATCGGTGCACTCGTCTACCACATTACGTAATACCGACTGATACACTTCAACTACTTGACTTAACTGTTTCTTATTATATAGGTGTTCCCCATAGTCAATTTTACCCTCGTCTTTGATTTTGAGATCAATGTCTACGATAACAGGTAATTCATTCTGTGCCCTTTCAGCCACACCCAAGAGGGCATCTGGGTTATCCACGATCCTGTTACTGTAGACGTCCCAGAAGGCGTCTCGGGTCTTATTGCTGAAGTAAAACTTCCCTAGGGGCTTGAGCATGGATACGTGGGTATGATAGGTCCCATCCATGTAATTATTCCGAAGTATTTGTTCTACAGAAGTGCTCATTTGTCTTATTATACCACATATATAAATAGTTTTTCATTTTTAATTTGTTGTCCGAAAGGCGGGTTTACCCCTTATTTATGGTTTAAAACCTACTCTAAGCATTATAAAGTATTATGTCTGAATCAGATACAGATGTTAACAGTTTTGAGTACATACATTCTGATGGAACGAGCGGTAAGACCTCAGAACATGAAGACGTGGCCTCTTATCGCGCATGGTTAGAGAGCAAATATGACAATGTTGCCTCCTTGAACGAGGCGTGCGGTGGTAATTACTCGTCCTTTGTCGAGTTCTCTCGGCAAAGTATTTCCAAATATCAGGAAAAGAGTAGTACAAAAGATACTGAGGAATCTATTTGTGCAAAAGAAGAGCATAACACAAAAGTTTCTGGTCATATCGACCTAACCAACGAGAAAGATGAAACTAAAGATGAAACTAAAGAGAAAACTAAAGATGACGACGAGAACGTAGAGGAAGCTAAAGAGGAAGCAGAGAACGTAGAGGAAGCTAAAGAGGAAGCAGAGAGCGTAGAGGAAGCTAAAGAGGAAGCAGAGAGCGTAGAGGAAGCTAAAGAGGTAGTCACTGATGACCCTATGTGGGGGATCTCTAGAGCTGCCAATATGTTGAGTAGTTTCTGGTCAGGGAAGCAAGACGGCGATACACAACTTCCTACTCCACCGCCAGTACCTGACCACTCGGAGCCAGACGTAAATCAGGATCCTAACCCTGTAAGTGAAGAGGAGTTGAGTGATAATTCCCCTACCAATGACGACAGGGCCGACGATTCCACTACCGAAGATACTACTACCGAAGGAAAAGTTGGAGCGGATGATTGTAAGGAAGACAGGTGTTTCGTTATAGTTGCCAACGATGAGCCGGCCTTTTACATGGATACTCGTCAGAGTGCTCGAGACAAGATGAGAGAGCTAGCAAATCGGTTATGCAGTGGATATGCCGACTATAATGTCTACATCGAATCACCATCTCTTGACGAGATACACGTGGTCGGTAACCATCGTTACTTCGTGATCTCACACACCCGTATACTAGATAGACTTCGTGTCCAAGAGGTACCTAAATTCACCGATCTATCTTTCACGATCTATCTTGCTAAGAATCTATTGCGAACAGTCTATGGAGTTTGGTAGCCTTCATCTTAGTTTTCCCAGACCCACTAGGGGGTCTGGGAAGTGCTGACACCGGGATTCGAACCCGGGAGAACTTTCGTTCATGGGGTCTTAAGTCCCAGGCCTAATACCAACTCACTCATCTGGTGAATGAGCTCACGAATCATTTTTTATCTATATAGGATAGCTTTAATACAAATACACTCCGTACAACCTGCGACGTATGATTCCGATAATCCCGATTATCCAGAATATTACAACCCCTGCCACCACCGCGAGAGTCAGACTATAATTATCTATACCTTCATCCATAATGTTAACCATATTGATCAAGATATAGAAAAGTCCTGCACCGGTTCCTCCTATTACTCCGGTACCGGTGCAGACAAATGCACGGTAGGCAGTGTTCTCGCACAGTGGGTCAGCCTCTGGGAGCGCTATAAACTCCCGGCATAAAGGACAGTCTACGCCCACGACTATAATACCTTCTTTCTCCTTCATGGTTCGTGGAACTTTATGAATACAGCCGTCACAATACTTATGATGGCATGGTGTCTCGTATGTATCTTGGCATACCTCTAGGCAAATAGCACAGATATGGTCATCTTCATCCATTTATTACTACTATTGAGCTTGATTCTCTAAATCAAATGGCTTATGGTTCTAGTCACTATTAACGTACCGAAGATACTTGTAGGCCTGCAGCTGACAGATCACGTCACACAGATCGTCCTTCTTACGACTTTCTTGAATCTGAGATATCGTCTCTATGTCTCCACGCTCTCCGATGATGATCAGTGCACGAGCTATACACCATTTTTTTCTGGCCGGTTTGTCTATAGCTTTATAGCGCTTCTTACCTGTTTTGGTTACCTTCTCTATCTTGGTGGCTCCCAACACCTGAGTCTTGTGGTAAGCAGGGAACTCCTCGATCGTTTTCTTTCCGTATTTAATAGCAAAATATGACCAACAATGTTGACCGAGTTTAAGAGCCATAGTATTATGCCTCTTTCCAAAACTCATCTGTTTCTCTATAACGAAAGCGTCGCACTGTTCCCAGAACTCTTCGTAGTCATCTAGGACTTCTATCATATTGTAGAGCACCTTGGGATCCAGGTATTGTCGCTTGTCAGAGCCTATCGTGAGATCTACGTTCTCCAATAGGATCTTTTTCCCTACAGAGCAGACCTTGTCTAGGGTAGGCTGAAACTTACTGGTAGGGGTTCCACATGCTTTGTATCGATGAGACTTAGAGACGTCTTTGCACGCTCTGAGCTTAGATACATCTACTTCCTCTATGTAAAAACTAAAGTTTTTCTTCCCTATATCAAAACTAGCTAGCCATACGATATCACTGTTGGACTTACTCATCTTTAGCTCTTACTCGAACATGTTTAAATCTAACTTATCTAGATATATATAAAAAATGAAGTTCCTAAATCAGAAGGAAAAGGTAGCACTGGTGATCATGGTCACCTTGACCTTACTCAGCGTGACAATTAGTGTCTATTTAGCACTTACTCAGACGTATACCAACATTAAGACTTGTATTAATAATAAACTCTATGTGGTGAACACCGGTGGTGAAGTTGACAAGAATTTCAAAGAGAAATACGAAGGTCTGAAAAATAAGATCGGTGACTTCGAAGTGGTGGCCTACAACCCACCCATGCAGTCAGGTAATCTCACTCCCGCTGACTGGAACCAGATTGCCCGGGATTTATCAGAGATGTACAATAAGTACGACGCCTTTGTTCTCATGGTTTCTCACGATACTATACCCTATACGGCATCGGCTCTGTCTTTTATGATGGAAAACCTGGGTAAGCCTATAGTCTTGTCGGACGGAGACTTATCGGACGCACTGGTGGCAGCATCCCAAACCAATATCCCCGAAGTAATGATAGCGTCCAACGGGGACTTACTACGAGGGTGCAGAACAGTTGCTAACTCAGACCAAGGTTTCTGGTCTCCGAACTACCCTCCTTTGAATGAAGCCTATGGGATGCCTCCTCCCAAAGAAGAGTTTCAACCGAAGCTAGTGAATCCTGATAATAAGATAGCGGTGGTCAAAATGTATCCAGGTATGGACGCTAACGACCTTGTCCCTTATTTGAACACGAAGGGTCTACAAGGAATTATACTAGAACTGTGGGGAGAGGGAGGAGGACCAACCTCTCCGGAGTTTCTTAAGGTAATTACCGAGCTGGCTAAGAAAGGTGTGGTCATTGTCGCTGTTTCTCAGTACGATCGCGTTGGAGGAGGATACGAGACCGATATTCGCCTTCTCGAGGCAGGAGTATTGTCAGGATATGACATGACAACTCCGGCTGCGTATGCAAAGTTAGCCTTCTTGTTAGGCAATGTGGAAGAGAAAAAGCTCATTGGACAACTCATGGAGATCAATTTTCGCGGAGAAATGTCCCTAAATAATGTCCCTATACAATAAATGACCTGTTCCATCTATAAAGTTGATCTAATTGCCGAGAGGAGATACCCCGTCGCTAGTCTCATTAAACATACCGATATGAGTCGGTGGCTCAAAGCCAATGGTGACCCAGAATACATATACGAGATCTGGAAGACTAGAGGTATTCATTCCCGGTGGCAATGGAAGGACAAAAAAGGAAAAGTGGGGAAGAATGGCTACGCCCCGCAAGATGATCTATTATTTCGATAATAACAGATACAGAAAAAGATGGCATGGTAGTATAAATGACACGTGAAACCTTTACACGAAAACGTCCTCGTACGTCGGAAGAGCTCATACTATTGATAAGTTATCTATCTCTCGTAGGCATATGGTTCGCCATCCCTAGTGTAAATCTACTACTGAACAGAGATAAGCGATGGCCAGTGGCAGCGGCTATATTAGGTTCCTTAGTCCTCGTCTTGTTTATCGCGTACTTCACCCAATGGAAAGTCCTTTTTCCACGCTCTGCAACTGAGAATCCCCCCACCTCTGCTTAAAGCTGTGTTAGTCTTACTAAAAAATGGGACAACCGCTAGATATTATACTGTTTGGCCGAAGAGTATTGGTGGAGGATATACAGGTATATACTATACGGAGCTACAGCGGTCGTTCTACTCGAGGTAATGGGTAACCTATTCTAGACATCTCTTTTTTTTTGCTATTTGCGTACCAAAGAGTCCGTGATGATAAAGATTGGCAGCTGTCCAACCCTCTTCTGTATATAGATTACGTAATCTTGCTTTCAACATTGAACTTAGTACGTTATTTTCACGAACCATGGTCTTGTTCGCTATCATTGTATCCAAGACGCTTGTGTAGAGCTCATATTTCTCTTCAGGACTTCGTACATCGTCTAGAGCTGATAAGAAAGAAGCATAGTCTATAACCATTGCTACTCTCCTTCCCAGGTTCGTGTCCGACCGAGTAGTTGGTTTGACATTCATGATGCGTCCTCGGCACTGCGGGCATTCTACAGACCAAGGAGTGAAAATGATCACCTTATCAGATGTAATAGCAGTACGGACTCCGGTCGCGCTCCGGATATATTGCCCCCAACATTTACTATGAGCATAACACTCGCAACGAGAACAGACTTTTCTGCAAGATTCATTTAGGCACACAAAGCAATTAGGCATTTATTTCTATTAGAAATAAATTACTAGACTACTTTTCGTGAAGGACAAGCTTTGGTGCGGATAGTGTTTGGATCTCCTTAATCATCTTGGTGCGTATCTTCCAACGAAATTTGTACTGAGCCATCGTAAATCCGGCTCTAAACGCTTTCTCGTCTTTGAACGCTACGTCAAGTACTTGGTCTAGTGGATTAACCAAAGCCTTGAGATAGTACATGTAGTCGATTCGAATGATATCTCTATGCCTGGACATGTATTCAGCGCTCTCAATCTTCTCGTACTGCTTAGCCGTGTGTTTATCGGGATTCGTGACTATATACTCAAGTCTTGTTCCTGGATCCACTCGCTTGCCTCGTCTCCTCATACGCTCAGCTAGCTGCACCTGTGCTGGAAGACATAGGAGATAGAAGTCTTGCGGCGTCTCGGCTTTTTTCTTCTTCATCTGCTCTTCTCTCTCGGCCTTGTCCCTGGACAATAGCGGCACTGTATAGTCACCTACCAATGCTTTTCCAGGTTTCTCTTTTATTGGCTGAGCTATCAACCCTCCGTGATTACCTATTGACTTAGTAATAACAAAGTCTGTGTAGGGTTTACTTCCAGAACACATTTCGTTGATCTGGTCCAGTACAAAACACAAAATCTTCGAACTGTCTTGATGGGATGCTATCATACTCACTACCCCCTCGTAGACATCTCTGACGAACTTACTGTTATCTCTACGAGCTAAGAGTACACCTTTCTTTCCTATCTTCTTGTCAACGACACCATCTCGTAGACACTTTCTATACATGTAGCGCTTCTTCGACAAGATTAAGAAGAACGCATAGATTTCCTCCTCGAACTCAAGCTGGATCGGATCCGGAAATAGCGCGGAGATCTTGTCAGCTACATCGATAGCGTAATCCCAGGTCTCAGCAGCGCTCTTGAGATGAGGAAACTGGATGTAGTTACTGTTATGAACTACCATCTCTCCAATACCAGCCGCAAAATGGTGATTAGCCGTCTCTATATCATAGATATAATCAAACTCGTTAGTATAATCATCTATCTTCTTTACAGCATTTGATTCATACCTAAACTTCTTGCTTGGTGTAGACCCAGTAATCTTATAAATATCTGGCTTATCACCTCTAGTATTAATACTCACTTTGTACCCAAGACTTCTCATCACAAAAAACATACCCGCTGTTCCTATTTCTCCTTTATTAGTTATAGTCAAAGCTGGATCTTTCTTACTACCATCTCCTGCGTAATAACCCATGAAAAATGCTTCTCGAATCTTATACGGGGCATTTAAAATAATATCAGGAACGATCTTATATTTTTTATCATTGTAGAATAGCTTTCTATACTTTTCAACCAACTTTTTAATTGTGCCACGGTGCTCTTTCTTACGAGACTTCTGCTTAGGTACTAATTTATTTGCCTTTGTAGATTTCATCGTATCCAATATTTTATAATCCAAAGAAGGTTCATACGTAGTCAGAATATCTAGACATCTTTCCAAAAGAAGATTATCACCCTTGGTAATTGTCCATGTGTTTCTAATACCATTTTTCTGTTTATAAGATCCACATGAACCATCAGCGAAAAATACACCCCAGACAAACGCTAAAGAAGCTGATAGACCTTCGTAAACAGCATCAGAGATTACATAATCTCTAATCTTTTCAGCCGTAAGCCTATTAGGATATACAGGTTCTGGAGGAGTATCATCTGGTACTGGTAATTTTCTCTGACACAATTTATCACCAATACTAATTTCTGAACCAAGTGCAGCTTTACCATTTTCCCACAACAGAGAATGATCAAGAGAACATATAACTACTCCTGTATGCGTCAACACTCTAATCATAGGTTTTTCCACAGCATGTCGTATAACATGCACAATATCTGTAAAACCCTTGTCACTCCATATTTTTGTTCCAGGTTTTGCTTGAGATATCTCTTTCCCAGTTACGGTTTTCGCCCACTTTCCATCAGAAATCTCTTCAATCATTTTGTAACTCATTTTATCATTTTCTAAAATTAAGAGTGGGGTTAAAGGGGAAATGGTGTCCGTATCCAATACTACCAGGTTCATACAGATATTTCCTTCTGTAGTCATTACCCATTTTGTTACTACACAAAATCACTCTTTCGAGTGGGTTTAGACTGTACCTTAAGCAAACTCAGGTTGACTAAACCTTCATTGTTTACCGAAACCCGTTCAGTCGTTGGGAGCCTATCATATGCTGTCAAAAACGCACTTAGATAGTGACCCTGCGGATTATCCAATCTCTTTCGTTTTTACGATGCCCGAGGTCATTACCCTGGGTATCTCTCTAGGTTTCCCATAGAAAGAGTCGTAGAAAGAGCTCTAAGGACGTTCCCGCAACGAGGTTTCTCGCCTGTGGTAATTCACAGACTAGCAAAGTATTTCTACTTGCTGTGGCAATTGTTCACCATACACTAGATTCCCCCTGTAATTTTGAGTTAACTCTTCAGCAACTCTAGTGATATTCTTACGACCCATATACGTTGTGCACATCGCTGCTGGCATAAACGGGAGATATCCTCTTCGCACGCCCATGGCTCCATACATGCTGTTGTGAACTATAATGTTCCCGACACCTGCGGCAAAGTGATGATTCTCGGTTTCGATATCGTATACGTACTCAACACATGGAACTTCATCTTTGTACTCATTGACTACGTTGTAATTCGTCTCAGTAGTGTACTCGCAATCGCACCACCCATCTCTTTTAAGAGCACATGGCAATTCTTTCTTGATACTACTCAGGAGTACCCAGTGGGTGGCACCGCAACAGTACTTTACCAATTTGAGTCTTTTTCTTTTCGAATTGTACTCTGTAATGTAACACTTGCGAATACGTGCGGCTTTTTCAATAGCATCATCCAGGCTATCAAGTAGTTTCTGTCGTGGAAGACGTTCACACATCAAGGTAATCCGCCGATACTCACTCTGTCCATCAACATGTTGAATGAGTTGTCCATTCCTGATGATCGTCTCACCGGGTTTGAGAGGGATGAGAGTATCAGTGGGATAGATAAGCTTGATCGTCTCACTATCCCGTACTAAACGTGTTGAACACTGTAATCGTGAGATCAGAGTTTGTTTCTTCTCCGGGTAGTTTACACTCACTTTGTACCCCAACGATCTGGCTAGATACATTAATTGTGCACTGACACGATGCCCTTTATTCCGCAATATTACACCACATTTGAGTCGTCGTGCCCCGTCTCCTGAGTAGTACCCCATCAAGAACGCTTGCCGCACATCAAGCGAAGATGTGAGGATATAGTCTGGGATCTTCTTGTGTGAACGAGTATCATAAAGTAGTTCTCTATACTTTTTGCCTAGTTTCTTTACTTTACCTCGACATGTAAGGTGATACATGTCAAGCTTTGATGATTGATCTTTGTTGGAAGGGTATAATACAATTTTAAAAGTATTTTCACCCACCGACTCAAGACGATTCAGGATCTCACACGCTCTTTCGAGTAGATCTATGTCAGAATTATAGATTATCCACGAACTTTTCTCACTTAGTCTTTTACCCCACGTACCAGCAGTACCTTCGGCCATGAACAAACCGTAAACAAATGCCATCTCTTCCTTTGGTGTTTCAAGTTTGTAATTTTTAATTACATCGTTTGAAATAGTTCGAAATAGTGGCTCTATAGGAGTGTCCATAGGTAGCGGTGTCGGATGGTGCATCAGCTTGTCACCAACTCTAAGGTCACGTGGTTTGACCTCGTCTCCATTGGGTCGCAAAAGAGAGTGATCGTTTGTTGTTTCGACCATACCAGTGTGTGTTACTATACGAATCAACTTACCGTCTTGTGGATGGCGCATCACGTACTTAGGTACTGTAAAACCCAAGTCGCTCCACACACGAAGCCCGTCGAGCGGTGTAGACACTTCCTGTTCCTCGTTGATTCGTTTCCAATCACCCTTGCTAATCTCTTCTATTGTTCGGTATACAAATTCCCCATTGAGCTCACAAGGGATTGGTGTCGTTGCTCCCACACTATTTGCGGAAACCTTGTACGATAATTGTCGCTTGTTCAGAACATCCAGTAATGTTTTCTGAGCAACGATGAGATCGGTATTGTCCTCTTTACTCTCTTCCAACCTCTTGATCTCTTTCTTGACACGAGCCATATCTACCTTACGCGTGTGTTTTCGAGCATCTAGTAAGTTCTGTAGAATGGTTGGCATGACTCCTTTAGGCTCTTTCAGAAATCGATACCTTCGCTTCTCACACATAGGAAACTTAGAGATGGTCTTTGTTATGTCAGACCGCTCCAGCGTGTACGGTTTCAACTTGGCTACAGCCTCATTGATCTTAACCATCATTTCCTTACGCCTTAGCTTATCTAGAGACTTATTGCGCCGTTCCCTCATCACTTTAATCTTTGCTCTCTCCGTTGCTAGGTACTGTGTTAACACCAGCTTTCTCTGCACTTTTGGGTCATGTTCGCAGGCCTGATGATCTTCCCACTCCATCACATGACACTTATGGTCGGGAATTGAGGAACCATCTGGGACCCAAGTATGATAGTCAATGTTGTAAGCGATGATCGTGGTCGGATACAGCGACGCAAAATCGAAAGGTACCACCATCTTGTATTTACCAGGCACCGGTAGAAACACCTTTGCACCCACATATCGCTCACTATCTGTTACTTTATACGCATCTTTCTCAACTACGATATTCTGATACATACAGTACTTGTACAGTTGTGAGAACACCTTGATCTGTTGGCCTTGTGTGTAAAGAGTAAAGATTGGTACATTACAAGTCTTAGCCATCTCCGTAAGACCTACCCAAGTCTTGAGCTTGTCCATGAGTCGTACTACAAGTACGCTATCCTGTACACAATTGTGTGCGACTATTCCATTAGCCAATAATGAATGTGTACGCTCGACAGTAATATCATATACCTGTTTAATACCAACTTTCTTCCTAGAAACTAATTCCATCTCAAATACAGGTAAAGTATCTTGTTCTTTATCAAGCGCATAGGTATGATAACCACTTCCTATGACATATTTTAACATATTCCTCTTCGTCAAGAACTGTAATACACTAGGAAATGATCTACAAGCTTGCGTCTCTCGACCCGTAGGAAAACCTTTACGTACCCATTCTTTCATGGTGCCATACTTAGGGGGAAAGTTATATTTATGTATGTTTTTATCGTATCCTTTACGTATAGACAAACCACTCTCTTTAACTTCTTGCAAAAATATTTGATACTGTTTTATAACCTTTTTCTTTATTCTTTGATACATGACGGAAATGGATGAGCGAATAGTCTTTGTATAACAATAGCGAAAACCAATCTTTGTCATAAACATATCGTTATCATTCATTGGAATTTTGAGAACCCCAATGTATAATAGATCACGTTTTTGGATTCTATACGTTGAAGAGATATCAAAATTTTCAAGAAGTTTCTGTAACTGTCTCATATATGTAATAATTATTTTCTCGTTCGTTCGAGACTGAGTAAACGTAATTGGTGTAAATTTATTGTCTTTCTTAGACAGACATGTACATCCTCCATCTCCACCGAACAAGCCGCCCAAAAACTCTCTTTTTTGAGAATTAGACCAACTAGATGTATCTGGCAATACCTCTGTACTATCGGTTCGATTATTCCCACATATAAATTTCTCGGTATTGATTCTTGATCTTAAATATATCGGTATTACTACTTTCCAACAATTATGATCTTTATATATACTAGGATATTCTCCTGACAACTCCTCGATATCTTCGGCAAATAACTGTGCGTCCAAGATATTACCTAGATATGCCATACAACGAGATTTTGAGATATGACCATCAGTAATAAGAAAACCAAGGACACGAGCGTAAACAGTTTCAGGTGTATCTATATCCACGTTAGGTAAAATGGGACCTACCTTTACCATACAATCCAATGGAATATTACCAGCTTGTACCCATCCAGATGTAGTTGCAATCTGGTGATCCGGAGTACAAGTAATAGTGCGTCCATCCTCCAATTCTAATTCCACGCATTGCCTCTTGCCGTTATCAAAAAAGTTAGACTGAACTGATAGTTCAATATTATTGGTGTGTTCATTCCATGAAAGAACATCCATATTCTGACCATACAAGTTCTTAATAGGTATATTGCCATGTTTTGCGCTTACAACTGTATTTTCACATAAACAATATTTTCCAACCACTGCCATTGCTCGTTGAGCCTTCCTGCCATATCTTCCTTTCTTGTTCTTCTTGACTCCGATACGATAACACTTGAAGATCCCCTTGACGCTCAGAGGATCTTTAGTCTGTCCCAAGAAATAAGTAGAGATCGTCTTAAGTTTGTAGTTGTTAAACTTGAAGTCCCTACGCACTAACGGCAATAGATCAACATAGACTCGACCTTCTGCGTCAAGGAATTCGAAGTCTTGGTTCTTGTACGCGGATGATGACCACCGTATCGTCTTCTCCTTGGCCTGAGCAGTCTTATGGAACCCCTGCGTACTGAATTCTCGCATGCAACACGCTGGACTCTTAGCTCTATCCATCATATACGGGATATCGAACCCCAGGATGTTGTAACCTGTGATAATATTGGGATTCTCTTCCCTAACAAGATCAGTAAACCCTATCAGCATCTCTGCCTCGGTCTCGTACGTGTAAACAATGATATCGTAGCCCACGATCTTCTCATCTGGGTCTCCCAGGGTCAATAGATACTTCTCATAGTCGTCAGGACTGTCTCCTTCCCTCGCCATGACACAAGAGATCTGAAACACCTTGTCTTCCTTCTTATGAGCCTGAGGCATCATCGAAGGATTGGACGAGTTGACCTCAATATCGAACCCCATTATCTTAGGCTTTGGGACCATATCACACTCAAACGGTTGTAGATGCCTACACTTGACCTGGTACTCGTAGTCGCATAGAGTTTCCATTTCCTCTTCTCTAATCCTACGCCCCTGAAACTTTACCCACCCTGCCGTCGGAAGCTTCCTACAACACGTCAACTGCAAAACTGGGTTGGCATCTGACTCGTGAATCTTGAGCTTTAACGACCCCAGTCCGACAAAGTGCACGGCGCCCTTCAGCCTAAAGCTGAGTAAAGTTAAATCCTTAATATTATAGAATGAACAGAAAAGATAAGGGAAAAGTCTTCGTTCACCGGTGTCAGGGTCTATGTGAGCTCCGTAAAGTTTTTTCTTCCACGTCAACGCTTTTTTCACCGGCTTCTGTCGTCCCAGGAGACTATCGAGCTTGTCTCCAAGGATTTGTGCTTTGGTAGCGGTCCATCGAACTCTAGTTGGTAGTTCTATGTAGACGTAAGGTGTGAAATCGTCAACTCTAACGCAGACATTCTCGTTCTTTTTGTTCAAGCCATATATGCGTATACACGTAAATTCTTCTTGGCTCTCGTCGACGTGCCAACTATATGGGAAAAATTCTCCTTTTTGCATGACTTTGTTTCTAGTTACCGATATAGCATTAAATGTCATTTTTAAATCTAAGGTTGAGATTGTTTTTGCTCTCATGGATTGAACAGTAAATGAAGACGTACGTTAGAGACGGATATGTTATACATTTAGGCAAGACCGCCAAAGAGAACTGGAAGCTCCTGGAGGGCGCTAAATCCCATCATTACTTCTTTCATCTCTCCTCCTTTCCATCTGGGTATGTGATACTGGAACACGACTTCGATGAAGTCCCAGAGAGGATTATTATTGAGTGTGCAGAGATTTGTAAGGCTGGGACGAAGTATCGTAACCTTAAAAATCTGAAGGTAGACTATTGTCAGTGTAGTAACGTGATAAAAGGCGACGTAATAGGAGAGGCGATATTTAAGAGCAATAGAAGATTGAAAATAATTAAGTTATCTTAAAATTGTCAGTTATCTCTTGTGTAGTATAAAGATGTCGCGTGTAGTAACATTTGGAACCTATGACATGTTTCATATCGGACACCTAATAAGCTAGAGGAGGCTAAAGCCCTTGGAACATATCTAGCTGTCGGGGTGTCTAGCGACGACTTGAATATCAAAAAGAAAGGTAGAATGCCTATCTATTCTCTCAAGGAGCGTATAGCTATCCTTCGCGCTCTCAGATGTGTAGATGAAGTATTTATCGAACACTCCCTTGAGGAGAAACCCAAGTACTGTGAAGGCTTCGATATCTTTGTAATTGGCGATGACTGGAAAGGGAAATTTGACTATATTAAGACGAGCAAATTGAAGGTCCTGTACCTACCTCGTACCCCAGAGATCTCCACGACTGAGCTTATCGAGAAGATTAAGAACCAGTAAGTAGAATGGTTAATAAGGAACAAGTTGGGTATGCTGCTAAGTAACCTTAAAAATCTGAAGGTAGACTATTACCAAAAGCTTAGATGGGAGTATTACTGGAAAGCACCATAATAACGTGGAGAGTCATACCCACTCTGGCGAACCATCACCATGTCATACTCTCCGTCCTCCTTCACAAAATAACCCCTCTTTCCATTTTTAGGCATGTCTACCAACTGGTTCGACCGATCCTGAACCATACTTTCGACTATACTCCGGTATACCTTGTTCCCAAGCTTTGGTAGTGTTACCATTAGATGGCGTTCTCAAATCTCCATATATTTCGTCAAGGTATCCCTCATAGTGTTCCGGAACGGGAAAGATGTAAGGATATAATTTTCATATATAAAATTGTCTTTAACAAAATGTTAAAGACTAAGTATAAGGTGTTAATTATACTAGCTGTTGTTATTGCTGTCTTAGGGCTTATAGGCTCTCTGACCTGGTGGCTTCATCAGTCTAACAAAACGAATCATTATTCTCCCGTGGAGCGTCCCAGAATAGTGGCGTCCTTAACTACTATTCCACCGTCTAACAAAACGAATCATTATTCTCCCGTGGAGCGTCCCAGAATAGTGGCGTCCTTAACTACTATTCCACCGAGATTACCAAAGTTGGAATCAGTTCTACAGGCTCTTACTGACCAACCAGTAGTTGATGTGATTTATCTTAATCTCCCATACACATGCGCTAAGACAGGAACCAAATACGATCCATTACCTCCCTTCCTGAGCACCATGAAGAAGCTAAAGGTTCAACGTTGTGAAGACTACGGTCCATTAACTAAATTACTCCCCACATTAGCAACCGAACGAGATCCAACGACTGTTATTATTGTTTGTGATGACGACATGCTTTATAAAGGTTATGAATGGGCTACAGGGTTAGTTAAGGCCGTAGATCCAGTAACTGTGGCTTCTTATGCTACCTGGAGAGACAAAACGTCTTTTCCCATGGGATGGAGCAAGGGCGACGAGATGACAGTATTAATGGGTTATAAAGGTTTCGCGTTCCAGAGACAAGTTTTTGAACCAGGGTATCTCCAATTTTTCCTCAATCTTTCTAAATCGTGTAAGTATGGAGACGATTTTTCTATCTCGTACTATCTTAAAGGTAAAGGAGTGAAGATTGTGCAGATCAAGGAACCATCCGGGGTCATAGAGAGCCTCTCGGACCATGGAATGCCCGAAGTATCTCTTAGAGAAGGGGTACAGTTAACACAAGGAAATGAAGCGAACTACAAACAATGTAAGACAGATTTTGAACGAGTGCACCATATTAAAACATTTACAGAGTTTCGTCGGCAAT
>Ga0080013_1001949_pt1 | contig 25718 bp, 10 predicted proteins | sample ETNvirenome_6_85_FD_69236 | JGI IMG/M metagenome (GOLD analysis project Ga0080013, IMG submission 69236) | Marine viral communities from the Pacific Ocean - ETNP_6_85 (SPADES assembly) (version 2) | ecosystem: Environmental > Aquatic > Marine > Oceanic | place: Pacific Ocean | collected 2013-06-19
CCATGGGTTCCGCCCTCCTCAGAGGAGCCATCCTTCGTATCATAGCATTCTTGCTTATTGGAATCCCACGCATATTCGTAACCATAGGTAGACGAGCACCACGAAGACATAGCTTCGCAAGAGGTGCCATCGGGATAGAGGCCATCATCGACGGTTCCGCACAGCATATCGGGACAGTTGGCTATTTCCCAATCTGTTTCTGCTGTGTCGCAGGGATCGGCAGCGACGACTTCGATGCACCCCATGGCTTCACATTTTCCACTACCATCACTGCAACAATTTCCGGACAAGCACTCGTCGTTGATGGTGCAGGACTCGCCATTAGCTTTTGGGTCCGCTTGCGCTTCCGCGCAGGTATAATGTTCGGCGTCTTCGCATACTCCCCTGCAACAAGCTCCGGAAGAACAATCGCTATCATCGGTACAGTTATAGCCATTAGGAAGTGTGGGGTCGGAGGTGCCCGACTGAGCACTTTTACATTCGCCGTTACCACAATTACCGCTGCTGCAATTAGCATCTATATCGCAGCACTCGCCATTTGTTCTTCCAGTACCAGAACAATCTTCTTGACATTGGCCCTCTTCACAAACGCCGCTGCGGCACTGCGATGGGTTTTGACAGCAATCGCCAACAGCCAAACTGGATCCAGTCGCGTCACCAGTGCAGTTTTCTATGCAAGTGGTACCTTCATAGCAATTATTGCTGCGGCACTGAGAATCCTTTGTACAACATCCGCCATTCGAGATACTGGAACCCGTACCGTCGCCCGTACAGCCGCCTTCGTCGCTGCCCGAGACGTACCCGGCGGCTTCCCGGGGAGAGTTACCTTCCAATATATATTGAAATTTTAATACTCGATTACCATCATCATCATAAAAATCGGCTACCGGGTCTTTGGCGGCGCCGGTTTCATCAGTAAAGAATTTGAGTGGCTCAAGGGTTATATTAGAAGTGTCGGTGTTCGAACTTTGAGATGCTCGATAATATGAAAAAATATTTTTGCCATCAACAACGGTATCAAATCCATCCGGATTTTTGTTAACTGATAACAAGAGATTAAATACTAATTCCTGGTCCAGATACGCTGTATAGTCTCCAACACATTGATCATCTGAAACAGTTAAAAATACGGCGCATGTAATCTCAATCCCATTATCATCAATTAATATTTTTTCAATAAATGGCGTTGGTAAAAACTTACCAAAATTATCAGTGGTATCGCCTTTGTAAATTAACGGCATATCTCAGGCTCCGTAACCGATCCATAAATATCGAAGAATATATCTTCATCATCCTCTTTCTCGCAATCAAAATCGAAATCAATATAATATGAATCTTTATTAAAAGTTTCTGCGCCCCTACAGGCCAATTTGCGATCTATCTGCGAGTCAGACAAAACATCAAAATAATACTCCACACTTCCACTTGTTATTTCTGTTTCTGGTGCCGCTATCTTTTTCAAGGACACCATAAGTCCATCTTTGATTTGTGATACATTTTTTTTAAAGAACTTTCTTTCTAAAGACGTGTTTCCATCTGTATCAGTCAATATATCAAATATTTCAATATCAAAATTTTCTGTGAATAGCTGAGTGTTCTTTTCTTCAACGTAAACCAGAGGATCTATTTGTTCTAATGTAATAATTTTGCCATCGATAAATCGATCAGTGGTCACGTCCAAAGCCCTAACATCTCTCGGAGGAGCGTTAACTATAGGCTCCGTGGCTTTTAAAATATAATTAGCATTTATATTTATTTGCGGTATGTTAATTGAGCCACTTGGAAAAGTTGTTTCATCCTTTGCAAAACTAGAAGAAATCTGACTTTGGAGAGCTACAACTTTCCAGGCGGGAGCCATATACGGATCGCCATCCAAGTTGGCATCACCAATAGCCGTATCAAATCTGAATACATCTTTTCTCATTCTTCTCTTTGCGGCAAGTTCCTGCAAATCGAAAAAGCTTACTGTGCCATCGTTGGTCGAATCAGACGACTCAACGCCCTCAAATAATGTTAGGCTCTCGATATATTGTGTTTCGTTTTTGATTCGATTGTGGATATCATTTTGTGGCTCTGCTATACGAGGATTATCATCTACACCGCCTGAAAAATTTGAAACAGTAACATTATCCAAATTTTCAGTGATGGTGGAATTCCCATCGGCGCCCTCGGTAGCTTGTGTAAGAGTTAGTTCATTATTTGTAGTACTATTAAATACTGCAATTTTTCCATTATGTCCGTTTGCGTGCTCAATGCAGGATGCGAGGCCAGCAACGCACAAGGCAACAGAACCCCCGCGATTAAACTCCCCAGCAGATGCATCAGTTGTGCTAGCGTGTGCTGTATATGTTTTAGTTGTTCCATCTGTTGAGATTATTTGAATAGTTTGTCCAGCAGCAGGAACCCCAGAAAACAATACTGTTGCCGATGCTCTTCTTCCGATACTAATATATCGAGAATCATAAATTACATTATCATCAAAAAAGGCATAATATGCCGGCTTAAGTCCACCAACGGATAGTAAATACCGACCATATGTTGTCAGCTTAACATCAAAAACTTGTTCTTTTTTATCTAAAAATTTAGCCATTTTTATGCCGATCCGGTCATATCGCTATACAATACTTCTGCGTCTACTTTAATTAGCTCAACGAAAGATAAATAATCATATGGCCAATTGAATCCAACGTTGTATCCATTCGAGGTATCACCAAAGCTGAACAAGTCTCCGTTTGAAGCCTGACCCACCTGTGGAACCATTAGGTTTGTATAATCCGTTTGGGCCCTTTGCTTAACCTTAAACACCATCCAGCGCATGTTGTCGCTATTCATAAGATTATCGGCACTTAAAAGCTCATTATCGCCCAAATTATGCGCAATTGTTTCAGCAGTCATCGTTATTTTTTGGTATTCTCGGGGTGCCAAGTTCTGCCAAATATAACTTAAATCGTCTTTGTCCAATGAATAACTAAATTCAAAGATATACATTGCTATGGGCTCTAACTCTGAAGTGCTCAAGAAATCAAATTGTGGTGGCAATACATATCGCTGCATTTTTTGCACAAGCTTTCTAATAGATTCGCCCGCGGCATCCAATGAATCTCCTTGGGCGCTTCCTACTGCGCTATTCAATGCTGAATCAATTCTTTCCCTGGGAATGTTAACAAATTTCTTTCTTTGCATCGCTTCTTCGCCCGAAACTGTTTCGGAAGATGCGGGCGCTTCCACTATGTAAGGTATTGCAACAATTGCTTCATTAATCGTGAGCTTTTCTTTTAGCTCTCCCAATCTAACTTTGCTATTATTTGAATTGAAATCAACGATCTTAGACAAAGATTGCATTTTTTCATAAGTGCTTGCTCCGTTTGTAGAAGCATCGCTATCATTATATGCGCTGTTGTCGGTTATTACAGAATAGTGATTCTTTAGCCAGTTTGTTGGAATGTCACCAATTTCAAGGAAAATCCCCTTGTCCGCTGATTCCGGAATAACACCAAACTGGTGCCACATACCCCGGGGAACAGATTCCGAACCAAATAGCGGCAACGTAAGATTGTCGGAAGCATTTGTAATCGGATGAATCCCTTCATCATTGAAGTTTAACATTGGGGTTTCCCACTTAGGTTGAATAATCCACTTCTTACCGACCGTTTCATTCTCAGATGAAATTTCGTTTCCAAACTTATCTTGTCTCTGGCGAGTAACCCGCTCAACTCCAAAGTAATTCAAACTTGAAGTTAGCTGCATTGCATTATCATTGATATTGTTGCCGTCATAAATCAAATCGCCAACACCGGGATATGTAGCAGAAGAACTAAATGTCCTGATTAGCTGCGTTCCGAACGCCGAAGCGCCACCGGGGGCGTTGGATGCTGAAATGCCGGCATCCGCCCTCCAACATACAACCTTGGTTTCAGCCAATATCTGTTCCAGATCGTATGCCTTGCCAGATTGTGGTCTGAAGACGAAATCAACCCACGATTCACCGTGATAGTAAGGTGGAGTATATGCCCAATTGAACCCAGCAAGACCATCAACTGGATGCGTTTTGAGAGTTACAAGGGCGGCGGCATGAGAGCCAGAAGGGCGCCCAGCGATTGGTGGACCAAATGCACTTGGGCGACTGTACATTGTAAACGTTTCTTTGAAGTTAATATTCTGTCGCGGATCCTGTGGAAGTGGGAAGCTAGCTGTACCAAAGTTGGTGCCGTCGTAGATTCTACCACCGAAATTAGTATACGCCTCGTTGCCGCCATTAGAGCCAGATTCAAATTCATATGTTCTTGGCCCTTGCGTTGAACGTCGAATCTTCAATCTTGCGCCATATGTACTTCCAGTTTCAAATTGTAGATCATCTGTTACGATTCCAGATTCTAATCTAGTATAATGTTGACCTTTGAGGAAGAATGATGCAACCTCTCCAAAGAAGTTGTTAGCCATCAAGGAGTAAATATTGTCCTGCGATTGGGGGATCCAAGATGCAGTAACAGTTAAAGATGCAGAAGGGTGGGGCTCCGTATCAAAGAACTCTAATCCGGCAAGATATTTTTCTGGCTCAATCGCAGCCTCAAACGGAATTCTAAGATCCCAATATTGGCCGCCGTTATATCCTTCGCCTGGTGTTGCACTTCCGGTGTTTCCAGTTGTTAACAACCAATTATTTGTGTCGAAAGATGAGCCATAGTATTTTCTAGATATTTTTGTTCCATCCGTAACCAATGGATAGTCAACAGCGATACCAGCCTTAATTGAGTTGTATATTATACCTGGAGAAAACATTGTCTGAAGGAGTGGGCGAATCGTTCCGTCTCTCTTTTGCACAATACCCGAAACACCATTGGCCGCAAAACCATTGGCGTATGATCTTGAGAATTGTTGCATTAAATCAAGAGTACGCTGTGCGGGATAAAATCCCTTATAAGGATTGAGTCTAATTGCGGCACTAACTACTAATTTAATTTCTTTTACATTAAGCGATGTGTCAGTCTGAACTTTCGCAAAACTCGACATAAATTCTGAATTTGTATAGTCTTTATAGAATGAGCTAGTCGTACTATCTATTCCGGTACCCACAATTTCAAAAGTATCAAACTTGTTTTTGTTGAACAGGCCATATTTGATGTAGTCTTCAACATGTTCACTGATTCTAAATTCTGGAACAACGGCATAATCTTTGGCCATAATTTTCAAATCTGTCTTGAAATCCGAATATTCACTAAACCAAGGCGCCGATGCTGAGTTTTCGAATAGTGATGTTGAACCAGATTTAACCACAATTCCTGCTTGTGTGTCCGCTTCCCATTTTGCTTCGCCGGCGTATACATCAATTATCTGCGTAAACGTACCAGTTAGGCTTCCGGTTTCTGCAACTCTTACACCATTTGGTGAAACAACTGATTTCGGAGCAGATAGAAGATGTTTTCTGGAATACATCGCACTGGCATAAATGTTTTTCAAAGCAACAACTGCGCCGGCCGAGACCCCCTGCGCCCCACTGGCAACCATAAGATAATTGTTTTGAAGCTCGCCGGATTTACCTTTTCTGATTAGTTGATTAAATGGGGCGCCGGCGGCATCTATTGCAATGGCGCCTGTTCTTGTAGTGAAATCTGTTTGGGCTTCAAGGGGCCAACAACTCTGTGAAACTTTAACCGAAAACGAATTGTTAAATTCTGCGCCAACCGAAACTCTATCGGTATTGTTCCCCCTCCAGAATTTATTATCATACCCAATTCTCTCCATTGAGGAAGAAACACCTTCGCGACTCAAGGAGGGAAACAACCCTTCAGAATAATGGACCCAATTCATTGAATATCTAGAATTGGTTTTTGTCAATTCAACCATTTGATCAAATGCTGTTGGCTCTACCGCGGGTGTGGGGTATTGCTGATTGTCTACGGCCGTGTCACTAAAATAAATATTTGAATTACCATAAGTCGCCTTAATTGTAAGGGGCTCCCCATTAATATCAATATTAATATATATGGGACGACCCCTTGATGAAAACGGCGACATTCTACTAGCAGACGCCGGGCTAGCCGCAATGACCAATGCATTACTTCGGCGCTGTTTAACTAAAATGGGGTGATCTCCGTTGCGGGCACTATTCCAACTCCAACCAAAATTAGCCTGCCTTCTCGCCATTAACATATTAAAATAACTTGTTTGTTTGGCTATTTGCAGTCCCATACCAAGCTTACTTAATAAATCCACATTGACATATGATGTATTAGAAGCTGTTGAAGAATATCCCAACAAATTAGCAGTTGTTGGGTTTTCGTCTACCGCATCAACAGTCATAATATTTAGATTTGCCATTGGTTGGTATAGTTGAGCAAATGTTGTTCCACGAACATCGCTACCAGAAACAAAATTAAAGAATGCCGATAGCCCAGTTGAACTTGAGTATTGTCCTTCTTGAATTCCCTGAATCGGCGCATATCCATAATAACGCATATCGCCACTACCGGTTGCCAAAGAACGCGTTACCCAGGCATATTGTCTATCCGATCTGGGAATTTGATGCTGAACAAAGAAGTTGTCATTTTGGGATCCCGTAAGCAATGCGGTTGCGGCATTCTCTTTCGGTACCAATAGTGTATTTCTTTGAACTTTATGAAATGATGGAAGCTCAATCGAAGATGAGCCAGGGTTAGTTACAAAGATAGAATCTCTACCGAACCTAGCTGAATGTCTAGATAGATGTGAAAGTAATCCATAATCTTTCCCGTGGATATCGTGTACTCTAATTCCGGTAGTGCCAGCGCCGGTAGCTTCAGAGATACTACCACTTGGGCCCTGTGAGCGCTTAATTACTGTTGAATTTCGGTGATTTAGGGAATTGTAAACTGAATATTCTGCACTTCTTATATCTCCATAGCCGGGAGTTTCAATTTCTATGCCGCCGGGTGCACGGAAACGTCCAGTTATAATTGATTTATTATTTGTGCCAGTAAGATAGTCAACAGAATATTCAGATACAAATTTGAAATGGCCCTGATCTGTTCTGTGGATATCCATAATAGATCGTGCCTGTGAAGAAGACATATGATCTTGTACAACTTCAGATGGCAACGAGGGCTGATTGTCTACAAAATGTCTTGGCTTGGAAAATGCACCAACCGAATGCACAACTTGCCAATTTTTATCATAATTCCCCAAAACCGATGAGGTTGTGCTCTGAATGTTTGCGACATTGAGCGGCCTCTTGGATACAAAACCGCGATAATAAACAGCCCTTTGTCCAACGGGGTTCGTTGTATCGGGCCACGGATAATCTGCCCCAACCATTCCCAGGGCGCCCGTAACATCCGGTGTGGACCCCGTAACGGTACCCAATAATAATTTCCAAGCTTCGGGGCGATTAGTATAATCATCGCTGCCGGTGTTCAGGGCGACATGACGAGATTGATGGCCACCCACTGCAAAATTTGTAAAGGGGCCCTGCATTGGAACTTCCATATTGGGCCCATAAACATCATTATGCAAATTAGTAATTTCAATTCCGCCGGTAATGCTACTAGAAACTTCTTTATTGTATCCAGTTGTTACCGACGAACTCATTATGTTAAAGGGGAGCGCATAAGAAGATTTAACATTTGAATATCCGAGGCCGCCCTCCCAATCGCGACCGTGATTCACTTTGAAAACTCTCTTGGTTTTCATCAATTCGTGGGGCGTTGTAACATCCACACTGTCTTTCAGGGGTACAAGATCTTTAGCAAAAAATACTAATATATTTTCTGGAACCGATTCGGAGCCGGTTAGAAATATTGGGCCATCCGGGTACAGGGCGTTATAAGTAAAATGAATATTTTTATTATCAGTAAAATTAACGCCGCCTTTATAAACTTGACTCCTAAACGCCTTCAGCCTATACGGCGTAGCTAATTTGCGTAATGCGTAAGTTGAGCCGGTATATACTGTTTTGTTAGTCGTGACAAGCGTGCTAGCTGTCTGATTACTATGATTTATTATTACTCTGCGTTGTCTTTCTCTTTGGATATTAATGTCAGTATCCCCAGAAGAAATTACGGTGTTGTGCTCGCGATCTGCTCGCTCGTTCCACCATCTTGAATTTGTATTTTCTTTATTAGAAACCGGATGGTGTCCCAATCTCCAATTATAAGTAAGCTTGTTGATTCCCATTGCAGGAGCTTCCGTGCTCTCTCTTTTCTCAATGGTTGGAAACAGGGATCGATATTTGTTACGTTCTAAAACATGGCTTTCAACTGTGTTTAAAACATCGGGAACAAATTCCGAAGACGCAGGAACCAATTGTGCGATTATCTCTGATAAAGCGTCATCAAACCATTTGTAATATGTAACAAACTTTTCAACATCAGAAACGGTGGTCACTCTTCTGAAAAATGCTTCTCGCAACTTCTCCATCGACTTATAATTGCTGCGGTACCGATTAACTGGTTCACCAATTATATTATTGAAGTCGACAGCCCCCGCAAAGAATGTCAACATCTCTTCCGAAATCGCATTATACATACTTTTTTCAATAACATAGAAAAAGCTTGGTACATTTTGCGAAGGTCTAAAGACCTTATCATCATCAGAAAGAATCTGAATCATATCAGAAGATACGGGCCTTTCTGGATCAACAAACTTGAAGGCGTTTGTCAATCGTTTTTCAACAACATCGGCCGTGGAGGTTTCGAAGCCATCACCCCTACCCATATATTGATAACCGGTTGTTCTTCCGAGCCACCCAAATTCATTTCGTTCTGTCAGAGAGCCGGAACTGATATCTTTTACTTCGAAATTGCCGCCGGAATCTGAGCCGGTAACTCCGCTGAAATTCCAATGTAATGCCAAGGTGTTCCGATTAAGCATATCATAGCCGGCATTATTAGTATCTAATGCCGATAGATTTTGATATGAGCCCGAAATACCGACATTTTCTGAATCGACTGCGTGTTGTTTAAGAACATTGTCTTCTGCAAATTTGGTCCAATATCTAAGCCCAGAGAATAGAACATCTGCGCTGTTGAGAATCGCTCCCGTAATATTTGTTTTTCTTGCGCCAACATAAAGTTTCTTGGGGGCCGCCGAACCACTATCGCCGGTTTCCATTGATAGTGATGCGGTAACTTTGAAGCTATCTTTAATTGTTCCTAAAGAATTGTTATAGCCACTGAAAATTATATCATAAGTATATGCGGCTGCGCCGGCTTCAGAAATCCAAGAACCGGTTACATTATCAGTTAGGGGATAGTTTGATGGCTTTAGGCGAACAGAAATGTTCCAATCTTCGTTATTATATACATCAAAGAACACGCTGCTTGTAAGTTTTGGAATTGAATATGGTGATGCCGAAGAAGATAATTGGAAATAAACATCCTTTGAATCTGGACGCGTGCGAATTGCATAAACCTGAAAGTTTGCCTGGTCCTCGTCTGATCGGAAAGTTGTGTCGTTTGTTGCTGCGGCGCCGGTGGTTGCCCTATATGCACCAAACAAAGATGCGGTTTGCGGCCGACTGACCGGATCGATAATGTTATTGTAACTTGGAAAAGTTATGTCAGCTTCAACCGTATATCCATATTTGGTTTCAAATGCTTTTCTATGGGCATTTATTCCACTGCCGGTGATATACTGTAATGCATCCGGGTTTGCTGAAGAGCTATATGAATAGACAACCGCATTAACATTTCCCGTATGATTAAAGTTGATGTATTTGTTCGTAATCTGTGTTTGTTTCAGATTATTTTCCATCTTAAATGTCTGATTATCTGAATAGACATTAAATCTGATCAACCTGTCATCTAAATTGAAACATCTGAAAACATTGCTAATCGCTTTTTCGGTTCCCTTGTTCTTATAAATGTTGACAAGGTTGTTATAGAGGTTAAGATAGATTAAATTTTTTGCTTCATTTAGATCCGATTCAAAAAGAGTTGTTTGATCTCTATTCAAAAACTTCTCCATTACATCTGAATCAACAAACAACTCTGGCATATACAATCCCAAAGATTGTGGAAGATGTTTGGCGAATGGCACCGGTGCATATGAAGCACTAGTGTAGGCAGTATCCTTAAAAGAAGGAAGTGCGTCTATTTGCAGCGACAATTTGTCAAAATATGCGCCCGCTATATGAGAAATCTTACGAAGATCCGACAACTGATCATCTGCTTCTTCAATGACCCAACTTGGTGCTAAATTAACAAACATGTTGTTGTTTGCAGCATCGTGTCCGGAACCACTGTTCAATAAATCACTTTTCAAATTCTGTACATCGTTGTGATAAGAATATATGATTGGATCTCTATATTCTGTTGATGCGGCCGAGGCTGATACAATGGCAGAGCCAGTATTACGCGAATTCGAACTATAGCCAGTCCAAGCGCCATTACTAATTCTACCAGAATAATCCAATACAATGCTGTCTGTGCTGGATGTTAATGTGATGCCTTCATTAAACTTATAATAAACTCCGAGAGTTGCGTTAGAAATATCTGTATTGGCGCCTCCACGAACCTGATCTAAATAATGCCTTGCAATTTGATTTGAATTTCTTGCAATTTTCCAATATCTAAACTCATCGATGGAACCGCTTAATTTGCCAGCGCCTGCTAAAGATGTTGGAGGGCCCTCGCGACGATCACTTGCTGTCAGGAGGGCACCAATTCGGCCCATCATATTCTTGGGATTTATTTCATTAAATGTGGTACTGCTTGCGGTCGCTTGATTTAAAGCACCGTCAACATATAATTTTGTTAGGAAAGTGCTTCCGGTATTTTGAAGAACAATCGAGTAATGGGCCCAATCAGAAAAAGAAGATGCCGAAAGCCCCAAGCCAAGAGAAGAAGTATACAAACTACTAGCGCCGGATTGCACGGTAAGAATAAGCGGAGACGTTGTGCCGGCTGGTGAACCAAGAGGGACGCCGCTACTTAGCTCAATTGTAAGTCTTCCGTAATCAGCGCTTCCGGAAGCAACGTTGTTCCACATATCGAAAATAACTTGCTTTTCTGTCAAAGCAGAAGCAAGAGAGCCAGTCTTTAACCAAAATTCAACAGTAATCCCATTGTCAAAATCTGCTTTCAGATTTGAGGTTCTTGAACCAGTAGCATAATCAGTGGGAAGACCCTCTGTTTGATAAATTGATGTATCATAAATATTTGAATATCGAGTCTTGCTGTCATGTGGATTCGGAAACGCATCAGCTAAATTAGTATAAGACGAAGTATTTGGTCCACCATAGAGTGTAATGTATTCTAGTGTAGATGGTAAGCCATAACCTTCTGCCTGGCTGCCATCTAGTGTGCCCCAGCCGCCACCATCAGCTTCACTTACAGTGGCATAGCCAGTCGTTCTCGGATAAAGATCATCAAAAATATACTTTTCAATGTCCAATAGTCCATTATAGAATTCATTTATCTCGGCATCAGAGCCGTCATAGGGATAGTAATCATGAATTCTTTCAACAGCACTCTTATAATAGAGATATGCCGAACCGTACTTGGCAAAATTTTCTGGTTTTGAATAATCAATTTGAGGAACAAAGGCTTCCTGCTTGGTCTTAATTGCTGCAATATTCCTGCCCGATTCTGCATCAGTAAACGCCTCTTTCTCTGTGGTGTCGGAAAGATAGTTATTTCCCTTATCGGTAGAACCAAAAAGTTTCTTAATACTCATAATCTTCTACTCGGAACTTAAATACTTGATTTTGCTCTTTCCAAGAGTTCAACTCTTGATCGTAGAACGAGAATTTAAATGCGTATGCATAGCCTGGCTCCAGCAGATTCATATCAAAATCAAAATAGTTACCAGAAACATCATATGACAATCCAGTTTGAAAATCTGATCCAGTACCATACGACACCGCATTAAAAGCATCCATAATTCTAAAAACCCTATAAGATGCACTGATAATAGTTGTGCTTTCCGGGGTTGCATTTGCGACTGTGTATATTGTGGGAGACCAATTTTTATTTCTAATAAACAAATTCAGTCTTGCTGTTTCATTTCTGCGATATTTGTCCTTCAAGTTCGTAATGTTCATATAGTAAGTTGGTTTCGAGATGGTTTGTGCGGCCTTTAATACAATTGGCTTGATAGAACCAGTAGAGTAAACGGTACCGCCGGCGGTATGACGGTGGCCGGAAGTGGTACCGCTATGCCAAATATCAAATAAATTTGTTATTGGGGCTGCCGCCGCCGTAAGGCTCACAGAGGCCGAATAGATTCCAGTAGAAACATAACCGCCTGTAATATTTACATTACCATCGTATAGTACCAATTTGGACCCACTAGGTGCCAAGTTGTCTGCCGAACCCGAAAACAAACTAACGTGAATCTCACTGTCGAGGCCAAGGCCGGGGATATTCGTCAGGCGACCTCTAACATAGTTGTAGAGATAAATTGTATTTAAGTTATCTGCTGCGGGGGCCAACGAACTACTGTAATAAAAGTTTCCCCTATCGTCTTTCTTTGTAGAATTCCATCGTGCCTCAATAACTGGCCTTTTAAAGAAATATTGAGACGTGTGCGAGAAGAATCGCTTTGTATAATAGGACTTTGTTGAACCGCTCGGAAGGTCGATGACACTTCCACTATTTTCTCCGGTGGAGCTTGAGAAATATGCTTCATAACTAGAAGAGAGTCGAACGCCAATTCCATAATTGGTGTAGGCGCCCTCAACCCATTGCTCTACAAGCGGAGTAATATCAATTTCTAAATCTTCTAATCCGGTAGTAAACGATTGACTATAAAGTGGTTCGCCGGCGCTGGAAAGATAGGTTCCGCCTGCTGTTGTCCACTTTGTGGTGCTTGATGCGCTCAACCAGTTTGCGCCGGTATTCCCACGAGTAACGTCCTTGTAATTTTCTAGATCTAATCCCACACCCTCTTCCCAGGATTGAGATACTGCCTGAACTATTAATTTATAATCTCGTGGTACCGTCTTAGAGTGTCTTGCGTTATACATTCGCAAGTAGAAGCTCACGCTACCAGACGCAGGAATTGTTCCAGCGGTTCTATCTGTTGTGATATTGGGTATGGGAAACTGGAGGAGGACTCTGGAAAGCTCCTGAGAACTAGTGGATTGTCTTGCATAGATGGAAAACACTTCAAGAACATCTGCGGCGCCCATATTTGCGCCGGTACCTCTTGTTTGTAAATCAGGCTGAAATGCGTTTACTATTGTCGTATCTGCACTGCTGGTATAATGTTTTAAACCCATTACCTAATCTTTCCTTTGATATCCGTTACTGGAAATTTAACTTCTAATATTACATTGCCTGGGGTGATTAAATAACTTCCATCTGGGGATAAGTTTGCATTAATATCTAATTCCACATCAGAGTATTCAGAACTACTTTTGTTGACAATCTTAACTCTGGACACGTCAAGAACCCCACTAACGTCTTTGAGAACTTTATATATGTCACTAATATATAGTGGCTCGCCAATATAAAATTTTGTTCTAAAATGTGCCTGAAGAGCGGTATTGGCAAGATTCAGCAATGAAAATTTATCAACTCCGGAGGCCGGCTTAATTACATATTCAATCCCAATGTTAGCAATAAACGCATCTAAAATATCAATTGTATCATTAATCATCCTAAAGCGATTAAGCCATGTTTTCAAGTTTTCTTTAATCGTAGAATTGGTTGTCGTAAGTTTGCCAAATCTATTTTCTGAAGTTACGTACATATTAAGGTTTCTTTTATTAGAATCCGGATCTCGCTGTACAGAACATCTGGCGATGGAGCCAAACTTGGCCGGCATTCTATATACAACATTTTCATAATCTGCCTGGGTTACAGCCCGATTTTGTGTAGGGAAGGTGTCATACACTCTCATCTTCAATTCTGTCGAAGTCGGATTCGATACATTGCCAACTATTGGCTCTTCATTGCTAACTTCTAATGAATTAGTAATGGTGCCAATGGTGGTATTCGACAGTGATTGTCTATCCTTAAACTCAAATTTTCCAGACGAAACACTCGTAATTGCACCAACGCCGACATTAGAGTTAGTTGGATTGGTCATTCTATAAAAAATTGTTAAAGTTGTATCTGATGGAACAATTCCGAAATTCTCATTTTTAGATAGCTGGGTTGGATCGAAAGTTGTACTTGTTACATAATCCTTCCCAAATATATCCAAAGCAACCGTCTGTGGCTCTGCGACCACATTTGACGAACCCGCTTTGCCGCTTCCAAATTGCAAATATGTATTAATGCGATCTCTTTCGGCAACAAACTTTCTAGAAACCAAAAATGGTTTAAGAATCGATGGAACATTATCGTTTTTATAATTATTGTTCGCTATTTCTTTAAATACAATATCCTGTGACAAATAATCTACTTCAAAATATTCATTGCCTTCCGAATCAATAACCGAAATAATTTCTGATATGTTAGCAGATGATAGTTTAACTCTTTTAAATCTTTCATAAGCGCCAACTTTAACGTCTTCTCTACCGAAACGTCCAGATACTACATTACCATAGGCTTTAATTGCATAAAACGTGGGGGTTCCGTATTGTGGGTCAATTCTTGCGGCCACAACAGGATTTTTGGGATCATTAAAATCAATATTTTCAATTAATGCAAAATTTAATCCCGTATTCGATGTGAAGCGGGATCCCCTTTTGAGAATCGGAATATAATCAGTGTCCGGACCAATGCCCGTACTTGAAGCAGGAACCAGAATATAAAGCGCCACCTTTCCATAGGTTGAAGGCCGGCCGGTGTATTTGTATCCGAGTGCCTTTCCGTGTCTTACAATATTGTTATATTGGTATGCTGTATCGAGAAAGGTTTCATTGATGTTATAATCCAAATAAAATGAAAGCTGATCTCCAACATATGCTACGGCATCTACCATCATGGCGCCGAAAGATGCTTCACTAAAATCTTGAAATGTATCTGGGTATAGCCTTTCTGCTACTTGTAACAGATCCCTTCTTATACTTTCAAATTCTCTGTGTGTGTAGTTAATCGGGACTATCTTTTTTTGTTCGTCTGACATATTAAATCCTCAAATTTTAAATAGTAAATTGTAGTAAATCTTTTATACCAATATTAGGAATTGAATATCTAATTGCAATACCTAAAATATTTCTATCAATGCCACTTGGATCAAAGGAAATACTGCTTATTTTAATATGAGGTATATATCTCTGTGTCTGATCTCTTATCGCAAATTCTATTTCACCATAAACTGCATCGTTGAACCCTTCAAATAAAAATCGCGGCAGGCCGGCCCCAAATTCCGGATCCATAACGCGCTCGCCGGGGATCGTCAATAAAAGCATTTTGAGATTTTGTTTGAGTAAGGGTTTTAAACTCTTAATCATCGTAAACCCATCACCAGAGTCAATTGAAAGCGGAAGCGCTACTGCTAAAGAAGCCATTTTTTTATGTTACCTTGTTATAATTATCATCAATCTTCTTTTTCGCACAATTCTCCGTTAGTATTAAACGGATTAGAGCGCAATTTCCTTCTTCTCCACCAAGGCAAGATTCTTTGGCCGGAAGGTGGGGCGAGGCCGCCCTTTAGTCTATTTGCTAAAACTTGGCCCGGGCCGCGGCTAGAACTTTCTACTTCTGTGGAACTCCACTCTCTAGAATTATAATAATTTTTAAATTGTCTTTTTATTGTTCTTTTCGATTTTCTGAGTAATACCTGATCCCAATTGTCCCACTCTCTTACAAGTAGACCTCCGGGGCCCATGCTGCTCAGGCTTCTATCTCTTAAGCTAGCCCAGCCGGCATTACCTTTCGATGTATCCACATTTGTGATAATGTTGTCTTCATCTGTTGTAACATCTGCATACACGCCTGGCTTGTCGCCGGAATTCATTGTGAGACCTCCTCCAATCGGAAAAATTGAAAAAGTTTCGCCGTTGTCAACAGTTGTCTCTCCAATAGATGGTAAAAATGCCATATCGTTATAAATTGCGACGGTCGAAGTAATTTTGGGAAGCGAGAAAATATATCTAGAAATTAATTTAAACCTGTCATCATCTTTCAAGTGCTTGACAAGACAAAGCAGTAATTTACTGTTGGCCTCCAATGTCTTAAATGCGCCAATTGTCAAATCCAATGCATCGATTTCTACCTCGGTTATGTTGTATTTTCTTGAACCAATCATAATTGAAAAAAGCAAACCATAGCGGACGCCCAATTCTCCAGTCAGCCCCAATACATAACCAATCGAATCTTCAACAGTTTCTAATGTGCCAGGATACACATCCGAAATATTTAATGTCGTTTCGTTAGCTTTAATTTGTGCGACTGCTTCGGTCGGATTTGTTTTTACCCCGTTGATACTTATATACTTCTCAATCACAAATGGCTGTGTTGTAGAACTAGAGGCTGTAAATGGATATTCTTCAACATCGCCAACATCAGTATGTGTCATATGAGCCATCGGATGCAATACATCATGCGGATCCTCTTCATCGTGATATACCCCGGCCATATAAATAATATCGCCATTTTCGTCTGTTCCAACATGATAATATCCTACATATTCTTCACCGAGAGTAAATTCATCATTTGAATTGTTGTCTTCGCCAACTACAAATTGATTACCATTGGTATAATGTTCCTCTCCAGAATCGGGAAGATCGGGATATGATGGTTGGATATCTTGTTCAACGGTTAATTTACTTCCTTGTGTAAGTCTCTCTAATAAATAATAATCCAAATCATGAACATCCGGTTTCATATCAATGGTTTCAAGATTCCGAACGATTGTTTTACCCATATAATTTAATTGTTCTATGACCAATTCTTTAAGGATAGCTTTCGCATCCTCTTCCGTCTCTTTGACTGCTGCTAGGGTTTCATCTGATTTATACTGTTTGAAAAAAATTCTATTTGTTTCGCCATCATCCTTGGCAACTTTAAAGTTATCTTTCGTGGGAAATTCATAATCTTTTTGCATAATATTTAAATTTCTTAATGCCCTTAGTGCTGAGTCTGGTGCCTCTATGTCGCCATCCTCAACTCGACGGGCATACATTTGAACCGATTGTTCCAAAAAGGCATACCAAAATTCTTCATCTTTAAAAGTACTAAAAAGTTCTTCACGATCTGGCTGTGCGTCCTTAAAGCTTTCTTCCATATCTTCAATAACATAAGCAGCATATGAAGAGCTAAAAACTTCCGTGAATCTAGGACTGAATTTGGTGAATGTCGCTAGTGATTTTATTAGGTGTGTGCTGGCATAGATCCTTATGGCTGCCATAATCAACCCTTGTAAGCCGGCCACAGCACTGCGATCTAAAATTCTATTATAGGGGGCCTCAAGGGCACAATCGGGATCCTGCTGCAACCTCTCATCGTCCGGAATGTTAATATATATTTGATTTACCATATCTTGAATTTGTCCAAAATTAACTAAATCAGTCGATTGGGGCTTGCAAGGGCATAGTTCTGGGAACAATATATTAACAAATCCCATCCATCCTTTATTTTGAAGTGGTTTTACATAAAGCGGGGGGTTGACATATCTTCCTCCATATAGGTTTGGATCAAGATAAAAAATTCTATTCTCGGCCTCGCCTACTCTATATTGCATTGCGCTTATGCCAAGAATCATATCTTTGTTTCTAATGCCTCTTTCTTCGCCGGTTTCTGGATCCGTTACCAATGCTTCTGAATATGGGGTACCGCCGGCGGAATTTGTTTGGCCATCATCAACAACATATGATGCATCTTCTCTAACTAAAGAATCATATTCTGCGCCATAATTAAATGCCTCAGAATTATTTGCAACCTCTTGAAAAATATTGTTTATAATTTCAGACATAAAAGAATTATAGTAATTTTCAACTGTATCATTAGAAAATGAGCCGCCAGAATTATTAAGCATTTCTTTAAGAAGAATAACCTGTGGTGCTGAAGATTGTTTTGTTTCAAAGGCAGATGTAAATTCTATATAATCGCTGGTATCAATTCCAGCTAAAGTATCATCGGTAGCCAAAAATTCATATTTTTCTTCTTCAATAACTTGTTTTCCCAAGTTTTTTGCGGCCAGTTCTGCCAATGCGGTTGGATCAAATACCAGAGCGGCGCCGGCAAAATCGCCAATAGATGCTTTCTCATTAAATTTTTCAATAATCTTAAACCTTACATTATCAAAAGGCTTATTGTGAACTTCGCCACTGGCACCATATGAATAATCCAATAAGGTGTGGTCATGACATTCTTCATCTCCTTCACACACTCTCTGGACGATGCCTTGAGTTATATCGTGTTTGTGACCATCGTTATATGAGGTTGTGCCATTTCCATCGGCATCAACATCATAAGAGTGAATGTGCCCATCTTCATATGATGCGTTACCGCTCTGGCCCGGAGTTTGTTCTAAATCTGCCAAATACATTTCAATTCTAAATGCATATGAAAATTCTGATTTACCCCTCTCTTTAAGTCCTTTTGCGTTGTCTTCAAAATTTAATTTTAAATCGGGGGTCTTCTTGCGGCCCTTTTCAGTAAAACGAACTAGTTCGGCTTCTGAATCAGTCTCAGTACCAATGTTATATCCCAGATCTGGTAACAGTGTTACATTCCCCCAATTCCACCTATTAAGATTCAAATCGTTAAACGTTTTGGAAGTTGTAATATCTCCTTGATATTCATTATTTGAACTAAATTCGATATCTAAAGATTTTATTTCATCCGCCATCCACTCGGCAACATATTGAGGATATGCCCCTCGTTGATTGTAAATTGTGGGAGGACTAGTAAGAAGAGAAAGAACGGGGGTTAACATTAATGTTCCTATGTTTGCGAGGTCGTCCACCCCAATACTTAAACCAATATCCGGTTCATAAGTAACATTAAAGTCTGTATAATTTTTACGGTTCCGGGCCATTCTGTGATGTGCGGTGATAGGGTTGCCCAGTGTATCTGAAAGGACCATATTCAAGAGGCCCCAATTTGCTTCGCCACCCGGGCCATTTCCAAGCATATCGATTGAATATCTGGCCTTTAGTGATTCGAGTTCCCCCTCTAATGCTGTCGTAGTTGCTTCAATCAGTTCCTCTGGCTCATATGGCACCAATCCATTATCACAGCCCGGGTCAGATGTTATCGGAGGTAGTTGACCAAATAAATTTCCTTCCATTACATTTGACAAAGCAGCCAAATCATCAATCGCTGCTTGCCTGTCACATAATTTCTGAATTTGATCTGGTGTAACTCTACCTTGCAACAATTGGGCTCTTATGTCACAAAATTGTTCCGCTTGCTCGGGAGTAAGACATAGGCTGGGGTTTGCCGGAACTAATTCATTTTCCGGCAATTCATCTATAAAATTTTGCAAGTTTGCTCTAAACTCCGCAGGCATCAAGTTACCCATATTTTTAAACATGGAGCCAATAGATTGTGTGTTGGGCAATGCGCTGGCATATTGGGGATATTCAAACTCAATCAACCCTTCTACGACACCAATAAATGCATTTGATGGCTCTCCCAAAAACGCTTGTGAGATTTCTTTTCTAGTTGTAGCCGATGATATATCAACTGTAAAATTGGTTAGCGCTTCTGAGTCTGCAAAGGCTTCCCCTCCGACACCAAATATAGCAAACATTTCAGCGACAGTATTATCAATCGTCTCATCATCTACTTCGTCACCACAAATTGATTCTTTGATTGCATCCCTCACCGTATTGGCGGGCGAAATTGCCGCAACTGCGACGGCGCCGGCAACTTCAAGAGCTTTACAAATTGCATCTCCAATTATTTCACATAATTTAATCATCAACTTGGCTACAATGGCCACCAGAAGCTTCACAAGTGCTTGCAGCGCGGCTTCTAGAATTCTATTTAGGAAATTTTTCCAAAAGGGTGAGCCGCGGCGAAGACTATTAAAACTTGGCCAAGTAATTTCTCGATCACAGCACCAAGGCATATCAAAATCTCTAATAAAATCTATGAAGCTCGGCTCAAAAAGAGGAGGGCTCGGACAACTAGAGACGGCCAATATATTTGCTATTAGTGGGGCGCCGGGGAATTTATTCAACTGATCGACTAACTCCAATTCCCGACCCTTGAACAATTCAAGAATTGATTTAGCATATAACTCAACAACCGATTTAGAGCTTAGGGCGCCCATGTCGCCGCCGGCAAGTTCTTCTACCATACTTCCTGTGGCAGTTGGTGCTAGTGTTTCTGTTTTTTGCTGCGTACTCGCATCATATTCGGATGGCGTCATATAATAATATGAATCAGCCTGCATATTTTCATTTTCTAAATCAATTGCATCTTGGTCCTCCATTACTTGTTCCATAGATACTTCGGGGGAGTTGCCAACTACCTCATCTATAGCCGTACTTTCCATAATGGGAAGATCGCCACTCTCAAGCTTTTGATTGACTAGGGCAGTTAATGCTTCTTGATCTTCTTTCGGCAAAAAGCTATATAAGGAATTAAAATTTTCAATTGACATTGCCCGCATGGCCGCGTCTAGCATGGTTGCTAATCCTTCCTCAAGGGTAAGTCCACCCAATAAACACTGAATGGCTTCACTTAAAAAATCCAAAAGACCACAAAGCTTTAGTTCGTCCAGTGTTGTGTTCAGATACAGCACATAAAGTTCATTAAAAGCACTATCTGGATCTTTTAAAAATTTTCCACACCATTTTATAAATGGACTATCGGAGTTTTCCAAAGTTTCATATGCTTGTGCTTTAGCTGCGGCTTTAATGGTAGTATCCGCTTCGACAAGCTTGCCGTCGCTGATTGTCCATCCTATTTTTCGTTGATACTCTCTAACTTCTTCCGGAGTACACATACACAAATTCTTATGGAATTGATATGCCAAAGCATCACCAATTCCAAAAGCTGTATCGAGTATATCTTGACCCAATTGTTTTCCCTCAGCGGCCAACGCCTCTCCTACACAACTGGCGCCAGAAGATTCATAAAGGTATTCGTTCAATTCGTATACTTCGGGATATGTATATTTTTTAATAAACTCTATCCAATCCAAGGGCTCTCTTGCCGTCAAATCGATTTCCATTTCATCCAAACGAGCAAAATAAGCTACCGCTGTCGAATCTTTCCAAGCAGATTTGCTTTTTAAACCATTAAGTCCCTCAATAAAAATTATTGGATCATCGGGACAATCGGCTGTGGTGACCACAAGTTTCTTGAGTTCGTATTCTTCACTAAATGTAAATTCTAATTTATATACTTTTTTTTTGGAAAGATTTGGGCCGCCGGCATATGGAATTTTATATCCCTTAGAATTCAAAAAGCTTTCCAATTGTGGAAGAATATCCGACATTATAGATTCACCGGTGAGCCCGTTGTCACCATAGCTTTCTAAATCAAACATAATGTTGTCTTCTACTCTCAAAAATGCAAACGAGTCGCCCGAATTAACTTGCCACTGCATTACCTTTAGATGACGATTATATAAATGGATCCCCTTTCTAATTCGTGTCAATTGGTGGTGTAAGCGATCTGCGTAATAAGTGACCACCACATCGCTGTCTTCTGCATCCTCGTCATCTTCAAATTCCGCTGCCGGGAGTCCATCGATAACGACAAAAGGAACAGAATATAAAAGCTTTAATCTAGACTTAGGACGAAAATCTAAATACCAATCTGAATAATCAATTTCGGATTTTACTAAATTTATCGAGTCTTCAGATTTGTCTTTATTATTAACATCTAATAATACATTAATTATCTGATCGACATGTTCATCAAAAATTGTTTTTAATGCTGAATCTGCCTCTTCCTTGGTTGCATTTTCGGGGGCCCCAGTCGTTTTATATTTTGTTGTTTTGGTAATTTGAAATTTACAAACTTTTTCATTTAAGAAAGGCTCGTATAATTTTCTTTTATGCCACAAAGGTACAATCGCATATGGATTGGGAACACATCCTGGGCACTTTTCTTCTGGCACCTCTACCAATTCATCGCAAACGTCTATCATTCCGTCGCCATTTACGTCTTGGTATTGTAAAAATTTAGATTCGGCCATTATATATCTCTTTTTAAATAATTAAGTTGCGCGCACGTTTTTGCTACGAATAGATTTGTGGGCACGGGGCTCCAAATAAAGCGTCTGGAGTCCAATTTTGAGACGCTTCCGGCACGTATAAACAGGTTTATTCGAAAAAATTCCTGTTTTGAGCCCTTGGTTGCCAATGATGGCGATTTGGCCGGGGGGGACAACCCCATCCGCCGCGGAAGACGCCGTGAGCCCAACAGACAGTGCGCTGCATACTTTCTGATGCCCCGACGCTAGTTTGGATAGGCCATCGTTCATGTCATCAAGAATATCTATAATGTCGCGCAATAATTCAACTAAATTATCGCCGCGAACTAGTGGCTGCAAATATGCTATTTCATCTTTTCGCAGGAATTTAGGAACTGGGAAAGCGCTTTTAGGCGACATTGCTGACCAATTCCCGGCCATTAAATCAATCTTGGGTGCATATCCAATATTGCCGCCCTGGCTATTAGTTTCTCCTTTCGGGCCATATCCCTCGACGCCCTTCATACCACCGGTGACAATCTTAACGCCCTCTCTACCGATAATTCTAACTTTGTCTGCTTTGATCCCAATTGCTGAACGGGCGGGCTCTTTTACACTTTCAAGTATCGTTTTGTCAAGACCAAAATTATTATCTATTTTTGTAAGACGACTTATATAAATTCTAGCTGCATCGGCAGCAAAGCTATTTCCAACAAACATTCCATCACTAGGCCCTTCGCCACTATTTGCACTAGCCATTCTTCCCACAACAAGATCAATTGTATCTGAGGGCGCGCCTACTGCGCCCATTCCGCTGGTGTCAATACCTGGCTTATCTTGACCAAAAGAGATAGACGCATTCCCGCCCATAGAACCAAGTACTTTTTCCCCCTTGGAAGCCATATAATTAATATTTGGTTGCGGAGGGGGACTGTTAAGTAAACCACCAAAAATAGTATTAACAGGCTTTTTTTGATCAAACCTATCCTCTGCTATCTCAGGGGGATTCTCAGATTTTCCAGTTTCGCAATCTTTAAAATTATTCTTATCAAAAATCTTCTTTTTAGACATTTGTTCTCTCCTATACTGCTAATCTTTTCAAAATTTGTACCAATATATCATCGTGGCTAAGATTCACATAATTAGCTGTGCCGCCGGCTCCTTCAATTTGTTCTGCCATTGAATTCTGCTGTTGTCCAAGTTCTTCGAGTCGGCCTGTCCAATTTTCTGGTCTATATTCCATATATGTAACACCCTCGGTCCATTGAAATGGAGAAGGATCCGCCAACATGGTTTCACTAAATTCAAAAGGATATTCTGGATAATCAGGCCATCCTGCGCCATAGTAGAACGCTGTTCTGAATCCGGTCGAACCACCACTCCAGGCTCCCAAGTATTTATCTATTATTGTGAGATTGTTTGATTCTTCTAATACTTTAATCGATTGTTCAACGGCAGCATAAGGCTTTCCTTCACCTTTTGGAATTAAAAACATCACATTATCAGCAATGCCAATACTTTTAAGTTTTTCGAGCACAAATTGTTGATCTCCATAGCCAACACCATGATAAAAAACAACGAGTCTTACAGCGGCATCGGTCAAGCAAGGATATACCAAATCGCCGGTGTCGGGGTCGTCGTCGAGCCAGCACTCATCTCCCGGAGTAACGGGTAATTCCGGGGGGGCCGGCACAGCATATTCTCCCTTAAATGCCGCCGAGGCATGCGCAGATGCTTCTGCTGCTCTTCTTGTTCTTTTTGGTACGGACGTTCTATACAACACATCGCCAAATTGTAAATTAAATGGTGCATTGTCACTGCCAGGTCTCAATTTAACAGTAAAAATGTCGTTTGGTTTCGGCATAACGCTATCTTTAACATCTGTTGTCATAACAAAAGTTGTATGAAGGGCAATTGCATTATCTATTTCTTCTGAAACTTCTATATCTTTTGGATTTGGCAAAAAACTGTGTGGAGAGTTTGGTCCTAATATTCTTCCTTTAAAGTATATTCTAGAAAAACGTTTTTTATCGCTTTCCTTACCCTTTGTATCTTCCGCTTTTCTTGGCTTAAAGGAAAATTGAAGTGATTTTGCTTCTTGGGCGGTCAACGTATAGCCGTCAGTTAGAGCTATCGCCTGAAAGACGTTATTCTTTTGATAAATATTGCGAGACTCTTTTTTCTTAAAAATAAGATTAAGTGCTTGCAACGGGCTTGTTATTGTGGACCAATCAACGGGCATTTATACTTTCCTTCTTCATTCCGCTTCGGCCTCAGCGACGACAGCTTCTCCATCAGAAGTAGTATAGGCAGTTTGACGAGGCTCCCAATGCCATTCTTCTGGATTGCTGCCTCCCCGAAGTGCCCAGGAGGGATTCTGAAAATCTTTGGCATTTGCCGTCATCCACTTGTAATACTCTGAGTCAAAACTGGCGGCGGCCCAATCAAATGCCAATCCCCATCCATGATTTGACGTGCCAGGGTATGCAGCTTGTGGGGAGCCATATTTCTCTCTTGCGGCATGCTGGGCGGCGAGATCACGATAGCCGCCCCAACCTTGCGACATAGGTTGATTCAATGGAAATTTCGTATCGAATTTTTCCATAAATGCTTTGGCCATTTCATTATAACTTTCAACAATTTCTATAAAAAGAATGCCCGGCTCTGAATATTTTTCATCAACTCTCGCCAGCAATTCAGTTGGGAGTTCTCCATTTAATACTTCCTGGCCGGCCAACATCCTTGGTTGGCCCGGGGGATAATAAACTTGGGCAGTCATATCTTTAAACAATTCGGCTATCGAGGCGCATGCTTCTTTTTCTTTAGCTGTTGCCCTTGGAGGAGAAGCTGTTCGGTATAAAGCATCACCAACTTGCAAATTAAAGGGAGTATCATCGTCGCCACCCCTTAAAGAAACAGTATAAATATCATTTGGTTGTGGCATCGTGGTATCTTCAGGATCGGTTGTTGTAACAAAAGTTGTGTGTAAGGCAATTGCTCGTGAAGTGCCTTCCGGATCATCTGCCGCATCTATGTCACACGGATTAGGCAAAAAACTATGTGGAGAATTTGGTCCCAATATTCTTCCTTTAAAAAATACTCTAGTCAGCCGGCTTTCATCATTTTTGTCAGCTTCGGGATCATCTTCTGCGCTTCTTGGCTTAGAAGAAAATTGAAGAGACCTTGCTTCTCGGGGAGTTAATGAATAACCAGGAGTTAAAACAAGTGCTTGAAAAATATTATTGTTTTGATAAATATCATAATCATCTTCTTTTTTAAAAATAAGATTAATTGCCTGCCAAGGGTTTGTTATCGTGGACCAATCAATAGCCATTTATGCATCCCCCTGAATCAAATCGAACAAATCGTTCTTGTCTTCTTCTGTGAGCCCCACTTGCTGTGTTTGTCCTTTCTGTCGCAACCCGATCAGCTTTACCAATTGTTCATTAGAGCGCTGCATTGTCTCAATATGTTTAGCAGCCACGGGGCTTAAATACTTATTCTGTTCTGAATCCTTTGCAATTTGGTTGGCAATCTCATTTAAAAACTCTCTTGCAACTTTTCTATCGTCACGAATATTATCGAGTGCTTCATCAATTAGAGTTTCTAAATCTTTCTTGCTCATATTATGCCATCTTCCCAATCTTGCTTGAAATTATAATATCTCTTGCGAAACTTCTTGAGCGAGTTAACAATCTGTTTTGTGTTGAGCCCGGTAATCTCTCGAAGGTATAAATAAATAGCTTTCTTAT
>Ga0080013_1001950_pt1 | contig 25705 bp, 27 predicted proteins | sample ETNvirenome_6_85_FD_69236 | JGI IMG/M metagenome (GOLD analysis project Ga0080013, IMG submission 69236) | Marine viral communities from the Pacific Ocean - ETNP_6_85 (SPADES assembly) (version 2) | ecosystem: Environmental > Aquatic > Marine > Oceanic | place: Pacific Ocean | collected 2013-06-19
ACCTGCAGCATCCTCCAGAGGATACCAAAGTAGATGGCGCCCGCCCCCAGTTCGCTGATCAGTGCAGCAAGATCGAACTCTAGATTTGGCATGGGGGAGACTTTCAGTCTTGGTCGGATGGATCCGGCACCCCGACCCCTGGCGACTTCGTCGACCCCGGATACTGTGTTACCGCCTGGGAGAGGAGGTAGGGCGCCAGGATGCGGCTCACCTTCGCGTAAGCCTTCTTGGGTATGGGAACCTGCACAAAGACAGGGATGGGCGACTCGACGTAGAGCTGACCGGTTGCGGTTGTTCTCCCCTCTGCGTCAACGGCCACGCCGCACGCCAATAGATCGCTCTTCATCCATGCGCCGCTGTGGTTCGTGCTGATAGGCATTGCGTTCTCCTAAAGGTATTTGATGGTGATCAGGCCGAAATCCGGCGTGGCCCCGGGCGCGGCACCGCCTCCCAGGGACAGGGCACCGAGGAATACGGTCACGTCGTGGAGCGCCCAGGTGGGGGCGTACCGCGCGATCTCGGTCCAGTCGCTCTCCGTTGGCGGGGAGCCGATGGCCGCGTTGTAGCGGCTCAGGATGATGGTACCGCCGTCGTTGGCGATTCTCTGCCAGGTGTCCTGGGCCGTGCCAGCGGTGCCGTTGTACAGGATGGTTGAAACACCCCTGTAAACGAGCTCCTGGTACGCCGAGCCGTTCCACAGATGCTGGAAGTTGACGAAGTCCGCGGTGGATGTGAAGTACACCCCGAAGTGCGACCCGGCGTTCGTGGTCTGCTCGCACGTCCGGTGCATCAGGATCTCCCAGTTCATATAGCTGGGAAGCGACATCTCAAGCCGCGTGGCTCCATAGTCCCCGTTCGTGTACTCCGAGGTTGTGCCGGCTGGGGCGGTAACGGTGATCACACCGCTGGACTTGGCAAAAGTTCCCGACGCGTCCCCCGTCACCTCAGTCCAGTCGGCGTGGACCGTGTTATCGCTCAGGGCCTGGAAACCGCTGACAATTCGGTCGTTGTCCCCGTCGAAGTGCAGGCGACCCCCGCTGGGCATATACTCGCTCGTGATGTTGTCCGTCTGGACGAGCCCATCACCCTTGTACCGATAGAGGTCGTACCACGTCGGCCCCGCGGTGTCGTACCAACCGATCGTCACGGGGTCTAAAACCGGAGAGGTCCCGCTGACCCCGGCGCCCAGAACGACAGCCTTGTTATCGACCGCGTTCGCCCTGGAGCTGCTGATCATCTTGTGCGGCGCGTCCACGTTGCTGAGCATCAGGCCGCCGCCGGTCAGTCCAGCATAGTTTATGTTGCCGTAGATAAACTCGTTTGCGCCGCCGAGCAGGTAGGTCGTGCCGTTGACGATACCCGCCTTGGCGGTTTCTCCGATAGAGCTGGACCATGTGCCGGCCCTGTTGACCATGAACCCGCTGGCCGCAACGCTTCCCACGGTGTGATCCGTTGTGGAGTCAACCGCGTGGCTCCGATTGTGGCGGGCCGAAGTATTGGCAGAAACATCAGCAGCATCAACGCTGCTGCCTCCTCCTCCTCTATATCCGCCCATGGCTAGTGCTCCGAGAGGCCGACGAACGCGTTAACGTCCCCGACGTTCGCGTCTACCCGGCGCACCGCCACCCTCTGGTAAGCGGTGAGCGCCTCATACCGCTGGCCCTCGTTGTCCTCCTCGGAGAGCTGGAGCCTGTCCACGATAACCCATCCGGGGTCGGACTGGGGGTAGGCCCACACTTCGAGGTCCACCACGTTTGTCTTCCCGAACGCGATATGAACGTCCTTGGACTGAGACTCGTTTGGGATGGCGACACCGTGATCGACGTTCGTGGGCCCGGTGGACGAATTTGCGTCGGCATCCTCCGACCACTCGGCCGGTCCGACCCTAACGCCTACGCCTCTTTCTCCGCTCATTTGATGACCTCCAGCACCTGAGATGTGAAGCGCTCCCAGGTGTATTTATCTCTCACAAGTGAAAATCCCATCTTCTGGCGTTCTAGCAGCCGGTCCACGGGTGCGTTCTGCCAGTATTCTATCACCGAGAGGGAGTCTACCACAACAACGTCTGGAGCGGTGTAGCCGCTGCCGGGGCTGCAGAGCGGCACCAGGCCCCAGCTCATGGCCTCCAGGACGGTCGTCGGGTTCGCGTCGTGGTCTGCCAGCGTGATGAGGAAGTCATACTCCTCGAGGACGGCCCGGCCCTCGTCGGTGGAAAAATCCAGGTAGCCGTGCTCTGTGCACCCGGGGATGGTGCCGTATCCGGCGTGGCCCACGGGCTGCAGCTGCGCGACCTCGGCGATCTTTCCCGGGCCCTTGATCGGAAGGGTGCAGCCGATGTACAGAAACCGGCGCTGGCCAGGTGGGCGGAACTCGTGGCCGAGTGGCGGGAAATGGTCGGGGTTTACGGCCATGTCCAGCGGTATGGCACCCCACTCCCGTGGTAGTTCACCGTGCCAGTGCTCGCCACAGATGGCCATGAGCAACCCGCACGCCGGGATGTAATCAAGGTTCGCCGTGTACTCTTCGCTTCCATTCCACGGGCTGATAGCCACGGTCTTCGCCCACGGCCCGCACACGCTGTTTCGGAACACGAACCCCACCTCCGGGTGCGGGTGGCCGATGAGCACATCCCCCGGCGCCGGCTGAATGGCCAGCATGTCATCCCACTGGTGCTGCTGTACTTGGTGCCCGGCCTTGCGCAGACCAGCGGCGAGATGGTTCCCGATGGACCATGGCGCGGCGGTCTTTGACGTATCAAAGGGGTATACCAGATGTATCATTGAACCATCTCCAGGATGGACTGCGCGCGGTGCAGGTAGGTGTGGTTCTTCATCACGGCGCGGTGTTGCAGTTCCGCGGTCTTCTGCCGCGTGGTCTCGTGCACCAAAAGGTGCTCTACCTTGGACCGGCAGTCGTCGGCATTCGAATACGTCAGCCACGGGATATCCGGGTGCAGCTTGTGGGTCTCGTCCTCTTCGGTGAGCAGCAGGGTACCGCTGCCCATCGTCTCCCATGGGCGCATGACGAGCAGGCCTTGCCCCCCGCTGGCGTGGTGGTGGACGTGAACCTGGAGGAGCCGCAGCCGGGCCGCGTAGTCCTCGTGGAACTGACCTTGGATGAGCTGGAGCCCCGCGCCGCGGGCGAAGTCCACCCGCTCTGGGAACGCAGTCCCGATGATGGCTGCTCCGTGGCGCTCGAGGTTGCCGGGGTGGAAGTGGTCCGTGTCCACCGCGTAGGGGAGATACTGCACGAACTGATTGCCCCCGATGCCCTTTGGCCCAGTTCCGTCTGCGACAAACTTCGAGTTTCCCGTAAGCACGAGGTCCGGGTTCAGTTTCCAAACTATCGAATCCTCACGATCCGGATATCGTGCAACATCGAATGTCCAGTAGACCTTGGGGCAGTCCAGCGCCGCCAGCTCGGGATACTGCGTCTCATCGTCGCCACACTCCATGCGCAGTAGGAGGTCCACGCTGCCTGGTGTGAAACCGGTTGGCCTGGCATCCTCCCACTTGTCGGCTGTCACCCACTGGCAGCCCGGCACAATCCACTCGTCGCGCTGGTACACCTTCGCGTAGGGCCAAACCTCGTGGCCCAGCCGGCGGAAGGCCCGCACCATCGAGTCCCCGGTGGCCCAGCCGGGCGCTCCGGGGATGCTGCGGTAGGCCACTACGATGCGCATCGGCGTATCCCCTCATCCACCAGCGCAGGGTCCATCCCGATGGCCTTCACGAGCTGTTTCACGGGGTCGGCGTGGCTGGAAAGCGGCCGCAGGCTATGGCAGTCCAGGTAGTATCCGGCGCTCAGCAACTCGTCATCCCAGCCCCAGAACGCGCGGTCAATGCGCCTGATTTTGTCGCCCCATCCTCCGGGGCGCTCCCCCATCCGAATAACGCCTCCTCGCCGCCCCCAGTCGTGGAGTAGGACGCGCATCAGCGACTCTTCGGAAAACTGCGATTGGTGGACCTCGAGCGCCTCTTTCTTATCGAATCGCCGGATCTGCCTGTGCTCGTCCACCCACTGATCGTATCCCATCCGGCATCCCTGGTTCACCACCTCCAGCCACGTTGTTCCGTGGCCGAGCAGGTAGCAGCCGGGCACCTTCTTCAGGGCGCCCCGAACGTCGGGGCGGTAGGCGTCCGAACTGGCGGCCACAATCACTCCGCGGTGACAGGCCACGAAGAGGCTCTCAAAGTACTCCCGGTTGAGTGGAATCATGTCGATGCACGACACTATCCCCGGGTCGTCCAGCCATGCGTAGTAGTTGTGCCAGCGGGCCACCTTCGCCCAGTTCGGCGCGGGGACGTCGCTCCGGGTGCGGTACTGGACCACGTCGCCGTATTCTTCCATCCATTTCCACTGCTCGCGGGGGCGGTCGGTGACCAGGGCCAGCGTGGGGCGGATCCCCCACCGGGCCCAGGCGCTGGCCACCAGCGGCCAGAACTGGATGAACATGGGATTATCGTCGGTGCTCAGGAAGGCTCGTCTCATTTTAGGTCACCAGGGTAAATCGGCAGCTCGGGCGGGTTCGCCTTGTAGGCCTCGAGCGCGTCCCGCCAGAACGGGCTCGCCTCGGTGCTGTCCCGGCAGAAGACCGTGTAGTGGAGGTTGCGCCCGCAGAGGGCGCAGAGCGTCCTCAGGCGCTCGTAGCAGCCCGCCAGCGTGACCTCCTCCAGGGAGTGGAAGAACATCTCGGCGCCGTAGACGCGCGGTCCTCCGCAGCCACAGGGGACGTATCCCCACCGCGTGAGCTCCAGCCCGCAGGTTGAGTGGATCTCACAGGCTCGTATCACCCCATCGGGCGCGATCTCCGCGAGCCGGTCCACCGGGGCCTGCAGAACGTTGCCGAACTCCGGGATGATCCGCTGGCCCTTGTCGCCGGGGAACGAGCCCACCACCACCCGGAACGAGTCCGGGACGAAGTTGAGCCGGCGCTGCCAGTCCTTCACCTTGCCGTTCGTCAGGAGCTTCACCACCATGCCGGGGATGTGGTCCTGTAGCCGCTTGACCTCCGCCACCAGGGCCTCGAGGTCCGGGTGGAGAAGTGGCTCACCGCCGGCCAAGCGGAGCTCTACCCACGGCCAGCCGTAGTTAAGCGACTCGTCGACGAAGCGCCGGACCTGTTCCACTGTCAGGTGCTCCGTCGACGGCGCTGAATCACAGTAGCGGTTGCAGCCGAAGCATCGCAGGTTGCAGCGGTCTGTCAGGTGGAGGTTGATGAAGCGCATCTGCTGGGGGCGCTCGATGCGAACCACTGCGCCCCGGTCCTCGATGTACTTCTTCGCCGCCGCCCATCCTCTTACAGACATCGCACTATGTCCTCCGCCAGTTGCACCGCCGGCAGGGCGTCCGCGATGCCATGGCCCCGACCCCTCAGCGCCGCGCGGTAGCTCTCCACGTGGAGGGCCTCGAATCCCGCGGACAGGTCCAGTTCGTTGTCGTTGATCATGATGGACCGCTCAGGATCGGCGCCACGGAAGTCGGTGGAGAGCAGGAACTTGACGTAGGCTCGCTCGAACACCAGCCGCCCCTCCACGGAGAGATTGTCGCCGCTGGCCGAGACCTCCTGAGATGCGCCGAAAAGGTGGATGAGGATGTCTAGCAGGTGGATCCCAATGTTGAACACCAGCCCGCCCGACTTGGACGTGTCGCCCTTCCAGGACTTGTGATACCAGGGCCCGCGGCGCGTCAGGTAGTTTACCTCCACTGCGTTTCGTCCCTCGCCGATGGCCTTTTTCGCCGCCTCCACCGCCGGGTGGTGCCGCAGTTGTAGGATGGTCCAGACGCGGGGCCCGCCGGCCTCAGCCTCGCAGCGCTCCAGGTCGCGAACGTCCTCGGTGCTCAGTCCTAGCGGTTTTTCACAGATGACCTCACGGCCAGCCGCCAGCGCCGCCATGGCTTGGTAGACGTGGCAGTGGTTGGGCGTGCAGATGCTGACCGCATCCACGCCTTCCTCTCGGCAGAGGTGGTTGAACTCCGCCTCGTGCCGGGTGTAGTCGCACTTGGGAAAGTAGCGGTCCAGGACGCCCACGGAGTCGTGGTGGTCGCATGCCACCACCAGCTCGTGCCCCAGGCGCTTCATCGCGGCCATGTGCCGGGGCGCCACGTATCCAGCTGCGCCGAGCAGTCCAAACCTCACTTCGACCACCTCTCGGGCTCGCAGGAAAAGCCCGCCTTCTTGCGCTTCTCGAAGTGCGCCCGGCCCGCGTCCCAGTTCTTCTGCTGGTAGGCTCGCTTGTAGGTCTCGTCGCCCTCCGCTCCGCCCCAGGCGTGCTTGAACTTGATGTGCTTGGCGTCGATGACCGCGCCGGCCTGAATCGCCATCTGGCTCACGTCGTCGTCGCAGAACACGGATGGGTAGCCCGGGTGGTAGAAGAAGCCCGCCCGCTCGAACCAGGCCCTGGTGCCGCAGAGGATGGTGAGGAGCCACGGCTTCTCCGGGTTCACATCGGTGCCGTCGTCCACGTGGAGGAGCTGCGGCTTGTCCACCGCGAGCTTGCCCACCGCGAGCTTGTCCCAGTTCTTGGGCGGCTCGATGTCGTCGTGTACCTGGACGATGATGTCCCCGGTGCTGACGTACAGCGCCCGGTTGTAGGCGTCCACGGGGCCTGGGCGGGACTCCCCCGCCACCCACTTGACTGTCGCTGGCCACTTGCCGCTGGCCCGCGGCTTGCCCGCCTTCGTGAGCATCGACTCGTCGTCCACGTCCACGCTCAGGATGTACTCTAGGTTGTGCTCCCCGCTGGCCGCTTTCATCCAACGATCATAGGCCTCCCGCGCCTTCTCCGGGCGCCCCCTCGTGGCGTGGAGCATGGAGATGGTCAGCGGTGCGCCCTGCGCCGGCGGCGGCTCCTCGCGTGGCACCGCGGGGAACTCCTGGCCCTGGTCGATCTCCTGGCGTTTCTCCCGTGCATCGGCCGGCTCGCTGTCCTGGGTCACCATGTACGGATAGTGGCCCCAGTGCTTGATAATCGGGCGCGTCGTGGCGTAGGTCTTGATCCCCAACTGCTGCGCCCGGTGGCAGAACGCCCAGTCCTCGGACAGGTGCAAGCGCTTCGACGGGTTCACCGGGTGGTCCACCACGCACGGCAGAAACGTGGGCCGGAACCCCGGCTCCATGTCCCCCATCGACTCGTAGACGGCCTCGAGGGCCGAGCGGTGGTAGGCGGTGAAGGCCGAGCCCACGTAATGAACCTCGATGAGCTCATCCGCGCCCATGTCGAGCATCCGCTCTTCTTTGAACAGCGTGGCCACGCCCTCGCCGCGGGTGCGCTTGCTCACCACGCCGCCCACGATGCCCTTTGTCTTAGCCGCGAGCCGCGCGATGTGGCAGATGTCGCCCTCGTACTCGCCCTGCGAGCCATTCCACTCCAGGTCGTGGTCGATCATCACCAGGACGTCGAGGTCGGTCTTGAGGAAGTCCCGGGCGCAGATGGACCGCGCGCGGTCGATGAGCGCGTCCCCGTGCGGGATAGTGAGCGCCAGCTTCCAGGGCCGGATGTACTTCATCGCTCCGGCGGCCTCGAAGCCGTATTTCGCGGCGTCCTCGCGCTGGCTGATGATGCCCATCGCGGTCGAGGCCTTCGTGACGTCCCGCATGACGTTCACCATGGTCATCGGCCAGACGCCGCCGTAGGCGAACAGCGCGATCATCGTGGGGGGGCCGCCGGTTGATTTAGGATTCATGGACATTCTATCCCCTCGAAAATGGCCGACGCCCCGAGCCCGCACGAGGGGGGGCACGGAGGGTGCTCAGGACGCCGGCCAAGTTTTGTGCATTTCCCCTCGCACGCCTAAAGTCTACGGCGCCACCCGCTCTGCTGTCCAGCCAAGAATGTGGAGCTTGCCGTTATTCGCCTGCCCGAAGACGTCAAATTTGTTCCGGCCGGCGCCGCGCTCGTCGTCGCCGATGGACGCGTTCAGGTGGACGTGGGCCGGGAGCGTATACCAGGCCGGCGCGGTGATCACCGCGTTGACCACCACATGGGAGGCGTCGATGGGGCCCTCCACCTTCACCATGGCGTTCGCCACGCCCGCCTCGTTCACCGCGGCGTGGAAGTTCCAGCGGTATTTGACCAGCTGCCCGTTGGCCACGTCCTCGCGGCCCCACCCGGCCCGGTAGACGTGGCTGCTCACGCCCGGCGTGTTCGCCGTGCGGCTGGTCTCCGCGTGGTCGAGCAAGTTGACGTAGGTGTCCACGCCATCCACGCCGCTGTCCACGGTCATCCCGAACTCATCGCCGGGGCTGTCGGTGGCCTTCCACGTGCCCGCGTCGGTGTCCGCGCTCCAGCTCGAATCGATGGGGAGCCCCTTCGTCCGGTGGTTGTGCAGCGCCTTGCGGGTGTCCTCCACCAGCTGCGGCGTGATGACGTCCATGGAGCGGGCCGTGTCCATCGTCACGCGCTCGTAGTCCTCGTCCAGGTCGAACAGCTCCACGTCCTGGATCGTGACGTCGAGGATCCGCATCGCCCCGTAGGTGGAAACACCAAAGTTGATCACCGCGTTCGCCTCGTCGCCGCGGGGCACAGAGATCTCCGAATAGTAGACCTCCCAGTGGTTGTTTGTGGCTACGTTGAGGTTGTAGGCGTAGCTCTGCTCGTTGCTCTGGCCGGCGTAGGTCGCCGCGAAGGTGTTCGAGTCGGTGACGTTGATCGCCGGCGGCACCGCCAAGATCCTGTAGACGCGGTCACGGGCCTGGTGGTCGTCGTCCGTGACCTGGTACGCCAGGTGGGGATTCGCCGTGTTCGCGTAGGCCGCCAGGGCGTTTGCCGCTCTGGCCTTCGTAACGAGCGTGCGCGGGCTCTGGCCCACCACGTGACTGACTGCCTGGCCCAGGGCGTGGACGGGCCTCACGCGGCCGCTCAAGCGCCGGGTGGTGCCGTCGGCGTCGATCATCCAGTTATCCACCAGGGAACTGATGTCGACGTTGCTCCAGGAGGGGTTAACGGGGATGCGGGCCATTACTCAATCCTCGGGGTGGCGTCCAGTGCGTTGATGGCCCCGCGGGTGGACCCGTCGCCGTTCTGGCTGGTGAGCAGGAGGAAAGACAGCCCGGTGGCCTCGTCCCGCACGATGTCCAGCAGTCCGTGCTCCGGGAACCAGTTGTCCTGGTTTGTGGTCAACGTGTCGCTGGTGTAGTCCGGCCCGAGCTTGTCGGTGTCTATGGCGTTCTGGGGCCCGATGTAGAGATGGTCGGTGCAATAGAGCTTCCATGCAACCGTGGAGCCGCCCCCGGTGCGCTTGTGGCCCAGCGTCCATCTGATGGTCTCGAATCCCTCCGGGATAAACACGGGCGCCATGACCAGGGAAACGAGCTCGTCGGTGTGCGAGTCCGCGGAGTAGACCCAGGGCCAAAACGGCTGCGAACGCATTTTGTGGACCACGCCGAACGCCTTCGTGTTGTTGACGTTGCGGGCCATGGTGAGCAGGTCGCCCACGGTCACGGGATCTCCGGTGCCGATAACCGGCGTCGGCCTGTACTGGTAGTTGGATTCGCCGGCCATCATCCCCACCTGAACGGCAGCACGCCGCTGATCGACTCGCTGTCGATGTTGGCCACCCAGACGCCCGAGGAGGCGCCCGCGCCGTCATCAATCTGCGAGGTGTTGACCTCCGTGTAGGGGCCGAAACTGACCGTGTACTCCTTGGCGTTGTCCCACCCGCTGAGCTGCGTCCCGGGGGCCAGGACCAGCGCCTTGTTTGCGGTGTGGTAGCCCACCACGTTCAGCGCCGCGAACGTCTGTGGGGAGCTCGGGTCGGTCGGGGCATACTCCGTGATCTTGACCTTCCAGCCGCTGGTGCTCATCGCCTGCCCGTCGTGCGCGGTGGTCAGGCCAAACTCGTTACCGACCAGCACCAGGTTTTTGCTGGTGTCGTGCCATCCCGCGTTGCTCCCGCTGGAGAGGTCCAGCTTGGCCGACGGCGTGAACACCTGCCCGTGCTTTTGGTAGTCGTGGATGAGGATGGAGGCCTCGCCCACGTGGCGCTCCCAGTTCCAGGTGGTCTGCAGCACCGTGGCAAACGCGGTGAATCCCACGTTCCCCGTTCCCTTGTAGTCCATCATCGTCGTGGTGGTGAACTTGACCTTGTCGCCCACGAAGACGCGATCTTCCATCGACGGCCCAAGGGTGACCTGGACGATCGCAGACGGGTAGCGGATGAACCGGCCGAGCAGCTCGGTCTTGAGCAGGCTGGAGACCTGGCCCGCCGTGCTCTTTTTGATGTCGCTCGATGCGTACACGCCGGGGTGCTTTACGCTCACCTCTTTGGTAACCGAGGTGCCCAGTTGGCTGTCCACGTCGTTGATGATGTAGGGCGCCCCGTATTTGCCGGTGCGGTGGTTGAACACGATCTCGGCCTTGTACCGGTTCACCACCACCGACTGGCTCACGTCCGAGTCGGGGCGGTCATCGCCGGCGCGCACCGACTCATTTAGGTGAACCGTCCAGTCGTCAACGTTCGTGTCCAGGACGCGCCGGACGGCGATCTTGCCCTTGCGGATGACGACGGCATAGCCAAAGAGCTTGCACTCCCTCTTCGCCAATTCCATCCATGCGGTGGGTTCCGGGATGATGTAGGTCTTCCGCTGGGCCAGGCCTGACGGGAGAACGGCCTTGTCCGCGTTCAAAAACGATTGCTCGTCCACGAGCTCGCGCTGAATCGCCAGGCCCCACCCGCTGGGGTAGACATCATAGGTCCCGTTGTAGCCCTTGACGCCGGTGCTCACCAGCATGTTCAGGAGCATCTCGAAGGGCCCGCGGGTGCGCTTGACCTCCTTGTACTTCGGAATCAGCACCTGCTGGACGGGAGGGCCGTCCCACCATGCCGTGCCGAACTTGACACCGGAGAAGGCAGAGAAACTCTTCAACTTGACTGGCTCGGCACTCAGCCCAACGCTTATTGGATCGATGCTTACCGGCTTGCTCGTATACGAGCCAAAATACGAACCCTCCTCCTTTGTCACGGCGTCCAGCGTTGCCTTTTCTATCATCACATACGCACGCTGAACCGCTGCCCCTTGGTCTCCCTGTGACTCGACAAGTTGCGGCGTTGCGTAATTGCCGTCCCTCGAAAAGTACATCGCGCTCCCATTGGCGGAGCGGTCGTGCGGCTGATAGATGTGGTAATACATGCCGCCAGGGGTCTCTGTTATCACCCCGGATGCAAACTCAACCGTCAGGCCGTTGAACCCGTCGAACCCCAGGCAATTCAGTACATGATTAAAGTCGCCGTCTCCCTTTGCAGGGGTGATGGTTATCTGCACATCTGCCTGTCCAGGGAAAGCCTCGCTGGCAAAGTACGCCTTTCCGTTGTTGTACTTAGCCGAAAATGACTTGATCGTCTGAACCTGCCACGGGATGGCGGCCAGCTGCTTTGCCACGCTGGTGACGAATGCGCCTATCCCGGAGAAGTATTTTTGCTCACAGAGCGGGTGGTCAAATATGGAGTAATTCAAACCTCCGCTGCCACCAAATATCTTAAGGTCCACCCGGCGCCCCTTCACGCCGGACATGTTGATGCCCCATAGCTTCTCCTCACCGCCGGTTCGGAAGACGTCGTTGCTCAACTCGTCGGTGATGGACTTGCACGACAGCTTCCACCAGCCGTTGAGGCCGTCCCGGATGATGCGATCGGTGATTCTGCCGGCCCAGACCAGGCGGGATTCCGACTCAGGGCGCCAGTCGTTTGTGGTCTTGTCCCAAGTGGTGAGGTACATGGCCACCCGGCGCCCGAAGAAGCTGAACGGCTTCTGGCCCACGTGATAAAGGTACCCCTGCGCCCCTTCGGGAGGGCGGTCCACAGTCCAGCCGTAGGTTTGCCCGATGTTGACGCAGGGGTACAGGCCCTTGGTGACCCCGTTGAAGCTGGTGGCGGTCACGCTCGTATAGTTGATGGCCTCCTGGCCCAGGTAAGCGTTCCCGGGCGCGGAAAAGCCGAACGTGGCCTTCACGGGGAAGCTCTGCGCGTTCGCCGGGATGTTGTTCGTCGCAACGAGCCCAGGCTTTACCCGGGCGTGGTTCGCGCTGGCCCAGGCATTCGGCGCGAAGAGTTGGCCAAAGAACGAGGTACGGTCCGCGTTCTTGATTTCGTCCAGCCAGAACGTCATGGCGGAGAGCTCGGGCTCCATCTCCCCGAGGTCCAACTCAAGCGATGACTCGGCCGGCGGGTGCAAGCACGTCTTCGTGCTGCGACTCCAGGTGGTGGGCGCCGCGCGGTCTCCACGCTGGAACAGGAGCGGCTCAAGCCCGTCAACCGCAAGGTAGACGTAGCGCTCGGATGCCGCGTTGGTGGCGATGTCGGTGGTGACTGTCATTCAACGAACTTTTCTAGCCTCACGTCCACGTCCCACAGCCCGTTGTATGCCCGAATGTGGCGCCCCACGGTCTGGAGGAAGGAGCCCAGGGGCTCGCCCTCATCGTCGGTGACCCAGATTCCCGTTTTAGTGTTGGCGGCGCTCGACGTGGTGCGGTCCACGTAGATTCGTATCGGCTGGCCCTCGTGGACCACGGCATCCCAGAACGCCTGGAGGTCATCGTTGATGCTTCCGGTGCTGGGGGTCACGACCTCTGAGTCCCCGAGCAGTTCATAGCGCAAAATGGCATCGTAGAGCACGGTACCCTTCGTGCTGTAGGATGCGCCGTTTTTGCTGCGCCCCACGCGCGTGGTAGACCGGGGCGCCCAGAACTGAGCCAGGTCCAGCGGATATTCAGAGGGGGGCTTGCTCGGACTCCAAACATACCGCGGGGACTGTGCGGCCGTGTATGTATCGGCGCCCGTTTGCGCGCCTGTGAACCCTAACAGCGTTTTAAGATCCGAGTCCGTCCACGTGATATCAACGGACGCCGCCGGCAACGTATCAAAGTCAATCGTTACCCTGTCCGTCGTTGCGTTATATGTCACCGTCGCGCCGCCGTAATCAACGGCGCCCTTGACGCCGAGGGCGCGGATCTGCGCCTGTGTATGTTCAACAAGTTGATTCGTCCCCTCGCCGGAATACGCCTCCGTATAATACTCGCCGGCGGTGAGCTGGACGGCATACGGCACCGAGTTGTCCGAGTCCGTCAAGGTGAAGTCCCGAGAGTCCGCGCCGATGACGAACCGGCCGAAGAATCGCTGATTTAGTAGGTCGCTCATGCCGCGTTCGCCGCCCGCTGGAGTTGCGCGTCCGTGATGACCTGGCTACTCGGGTTCGCCGGGTCGTTGACGAAGACGTTTAGCACGATCGCCCGCTGGCTTTCAACGGCCCTGCCGAACCCCGGCTGGTATGCCGTGGTGGTGCGCTTCACCGTGGAGGACTTCCGCCTGTTCAGGTCGCGCCCGCTGCCGAAGAGGCTGCCGAAGATGCCGCCGAGCGCGGAGCCCAGGGTTCCACCGATGGCGCCGCCGACTGGCCCTCCGACTGCTGTCCCGATAGCGCCGCCGGCCATGGAGAGGACGGATGTCAGCGCCTCGGACGCCTTGTTGCCGGCGTTGCTCATGTTGTTGCCCGCCTGAAGCGCGGACAGCCCCATGTTCACGAACCCCTGCGTGAGCTGCCCCACGATGGCTTGGCTTTCAGACATGGCGGCGCTGGTGGCCTCCGTGGCCTTCGCCATCTTGTTCATCGCGGATACCGGGGCTGCCTCTTTCTTGCCGAAAATATCCTCAAACGTCGGCAGGCCGGCGGGGGAGAATTCATCCGGGAGGAGGTCGAGCCCGGTCTTTCTCTTTTTCGTGCGGCGGCCACCCCTGGCGCCGGCCAGTCCAGCAACCCTCCTGCGGCGGCGCTCAGCATCCTTGCGCGCCTTCTTGTCTGCCTCGATGCGGGCCTTGTCTGCGGCGGCCAGGGCCGCGGACTCAGACCGCTGGCGGCGCTTGAGCATCGCTATTCGCGCCTTGGATATCTGCATATCCCGGAGAAGCGCCGACCTTTGCTGGGGGATGGGCGCATGCTGTGGGCCCTCAAGGCCAAGCCTCCTCATTATGCCGTGCGCCGCGCCCTCGGCCGCCGTCTCAATGCGAGACACAGCGCCCGGACGCCGCCCGGCCCGCAGCCTGTCCAGTCGCTTTTTCATCCCACGGAGCCGCTTCTCTTCCTCCCCTATGACGCGGCCTGTTTCCCGAACCTTGCCCCCCGGGCCCCGTTCCAGTTCAATCCCCTTCATCAGCGCCTTGGCAGACACCGAGATCCTCGTCAATGCGCTGACGAACAAGTCGCTGGACAGGATGGCAGCGCCGATGCTCCCCACGATGTTCTGAAAGGCGTTCCTGGTCTGGTCTAAGCGCTCGTTGGTGTTCAGCGCCTTGATGTCCATTTCCCCGAACCGCTCGGTGATAAGCCTGATGGCATCGTCCGTTTTCACCGTGGCCTTCCCCACCAGGTCGATATTGACCCCCAGGTCTTTCATGGCTCGGCTGGTGCCGCGGGTGATCGCGCTCGTGACCTTGTTCAGCGACTCGGAAAACTCTGTCTTGTTGACCCGGGTGTAGTGGATCGCGGCCTTGGTCACAGCCTGCAGTTGCTTTTCCGTAAGCGCGAAGTCCCCGTTCATGAGCCTCGTTCGCGCTTTCATCAACTGCAAGTCTGAGATTAGGCCCGCGCTGGCCTGGCGCATCCCCTTGATTGCCGCCACGTCTTTTCCTATCCAGTCCTCATAGTCCCGGGCAACGCGTATCCCCTCGCCCATCGAACCGGCGATCGCGCTGATCCCCCTGCTGACAAGGTTCCCGGCCGCCACGGTCATGACGTCAAGGGCCTTTGACGCGGACTTCGCCGCCTTTGACTGGCGCTTCATGGCCTCGGTGTTCTTCTTCGTCTCCACCGTGAGCTTCGCGGTCTGCTTTGTCGTTTTCTTCTCAGACTTCGTGACCGCGTCCATTACTTTCTTGAGGTCGCGCTCGTGCTTTTCCTGCTTTCGGACCTCCTTGGCAACGTCCTTTATCTCCGCCTTGTACTGGTCCGCGTTCAAGATGTAGCGCTGGACGATGTCCGGCGCCACGCCGCCTACTCCTCCTCCACCGATGGGCATCGTTTACATCCTCTGAATCTTCGGCCTGATGGAATCAAGCAGCTGCCCCGTGCGAACCAAGATCGGCTTGCCGGGAACATTCTTATCCTTCCACTTTTTGTACCGCTCGGAAAGCGGCGCCATCCTGCCCCGCGTGTTCTTTCCCTCCCTGACGTGCTGCTCGTAGATGGTGCGGACGCCGGAGCCGACGTCGTCAGCGGCCCGCTTCAGGTCCCCATCGCCTGCCATCAGCGCCGACTGGAAGTCTGCCTGGATGCGCCGCCACTCTGGCGCGCTGGTGAACCACGGGCGACGACGCTTTTTGATATCGCCGCCGCCGCCGTTCCAATGTATCCACAATATCTGGGCGTTCTCTGCGGCGCTCCGCGTGGATGTGGATGTGATTTCCATCGCCACGGAGTAGGACTTGGCGCCGGCGCTCCGCTGTACGAGGCCGTTGATTACCTGCTCGAGGTTGCTTTCAATGTCGCGCTTTCCCACGGGCCTTTACCCCTGCCTCGTACATTTGCGCTTGCTGCTCCGCCTCCCATGCACGGTGCTCCGAGTCCGCAACGCGCAGAAGCGCGATCCGCGGTGCAGCGAGATCGAGCACGTTGCCCAGGGCCCCGCGTCGGTAGTCCTCCAGGTCATCGTAAACGGACTGAACGGCAGGCTGGAGCCAGCACCACCGGGGGCAGCTGCGGTTGTACGGAGGCTCAGCAGCTCCACGGGAGTACTTGACGCGAGACTTGCCCAGGAGGCCGTTGAAGCCACATCCGAAGGTCTCGTGGTCATCTGGGGAGCAATCCTCGCAGTCATGGGGCCATAATATCACACGGGTCCGGTGCTGTCCCCGCCTTACCTCTCGGTGTCCCCAGATGGCTTGCCGGACCTGCTGGGCAAAGGGCCTGAGGCCTCGCTGTAGCTGGAGATCATGGACGACAGGGCGTGGAGATACTCCGCCGGCGGGTCCATGGCGTCCATCCACTTCGGGCTGGCCATCATCCCCAGGTCGCCGTTCTGCGCCCGGTCGGGCTGCGGCGGCTGCTGCTCTCGGCCCTCCGAGTCCACGATGATGTAGTTTTCGTGGGCCGTCACGGCGCAGCGCCAGCGCCACGCGGCCACGCGGCGGGGGTGCGCCTCGTCGGGGCTGGCCTCCTTCTGCCGGCGGCTCATCGCCTGGATTTCGAAGTACGTGGGAGACTCGCCGTCCAAGATGGTGATGTGCGCCATGTCGAAGCCCGACTCCGCGTAGGCCTCGAGGTCGCTCCGCTCCACGTTGACCGCTGGGTCTGCGATGGTCACGGTCTCATCGTCGAGCTGTGCCTGGATGGCCACCACGACACGGCGCGGGCCGCCTATTCTTCTCACAATTGCCATGTTTTCCCCTCTGGCTGATGGTTAGAACTGGTGAACCTTGATCGCGCTGCTGGAGATCTCCGAACCGTTGATGAAGTCCTCGGAACCATGGATGCCGACGCGAACGCCGGCCAGGTTACCGATGACCGCCTCCTCAGGGAGGTTGTCCAGGTAGCACTTTGGGAACTCGATCAGCGCGGTCTTCTGCACCACGTGCCCGAGCTGCAGCAACATCGTCTTCGCGGTCTCCGCGTCGAAGTCGTCGGCCAGGGCGACCATATCCTCATCGAACAGGAGCGTGGCCTCCGCGGTCGGGGTGCTCATCACCTGCTCATAGCCGCCCACGCCGTTGTTCCCGCACAGTCTCGGCTGCTCCTCGATCTCGATCCCCGGGCTGACGGTGAAGTCGCCCGCGAAGTAGCAGGTGCGCGTCGGGTCACCGAAGTCGCCCAGGTGGAACTGACCGATGGACTTGGAAAACGCCGGTGAGTTCGAGTCGGGGTCCGTGTCGCTGGTGAAGGACGTCCGCTCGTTGGCCGGGATGTAGCGGTGGCTGGAGGTCTGCAGGGTGACGTCCACGGTGGGGCGCTCGCCCGACTCCAAGCCCGCGATCTCGAAGGTGCCAGCGCCGCCGATGGTCTGGCGCTGGTCAGCGGTGGCGGAGCCGATCGTGGTGGTCTCCAGGTACTCCTGATTTGCGGTCTCGTCGAAGTGGTAGGTGTCCGCGAAGACCACGGCATCCCCGTTGTTGGGCGCCCCGGCATAGGCCACGGTCACGGTCACCCAGTTTGCACCTACGGCGTTGACGGGGCGAGCCTCGCCGCCCGCCCGCCCGTCGCCGCGAAGGCCCACCAGAACAGCCCCGCCCGGCACGAGATGAGTGCTGGCGGAGTCCACTGCGACGTTCGTGGTGGTGCTGCCTGCAAGACACGAGCTCGTGCGGGCGTTCGTGGCGAGCTGACTGCCGCCCATCAGCACACGGAGGACGGCGCCCGAGGCGCTCTCTTCCAGGGACGCCGGCGCGCCCGTCATGTACGTGGAAAACGACAGTTCACCCTTGGACAGGCCGGGGGTAGGCGCCAGCTTCTGGTGAAGCCGCGTTTTCAGCGTGTCGTCTTCCAGGCCTTCCTGAACGAGCCCGCTCGTGTCGTAGGCGGTGAGCTCCAGTTTGATGGAGTTGTCCGTGTTCCAGTAGTCGGTGGCCGCGTTGGTAAAGGCCGTCTGAAACGTGGTGCTGTTCCTGTACCGGAACTCTCTTAGTCTCGCGTCTGCCATTTTACGTTTCCGTTTCCTTTATCTTGCAGCGCCATGCCTGACGCAAGTAAGACACGTTTTCGTCCTGGAACACAAACTCTTGACCTTCGAACTCCCTGTCCATCAGCCCGATATCCGTGGCGGACTGCGCCCTGCTGTATCCCGTGAAGTTGTCATCCGTGCGGAGGAGCTTCACCAGGTCGTGAGAATCCTGGGCCATGATGTCCACAAGTGCCACCAGCGTCCGGTTGCTAGTATAAGCCACCTCGAGCTCGAAAAACCAGTCCGAGATCCGCGCCTCCTTGTGGGTCACGTCATCGAGCCGGGCCGAGCGGACAGGCCGGACGGTAAAGCTGCGCTCGGTGCCGGGGCTCAGCGGGTCTGTCAGGACCAGCGGGCGCGGGTTCTCCCTCCACTTGCGGTTGGTGGCGTTGCCAGTCCCGGTGGGGGTGGTGCGCTCGATGTGATAGGCGAAGTTCTTCGCCACCAGATGGGCGGTGGCAGCCATGGTTAGCCGCCGCGCCAGAGGCGCACAGAGCGCATGGATATCTTGTCGGAGGGCTCTATAACACCATCCTGGTCCGCGTCCCGCGGGATTACGCCGACGAGGCTGTCTATCTCGCCGCGCAAGACCGTCGTGTAGCGCTCGTAGAGCGTGGCCGCATCCTCGCCCCTCTGCCGCATGAAAAACAGTTTGAGGGCCGCCAGGGCCGTCACGTGGCGGAATTCAGTGGACCCCGGGAACACCTTGACGCGCATGTCTGGCGATTTGGCCGCGATGCGCTTGAGAACGTGCGTCAGGGCCAGGTCGAGAAGCCTGTCAACGTCCAGCTCCTCGTCTGCCAGGTGGTAGAACGAGGGCTCGATGTCCTCGATGTCCTGCACCGTGGCCAGTCGGTCGATGGGGTACTTCGTGCATTCCACGGCGGTGAAGTACTTGACGCCGTCCACGAGCCACTCGCAGTGGCCATCCCACCACAGCGCGTTTGACAGCTGCGCGTTCACGACGGCTGACACCTGGGTACCCTGCACTGCCGACGCGGAAAGGTGATCGCGAAGAAGCGGCCGCCGGAGCGTGACCTCGGGGGCAACAACTTTTGAGACCAGCACCTCTTCCGGGTCGTCCGTGATGTGCATGACAGACCCGACGGCTATTCCCGTGGTGCCGTCCACGTTGATGGCGAACTCGCCCCGGGTAGCCGCGTTGGTCAGCGTCGTGTTGATCGTGCTGACCGTTGCCGCGAGGCCGGACACAACGGTTGTGCCGTCCCCCTGGACGATGGACACGTTGGCCGTCGTGGGTTGCTCCAGCAGGTTAATGCTGACCGTGCCGCCCTCGCCGAACGTGAGATGCTGCGGAAGGCTCACTTGCGCTCAAACGCTCCCTTCTTGGGCCGCCCCGGCTTCTTCTTGGGGACGGGCCGGACCTCTTCGTAGAGCCAGAGCTTCTTGCGGAGACCCTCGCGCCGAGCTGGCCGGCAGTAGGCGCCCGCCTGGTGGAGGATGCGCCAGGCCTCGGGGAGGTTGACCTCAAGCTCCTTGGCATCGCTGACGGCCCATACATCCTCCTCGCGGCGAGCGGAGGTGCTGCTCTGCGATGACTCGCGGGCCACGCCGAGCGCGGCGCCTCGGGGCTCGCGGCCGATTTTGTATTTGATGGGGGCGCCACGGATGGCGCGCACTTTCACCTTGTACCGGGCCAGTTCCTCGGGGCACGGGGTGTCAAGCACCATCGCCTTCGACTGCTCGTCAAAGCGCTGACCGAGGACGCACATCCCGGCCGCCTCGGAACACTGCGCGGACTGGTTATGGAGGTCCGTGACCGAAAGCTTCCCCACGGCCGCCAGGTCCAGGAGAACCTCCCGAACGTAGGCGTGGAGGTCCGCCCTGTTGTTGCCGTAGCGGTGGGCGTCGGGGAAGAGATCGGGCGGGCTGTAGCTGTCCGCGGTCTGCCCGTCGCGCTCGGTGGTGAACGATGAAGAGTGAATAGCCATGAAGCCTCGCTTGAAAAACCCCCGGCCCAGCACCTGCAGGCTGGGCCGGGGGGGCGGGAGAGGGCCTAGTAGGCCGGGCCGACGGCCACGAAGGACGCGTTGACCGCGGAGAGGTTAGCGGTGCTGGCCACCTCCACGAGCACGGTGTTCTCCACCGCGCCGTTGATCGCGTTCTGCGTGACGTAGAAGGCCTGAACCTTGCCGGCGGCGCTGGTGCCCTGGTTGTGGCGGAGCACGTAGGCTCCGCTGCCACCATCGAGCAGGATCGTGGGGGATCCGCCGGACTTCAGCCAGTTGGAGACGTCCATCGTCTCGCCACCGGTCGGGTAGGAGGAGTCAAGCAGGATGGAGCCGCGGATCATTTTCTGACCGCCCGACTCCAGGGTGGTGTCGATTACCTTGATTGTGAGTGCCATTTCAGTTCTCCTTTACGCGGTCACGCCGGTGAGCTTGCCCTGCATCTTGGGCTGCTTGCAGATGGGGATGCCGGCCCAGGAGAGCTGCATCACGTCAGAGTCCCCGGAGGGCGCCATTTCCTTGACGTTCCACGGGCGCTGCTGGGTCATCGCGAAGTGGCCCGGGCGCATGTCCAGGGCCACGATCACGGTGTTGGTGAAGTCGGGCAAGCCGATGAACGGGCGCCCGGCGAAGCGCGGGCCGAGAAGGTGTTCGCCCTTGTCGGACGGGCCACCATTCTGCATGTACGGGGTGCCGGACAGGCGCGCGAAGTTGGTCTCCTGGTTCATGGGTCCCATGAAGTGCGTCGGGAGGCCGCCCTTGTCGTTGTCCTTGATGGTCTCGAGGATGTCCTCCAGATCGGACAGGGCCAGCGCGCCGGAAACGGCGGTCTCGGTCGACTCCCAGTAGGCAGCCGAGCCGCGAGCGATGCCGGCATACGTGGTGGCGCTGTCCACCATGGTCTCGATGCCGTTGGTACCGCTCATCGCCGTGGTGTTGATGAGGTCGGTGATGTCGGCCATCGCCAGCGTGGTCTCCTCCGCGATGGAGTTGAACCAGGCCGAGCGCAGGGCGTCCCTGGCGTGGCCCGAGATCTGGAGCATCGCCCTGAAGTAGTTGGGGCTGACCGCCGCCGAGACGTAGGCCTGATTGCCCGCGCCGGGCTGCGCCTGGCCCTCGGTGAAGATCTCGACCGAGTTGTTGCCCGCGCTGTTGACCTTCCAGCGGACGGCGGTGTCGCCGCCCTGGTCCATGATGCCGCCGCCGGCCTGGACGAAGAAGGGAATGAAAGAGCTGTTACGAAACACCGCGTCCGTAAAGGACGGGAGTGTCTTTTCGCGGATAACCTCCGCGTGGGTGGTGGTAGTGACTGCCATGGTGGCTCCTTGTCGCTAACCTACCACGCCTCCTCGAGCGCCGAGGCAAGGTCTTTAACCGGGTTCCCGGTTGACGCGTCCACGTTGTTGCCTCCACCGGTGTGGGGGCTCCCGCGTGATCCGGCGCCCGCCTGCCCTTGTGGCATCGCGAGGTGTTTGTGGCTGGCCAGCAGCTGTTCAACGAATTTGTCAACTGTCAAATCCGAGGCCTCACCATCTTGCAGCACCGTCAAGCCCCAGTCGTCGCCCACCTCGAGGTGGGGGGCGGCCCGGAGCCAGACATCCTCAGGGTCAACGGCTTTTCCCGCTGCAGCCTTGATGACTGCGTCACGGGTCAGCGTCTCGCGTAGCTTCGGCTCAACGGTCTTGAGCCGGCCGGACAGGGATTCGATCTCCTTGTCCTTCGCCTTGATGGTCTTGTTCAAATCCCTGATTTGCTTGGTTACCTCGTCCTGCTTGGAAACCTTGCCCAGAGTATCATCGTCAAGCCCCATCTCATCGCGCCATTCCTGAACTGCGCTAACGCGCTCATTGTCGAGGGTCTTGCGGAATTTCTCCCGCTCTTTTCCGACCCTTCTCTCAATGATTGCGTTCAATTCTGCACTTGTGAGAGTCCTCGCGTCCGACTGTCTGCGCTGGCCGTCGTCACCAGTAACCGGCTGATTATTCCGACCGCCGTCGTCGGTAACCTGATTTTTGGTCTCAGTAGACATTCAACCTCTCGTCTGGTCAAAAACCATGGGGAGAGTACCCCGTTTTCTATCTGTTTTGTGTTCCAATTTGTCCCGCCTGATGGCCATGGACTCCTTGGAGTAATGCTCCGAGGTGCCCATCTGCTCACCAGTGTGTATATTATCCACGTCATCGCCCGCAAGGTCAACAACGGGCTCGATCGTGTGCTTTACCTGCCCGCGGTAGAACTTCGGGTCGTCCGGCCAGTCGTTCAGCCGGTACCTGGCCTTCAAGCCGCCGTTGCACGCGTCCCGGTGCCGGGTCACGCGGCCGCAGCGCTGGCATTTAATCCGCTGGTGAACACTGGCCATGATGTCGCAATCGACCTCGCCGCAGCGCAGGCAGACCATGTCACGAAGAACTGGCATTATCCCCTCCCGGCGGCGCGCCGAACTCGACCACGGGCCCGGCCGGCTCTTCGGCGTCCAGCTTCGCCGCCTCTTCCTCCACCAGGCGAATCGCCTCGTCAACCTTGTCCTGGCTTACCCCCGCCTCGCGCAGGATTCGCGCAATCACAGGCTTTGCGAGATCGGACATCGCCGGCCGGAGCACCGCCACGCTGGAGAGCTGCACCAGGTCCTGGATCTGGCTCGAAATCGCCCGCAGGTCAAACGTCCGGTCGTAGGACGCCACCGGCCACGACTCCAGGCCCTCCCACTTCGCCGCGTGGCGGTGGACCGCGATGTCAAACTCCTGGGTCGACCCGGCCCACCACGCCATCAGATTCTGTTTTTCGGAGCTCTCCAGGCTCAGGCTCGCGGCGCTCCGCTCTTCCTTGGAGAACTCAGCGCGCCCCCGGCCGGCGCCGGCGAGCTGGCGGATGATGTGCATCGTGTCCGCAATCCGCTCTTGCTTTCCCTTTAGAATCGTCTGGTCCGGGTTGATGTATGTCGGCGCGCCCGCCTCGGACGGATATGTAAAAGCCCTGAACGGGCCGATGTCCACGCCCCCGCTGGGGCCGGACTCGGCCTCAGGGATGGCGAGCAGGGCGAACGCCTGGGCCCGCTCGAGCTCGTCCATCTCGGACTGGCGATTCAGTAACTTCCGGTCCGCGTCGGCCACGTCGGAAAGAGGGCTCTCGGTATCCCAGGCGCTCGGGCGCCCGTCCTTGCCGGCGTAAAGCGTGGCAATCGGGACTTCCCCTATTCCGTGCTCTCCTGCCGCCACGCGGGTCCACGTGACGCCGTTGTCTCCGGTGGGGTCCATCAGGGGATCGCTATTCTCGCGCGGTGTCCTCCACAGTTCCCAGAAATCGCGGTACCAGATGCGATACTGCCACCATGGGGAGAGGGCCCCCTCCGACGGGCCGCGGTGGCTCTCCTTGGAGTCGTCCGGTTCACGAACGCGCGCCCAGGAGAGGCGCCCCTGCAGGTCCAATTGCCAGTCAACGAGGTCCAGAGGGTTTACCAGCCACGAATAGGCGCGCTCCCCGCGGGATTCCTCCTCGAAACGGGACATCGCGCCCTCGCCGCTCGATGGCCTGTCCGTGATAGCGTGGCAGCGCCCCATGGACACTGCGATGCTCAGCGCCTGCCGGATGAAGCTCTCAAAATTGGTCCCGCAGAGGTCAACATTCTCGTGATACTCCACCCACGGTTGCTCGATGACGCTGGGGCCGGCGTAGGTTGCGCCGGTGCGCAGAATCCCGCTGACGAAGATGTTAACGATCGACTGAAACAGTGGATAGTGGTCCTGCCGCGCCTGGCGCTCTTCGTATTCGTTCCGGGTCTCGCGGGGGTGTTTCCAGATGTAGGAATTTGCCCGGCCGGTGCGCCATTCGTAGTTGGATATGCGCCGCGGGGTCTCCGGGTCTTCCTCGGTGCCCGTGACGCCGACGGGATCCTCCACGACGAGGCCATATCGGATAGCCGTGGCCGGATAATCCGGCTGGAGCACGTTGAGGCCGCCGCGCCAGAAGTCCCACTGCATCTTCCAGCGCAGGAACATCTTGTCGTAATCCGGGTGACGCAGGGCGTTGAAGTCGACGTCGACCTTTTCGCCGATGGTGGGGAGAGCCACTAGACAATCCCCCTCATCCGACGGCCACGCTCGGCAGCTGGCTCGAAAAAGTCCACGGGATACCTCATCGCGTCGATGACATGATCAAGACCGACCTTTTTGTCCATCTTTTTGTCCGTTTTGTCCCACAAGATCTGCTCGAAAGCCTCAATCAGGTGCAGAGTATGGCATTTTTCGGTCGGATGGGCAACGAACAGGGAGGGCGCACCATCCGCGGGGTTCAACTTGGCGCTGACGGCGTCCACCGAGTGGATCACCTCTGGATTTTTCCTCCGCAGAATCATCGCCTGAAAACCTTCCTTGCGCAAAAGGTTTGCCGCCGACCGCTTGCCGCCTTTCCATCGCGCGTTGGCGTCGGGAACCAGCAACGCATTCTTCCCGTTGTAGCCACGGCCCTTCAACTCGCGTCCCAAATATTCGGCATGGTCCCCGCATGATATCACATCGATCGCAACCCATCGGTTTTTACCCCCGTGGAGTGCAGGAGACAGCACCTTCCACACGACGGCGTAATCCGGGTACGCTTCGTTGGGGTCGATCCCGACAATATACTCCCGGCCCTTGAAGCCGTGCTTCAGCGCCACGCTGGCCGTGACGTCCCGGACGTTGCCCCGAAGAATCTCGCGCGCCATCTTGGCCCAGTGGACGCAATGCCTGTCACGGGAGAATGCAGGGAACACATGGGGGATGCGGTTTGTTTCGTCGAGGCGGGCCACAACCTCCCAGTCCGCCTCCACCTCGACGGCGAACCGGTCCGCGTCCATGTCTTTTCGAGCCTCGTCAAACGTGGCCTTCGGCGTGAACGGGTTCGTGTAGCTGCCAAACACGATGCACCGCGCCGAGGCGTCCGCTACGTACTTTTTGTGGCGCTCAAACGGCTCGCCAGGCTTCGGGGTCAGCGCCATCCACATCCGCGGATGCTTCGCCTCGCGGTGGCAGAACCACGCGATGTCCAGCGCCTCGGTGGATACGTCCTGCGCCTCGTCCACCATGGTGCCGTGGAAGTCGTCGCTGCGGAGGCTATCCGGGTCGGTTGCGCTATTGAACTGGACCAGGACGTTGTGAACAAACCGCAGTTGCCAGTCAGACTGCCGGATGCCCTGGGGCCCACGGAGGAGCCAGTGGCGGGGCGTGATTTGCTTAAATTTTCTCCACAGGGGCCTCGTGAGCTTAAACGTGGGGGAGAGCGCCCGCCAGCGCCGGTGGGGCTCTTCGACTACGTGTCGAAGGAGCTTAAGGCATCCCGCAACTGATTTGCCGCCACCGCGGCCACCCGCACCCTCAACCTTGCAATGGTCGTCAAGGATGTATGCAAGCTGTGCATCCGAGCAATGGCAGATTTCAACGCGCTCAGCCGGGCCGATAAATGCTCCCTGCCAGATGTCGTATCTTCCGCCGTAGACGGGGGAGCGCTGGCCGGTCTCGACGAGATCACCCGAGGGGGCGCGCTCCACTGCCACGAACTGGACTGAGACATCACACAGGCGGTGGGCTGGACTCAGCAACTCCCGGAGATGCCGAATCTGGCCCCGTAATCCGAGTGCCATGTTTCCACCCGTCGTGAATCTCGGCCACGATGGACTTGAGCTCCTCCACCTCGCGCTCGAGCTCGGCCTGGTCGTGCAGGTGCTTGGCCGTCATGCCGGCCGAAGCGATGGCCTTGAGGTCCTGGCGTAGGTCTGCGTCCTTCGTCATGTACAGGTCGCGGGCCATGGTGCCGAGCAGTTCCGACCACCAGCGGATCGACCCGTCGAAGTCACGCAGGTTGCGCCCCTCGGCGATCGCCGGCTGCCCATCCATTTTGCTTTTCAGCAGCGCGTGAAGCTCGAGGGCGTCCTCTTTGGTCTGGCGGCTGCGGCTCGTCTGCTTTCCGCCCACGGGCTTGAAGTTGAAGGACCACTTCCCGTGAGACGTTTTGTTCAGCGGTCCAACCCACGCAATTTTGGCCCACTTTGTGTCATCTACCTTCGGCATTGTGCTATAGATTACGCTTATTCGGTTGAAAAATCAATTACGAGGTCAGGAC
>Ga0080013_1001951_pt1 | contig 25695 bp, 23 predicted proteins | sample ETNvirenome_6_85_FD_69236 | JGI IMG/M metagenome (GOLD analysis project Ga0080013, IMG submission 69236) | Marine viral communities from the Pacific Ocean - ETNP_6_85 (SPADES assembly) (version 2) | ecosystem: Environmental > Aquatic > Marine > Oceanic | place: Pacific Ocean | collected 2013-06-19
CGTAGGTGCAGTCGCAGATGGCGTCCTGCCGGTCGACAACCTGTAGCGCCACCCACTCCGCCTCGGTGGCCGCAGCCTCCGCACGCAGCGCAGCAGCCACCGCCTCGTTGCGCTCACTCTGGGCAACGACAGCCTCGGCAGACAGGTGCGTCATGGCACCCATCAGCAGGAGCAGGCCCAGACCGGCGACGACTTCCCTCATGCTAGCGCCAGCTTCCGGGCGCCGCCGTTCCAACGGGCCCGGCGACCGCCGACCAGGCCCCGGGCGTCGACGTGGACGAAGCGAACCCCGCCGTCTTTCCGAAGGTACAGCGCCAGGCCCCCGACGGGGATCCGACCCTGCTCCTGCATCTGGTTCGCGCAGTCGTAGATCTGCAGGGTCCGCCGCTCCGTCGACGCCCGCAGGTCGAGCGCGAGGCCCAGCAGATGTTTCGACGCCCTCGCGCCGCCGACCCGCCTATTTTGGGCTCCCGAGCGAAGCCCTCCCCCGGCCAGGACCGTCAGCCCGAAGCCCAGCTCGTCGCGCAAGGGCTGGAACATATGCGCCGCCATGCGCTCGACGTTGAGCGCCACGTCCTCGGGGAGATCGGCGACAGAGTCGTACCCGCTACCCCGAAGGACCTCGTCCCATGACAGGTTCGGCGCAAGCCCCTGAACCTGCAGCGGCGGCATCTGAACGATCTCCGACATCAGACCCGGAACGCCATGAAGTCGATGGTCCCGCTGTTCTCCATGAAGATCACCCCCGTCCCGGGATTATCCCATCCGAGGTACAGGTTGCCCCCGTCGGGGATCAGGACGCCCGTCCCGGCCCCCGCCGCAGCTCCCCGCAGGAACGCATCGGCGCCCGAATTGTTGCTGATCAACAAGCCCGTGGCGTTCGTCACGTCAGCGCCCGACGGGAGATCCGTATACAGATCCTCAGCGGTACCGGCGACGCCGTTCGCCGTGACCTGCACGAAGGCGGTCTGATTGTTGACGAGCGGCTTGTCGGCCCGCTGCAGCTTCGTAACGTCAGTGGCTGGCATGGTCTGATCCTATGGTGATGGTCGTGTATAGGTGATCTGGCCGGGCTGGTCTGGAACCCGGACCCGGACGGTCGTGTCCCCTCGCTTCTTCTTCTGGCGTTCTGCGATGCGCTCGAGGATCTTCCCATAATCGGCAGTCGACCGTTCGACCTCGTCGTCGATCCATCCCTTGATCTGGTCGAACCGCTCAAGCTCTTCTTCCTGCGACGGCTCGCCCTTGAACGGGTCGCCCGCCTTGAGCATACGCACCGCTGCGAAGTCGCCCCGCTCCGTGGCTGCGTCGATCTGTCGCTGTCGATACTTTGCCAGGTCACTCTGCAGCGAATCCTTGAGCGCCTTCCCGACCTTGTCGGCGTACTGCTCCTTCGCCTTGAGTCCGTTGACGTCACGCCAGCGCCAGCCGAGCAGGCTGCGGACAGCCCAGCGCGTGAAGTCCTCCTCGAGCAGCGGATCGTCCGACAGCGCCCAGCGACGCTTCGAGAACGGCGTCCGCTCCCAAGCGGCAGCGAGTCCGATCGACATCAGCGTCGCAGGCGTTCCGCCGATCAGGGTCGTTCCGAAGTCCCTGGCAGCCTTGGCTGCGCCGAACTCCTCGCCCCGCCCGCCTGCCTCCTTGAAGGCTGATAGCGCATCCATGAACGGGGTCCCGGCCACGCCGACCAGTCCGAGCAGATCCTCATTTGACACCACGCGTCCGCCCTTCATTCGCAGGGCGATCTTCCGGCGCTTGACCATGTCCCGCGCAGCCTCGGGCGTCACCTTGCGCTTCTTGACGATGGCGTCGACGTCGAGGATCTCCTTCCTGTCGCCGTCCAGGGGGAAGAGGTTTTCCTTCGACCACTTCGGCCATTCCGTCGGCTGATCGCGGCGCTTCGGATCTATCACCTGGCGATGCTTCTCGACCCCGGCCCCTGCCTCGCCGAGCAGCATCGCCGACTTGTAGAACGCAGCCAGTCCGACGCGGAACAGCGTATCTGTCGGCCCGGAGAAGTTCGCGCTGCGCAGGTTCATCGATCGCAAGTAGTACGGGTTCGTCGCCTCTTCGACGAGCATCGTCTTGACGTCCGAAGGCATGTAGGACAGCGCCTCACGCAGCTCGTTCGCGTCGTTCGTCAGCAGGTTCGCCCGCAGCCCGTTCATGACCGCCGAACGTCGAAGGCTTGCAGATGCCGCCGACTCCATCGCCCGTGCGTTGACCGCCGCCGAGTTCGACAGGGGCGAGACCTGGAAGTCGCCCATCGCCAGGTGTCCGACCAGACCCCGCTTCACGCCCGGAATGTCCATCGACTTGAAGGCCCAGGTCAGGAAGGGCGAGACCAGACCGGCGAAGCCCGACGTCCGCAGATGCAGCAGCCAGATCGGGACGTCGCTGTAATCGTGAAAGAGATCCTTCGCCGGCTTTCCGGCGGCTTCCGCCATCAGCCTGTCGACCTCCTTCGGCTCGACCTTCTTCCAATATTTCCCCTGCTTGTCCTTGTCCATTAGGACGAGGTTCGACTTCGGGCTGCGCTTCGGCTGGGTCTCCGTCTGCATCCATTCGCCGCGCCCGTTCTTCGTCAGCCAGGTCGTCTTATCCCGGCCCAGTTCCAGGCGCATCCATTCGCCGGGGGCGATTGCCGTGTCGACTTCCCGAAGGATCCGCATGTTTCGCAGCGCCTCGTCCATCTTGAAGATATTGTCCCCGAACTTATACGCCGGGCCAGTTACCTTCTCCTCGAGCATCTTGAGAACGCCTGGGCGCTGGTTCGGCTCTAGGTTGCCCATCTCGAAGTCGATCAGCGTCGTATCCAGAAGGCCCGACTGCTCGATGGCACGGAAGTCTGCGATCAGTTGCGGGTCCGTCAGCGTTCCGTTTTTGTATTGTTTGTAAAGAGAATGGGACGCCTTGAGGTCTGCGACCACGCCGAAGGGCGTCTTCCCTCGACGAAGCCCGACCTGGCTGATGTTCGCCAGCCAGTTGTTTTTGTGAGTCGGAAGATTGTGGACAGTGAGGTTCGCCTTGATCTGGTGGGATATTTTCCGCCATAGATCGTTAGACGCTTCGGCGTACTTCAACGCAGTCAGCGACCAGCCGACCGACTCTTCGTACCCCTTGGCGACCGCCGTGACGATGGGCGGGAGGTCTCCCTCTGCTACTAGGTCGCCGACCCGGACGGACTTCATGGCGATCGATGACTTCGGGAGCTGCGTCGCAAGTTCGGCGCGGGGCGCGGTGTAGCCGAATTGAACGCTGTCGGCGAAGTCGAGGAGCATCTTCTCCGCAGCGACGGCCGACACGTCGAGCGACTCGACCAGTTCGGGAACGATGACGGCCTTCTCCCCTCGCATCTGGTCCGCAAGTTCCCGCGGCTTGAAACGGACCAGAAGCTGCGGCGGCGCTTCGTCTTTGATCAGGACCGATCGAACCATGTTTCGGGCGAACCCTGACACGTCGCCGACCTTGCCAAGCGCCCGCGCCCGTTCGACCTCGTCCATCATTGCGGACTTGATCATCCGGCGCTGCGTGTCGGCGGCGATGATCGACCCCGTCCGTCGCATCGCTTCGCCCTTGATTCGTCGGCGCTCCTTCTCGGGGAGGTCTCCGAATGCGGCGAAGGCTTCGTCGAGGAACGACACGGAGCGATCCCCGACCGTCAGCCGATAGTCGACGGCTTCGTCGAGCAGGGTCGTCTCGGCGAGTTCCTGCAGCTTGAACTCGATCCCCTGACGGGTCGCTTCGGGATACTTGGCGGCGATGCGTTTGGCGACACGGCGGCGATGCTTCGGGTCCCGAAGATGCTGCGCCGACCGCTCTAGGAGAATGTTCGTCACGACTGACGCGGCCCGGCGCCGGGACAGTTCCCGACCTCCCGCCGCTTCTTGGACTTCCTGCAGGGCTCGCACGCCGGGCGACTTCGCCTCCTTGACGAGCGACGACGGTCGGTAGGTTTGCTGAATCCTGTCGACGACCGGGTCGAGCAGCTCGGCGAAGATCGGCGCGTCGAGGTTCGGCATGACCTCGGCCTCGACCGCCTGGATCTTCTCCTTCCCCGCCATGACGTCGGCCTGCTTCAAGGTGACAGGAAGGTCCCCAGGTTCGACGATGACGCTGCGCAGGTTCTTGAGGGCGTCGACGTCGGACATCGCCATGCGCCCGGCCGCCGCCGCTGCGTCGATCTGCTCGGGAGACAGCGTCGCAAGTTCGGCCGCCGTCGACATTGCGGCGGGATTGTCGGCGTAAATCTTCGCCATAGCCTTAGCGTCACTGGACAGCCCGATGGATTTCCCTTCGACCATCATCGGGATCACGACCTTCGTCGACATCAGCTCATGCGCCGGGCCGAAGACCGCCGGGTCGACGCCCCGGGCGACGGCGTCAAGGTGCGCAGCCGCCAGTTCGAGCGGGACCCGTTCGGACAGAGACATCGCGTCGAAGCCTGCCTGATTGATTTCTTCGAGCAGTTCGCCGGCCAGCAGTTGAACCTCCTCGCCCGGCATCGCCGTCTCGAGGATCTCGTCGCGGAAGTATCGGTACCGCTCGATGGCGGACGTCGGGGAGACGGGGGCGGCGGCGGCAGGCGGGGGCGGGGGCTTTGACAGATGATCCTCGACGACCTTCGCCGCTGTTTTTAGGATCATCTGTCTGTTCTCTTGGGTCAGCCGTGGCTCAATCTTTCGCCATGTTTCAGACAGCCGAAGGGCGTTTTCTACTGCGAATCCACTCGCGCCAGCGGGGGCGCCTTCCTCTCCCCATACGTCAGCAAAGTCCAGAATCTCTAGCCGAACCGCTGGATCATTTAGTTCCGAGAAGATTTGCTGACGGTAGGCGATAATCTCGCCCCGATTGTTGATCCGTGCGGCGCCACTCAATCCCGCAGATCCGCCCCCCGCTCGGGTCTTTATGTCCAGGGCATGGGCTATCTCATGGTCAAGAACCGACGCCAGCTTTTTCTTTAGGTCTGCGACAGAATAGCCGCCGTCGGTCTCTTGGATCCGAAGCCTAAGGGTATTGTCTGCAGCATTGAAGTCGCCGCCGAACTTGGCCCCCGGCTTGACATCGACGGCCAAGACGCTGCGACTCCCGTCAGGCAATTCCACGGGAACGGTTAGCCTTAGCCCAAACCCCTCCCCGATGTAGACCTTCCCGCTCGCGTCTGATGTTATGGCGTCGGCGTTCATTGCAGAGCGGACGATGTCGTCCGTCATAGACTGAACTATTAGGGGGTCGGCCCCAATGGTTCCGCGGCCTCCTTGCACATGACGGATGACCGTCGCAGCCTCAGGGACCGCCGCCGACGCCTCGGGGACCGCCGCCTTCGCCGCCCCGGGCAACTCGCCCCGCAGCTCGTCCAGCGTGCGCGCCATCAGGTCAGCCTGCTCGACCATGACCGCCGCCGCCGTCAGGTCCCCCCGCTCCGTCGCCCGACTGATCTCCCCCATGATCGCCTCGATCTCGGCGCGCACCTGATCGGGCTCCCGAAGGACACGGTCGACGATCTCCTGCTCCCGCAGACCCTTCTGATACCTCGACGACCAGAGCCACCGCTGCGTCGCCGCCGACCATTCGATCGGCAGGACAGGGATCGAGTCCCCCGCCTTCATCGCCTCGCCCATCTTCCCGAGCGACGACCTGATCGACGCAGACGCCACGCCGGCCTGAGCCTTGGGCGACCATCCCTTGCCCGACACGATGACATCACGGAGGACGTGAGACGCCACGAATGGCACGGACGAGGCGACACTCTCGGTACCCCGGACGATGGTCGTCGCAATTTCGTCCGCAGCTCGGATCGTGTTCCCGAGCTTGTCCGGAACGTAACCACGCCGACGGGCCGCCTTGAGTATCGGGGCGATCATCATGACCGTCGTCAGCGGGCGCTCGGTCAGGGACGTCGGCAGACGACGAAGCAGCGCAGCCGAACCGCCGACCATTCCGCCGACCATCTGCTCGCCGAACTGTCGCCCCGCCCCGAATTGCTGCTCGAACAGGTCGACGAGGTCCATCCGAAGGGAATCGTCCTCGACCGCCGATCCCAAAGTGAACGCCACGATATCGACCATGCCCATGACGTTCTCGTCGACGTCGCGCTGCCAGTTCTCAAGGCGCCCGAGCGCCCCGAGTTCCTCGACCTTTGCGACCATCTTCTCGAGGTCGGCTTCGGTCATGGCGTACATTTGGCCAGCCGTCGCAGCGAAGGCCCTTTGCTGCGCCCCGGTCTCCCAAGGGTTCCGCATGAGATAGTCGACGAATGGCTCGTCTCGACCCGTCCCGGGGTACTGCCACGGGGGCGCCGGGTCCGGGGCGGACGGATCAGGACCGATCAGCGTCTCTGGCATGGCCAGCGGACCGACGATGTCCTCGAGCAGTCCGCCGACGCCCGTCGCCGCGCTGGCGACATACCCGAGCGCGATCCCTGCGGCGGCTGTCGTGCGGGCGGCAAGCTCGATCGGGACTTCTTCTGCGACGTTTAGCGACACTTCCCGATCGATCGAGTTGACCAGCGCCTCGAACCGCTCGGGGTTTCTGTCCTTCAACTTGTCGAGGTTCGGGACCTTCCCCTGCAGCTTCTTGATGATCGAGACCGCCGCGTCTGCCTGGCGCTTACTCTCGAACTTGTGCAGCAGCGGCAGGAAGATGCGCGGGATCCCCTCGGTCAAGATGCGCGGGTCGTCCGGGGGCTTCGCGCGCCGGTACAGTGACCCGCCGGATCTCTCGACAGCGATCAAGTCCTGCGACGGCTGGGCGTACCACGGGACCCGGGTCGACCGCAGTCGGCCGATCGTCGGGGGAGGTTCGACGTCCTCGGGGACTTCTTCGGGGAATTTTTGGACGACGGGCTCGGGCTCCGGGACCGACATCAGCGGCTCGGGCTCCGGGACCGACACCAGCGACTCGGGCGCCGGGGCTGGTTCGGGTTCGGCCTGGACCTCGTCGTCGAGGGCGAGCGCCTTGTCCGTCAGCTCCCCGGTCTCCCGGTCGATGTACCCGCGCTCAGCGGCGAACTCGAGGATCTCCTGCTCGGAGAATCCCTGCGCCCGCAGGACGTCCAGATGGTCGGCGAACGCCATCGGCTAGGGAAGTGCCCCGGCCCTGTCAGCCGCCGCTCCGATGTCCTCGCCTTCGCCTGCGCCGACCTCGGCCGCCGGGGAAACGCCCAGGTAGGCGTCGATCCCGGCGTGCGTCTTAAGCCCCTGCAGCCTAGTAAGCGCCGGATCCAGGGTGTCCCGCAGCAGCTCGTCGATGCTGTTGATTGCCGTGTTGTACCCGTTGACCGCCTGGACGGCGCGGCCCCTTTCGACGTCGACCTGCGCCTGCATGCTCTTCCGCATGTGGAGCGGGACTTCCGACCCCCATGTCGGAGCGACGACGTCGGCCCTCGCCTTCGCCTTGATTCGGGCCGCCACAAGTCGAGATCTTTCCGCCCGAGCAGACTTGATCCGAGTCTCAAGCGCCCGGATCGGCGACTCCAGTCGCTTCTGCAGCTTGAGAAAGTCGACCTTCCCCTTGGACTCTTCTGCGAGCGCCTTCGCCTCCGCTGCATACTTCTTCGTCTGGGCGATCATCTTATTCGTCTCGGCGAGATAGCGGTCGTTCCGCATCTTCTGTTCGGTCTTGTCCCGATCCGCCTTTCGAACAATCTCGTCGGTCTCGGCCTTCTGCTTGGCGACCTTCGCCTTGTTCTCTTCCGTGATGGCGCCACGGCGGGCAATCTTCGACGCAATGTCCTGGCGTTCGAGTTCGGTCATCTCCTGATCGGGACGGAACTCCCGCGGCATCAGCGCCTCGGCCGACTTCGCCGCCGCTATCTGCGACGCTTCTGGGAAGATCATGTCGAGCAGCGTCCGCTTCGGCGCATGGCGAACCGCCATCCGTAGCGCCTCGCCTCGCTCGTCGGGCGTCCGGGCGGACCCAGCCAGGGCTAGCGCCTCCTCGTACCCGCCGACCTGCACGGCGGCGACCTCTTCCTCCCGCGCCATCAGCTCGGCCGAAGCAGCAGGACCCAGCGCCCCCCGGGCTTCGTCGATGACCGCCTGCGCCTCTTCTCGTCGGGCCGCCATCGTCAGGACGTCCGCCGGCTTGTCGCCGATGTCCCGCTTGACCAGGGCGTCGAGGATCTCCGCAGGGTCGACGCCTTGCTGCAGCGCAGCCATGACCTCGGCCTGATGCGGCGGACGGACAGGCTCGGGCGTCTCGGCGATCTGCGCCATAGCCGACTGCACGATCTGCCGGGCTTCGTCAGGGGTTGCGCCCCGGTCGACCATAGTCGCAATGGCGTCCGCCTTGAGACCGCCGCCTTGAAGAAACTGACCGACGCGGGCTTCGACCTGCAGCCTGCGAGAATCTCGCTCCGTCGGCTCAGGTCGAGCCTTCGCCAGAATCTCCGGGACCAGTTCGGTCGGGACGTCGCCCCGATACTGAAAGTGCTGCGCCACGTCGGCGGGCGTCATTCCAGACTGCAGCAGTTGACGAGCCTCGACGACGAACTCGTCGGCCAAGTCTGGGACGCCGACAATGCCCCCAGGAAGAAGCGCAGAAGGCGCAGCGTCGACGCCAGGGGCCGCCGCCATGTCCTGCGGGATGGACGCCTGCAGGTCCTCGAGGCTGACGCCCTGGGCAGACAGCGCCGTCGCAGCTTCGGACAGGTCGGGCGCTAGCAGGTTGCCCACGGCGTCGTAGGCTTGCTCGCCGACCCAGCCCAGCCCCTTGAGAATCGCCCCGACGGCCTGCGACCCGGCGACCGCTTCGACGAGCTGCAGCCCCTCGAGCATTTCCTTCGGGCCGACCTTGGCGACAGGAGCGACCGGGCCCGGCCCAGGCGTGGGAATCCGCCGGCCGAACGCTGCGCCGCTTGGAAGAATCCTCGCCATCAGACGTCCCTCGCGTGCGGGCCTTCGTCCTGTACGCCCCGGGCCTCAAGAAGCAGCCACTCGCGGGCCTGCGGGTTCGGCTCGTTCGCAGCAAGTTCGTTGATCGCCGTAGCCATCGCAGCCTCGTTGTCGTCCTCGAACAGCCCGCCCTTGTACTGACTGATGATGGCGTCGATCTGCGGCTTGTAACTTGCGATCAGCTGCTGCGCCTCTTCCTCGGCCGTCGGCATTTCGGCCTCGAACTGCAGCGCCTCGAGTTCCGCCTGCGCCGCCTGCATTCGGGCGCCGGACAATCCGGCCAAGTCCCGGGCGAGCTGGGCGTCGACCGTGCCGATGGCCTCGCCGGTCTCGATGGCAGTCTGCCGACCCTGGGCGAACCCCGCCCCGCCGATGGTACCGGCCTGGGCGAGCGACCCGGCCAGCGCACGGGCCGCCTGTCCTCGAATCCCCTGTCGGGCTTCGGTCGCCGCCGTCTCGAACAGGCCCCGCTGCGCCGCGGCCTCCTCGGTAATCAGGCCCGGCATTCCCTTCGCCAGTTCGAGGGCCGCCATCTTGCGGGCCTGTTCGGCCCCGTAGCGTTCTTCGAGCCTCGCCAGGTCCTCTTCCGAGACATAGGAACTGATCGCTGCTGGTGTTCCGATCGCCATTACAAAACCCCTCCGCTGCCTGGCTGGGATAGATTCTTCTCGCAGATTAGGTACACCCAAAATCCGCCATAACCGACGAAGACCGTCCCGGACGGGTACGTCGCAGAATGCCCGAGACCGTTGACGTTGTCGCCGAACTTCCAGCGGACCTCGATCCACTGCTCGGCCCCCTTCGTCACGGGGGCGACATCGCCGGCCGGGAATCCCTGAGCGATGGTCGACCGAGCGTCCAGCTCCGTGATCCCCTGACCGCAGAATACCGGCGTCCCGGTCGTAGCCGACGCCGTCGGGTAGCCGACCCCGACACGCGTCGCCCCGGCCCCGGCGTCGTTGACGATGGGGACCTGAAACATCTGCATGTCGGCGATATCCTGATTGCCCGCCATGTTCCCGCCCGTCCGCTCCTTGATCTGATCCAGGCGTCGAGCTGCAGACCCGGCCGTCGTCTCGTTCCACGAATGATAGGCGACCTGCTGGTATCGGTACGCGTCCGCCCGATGTCCCGTCCCCAAGCCGACGCCGACCTCGTGTATCAGGTTCGCCGAGTTCGGCATCAGATTGCTCGCCGATGGCGTCGTCGCCCACGACTGCACCGCGATGACGTGATGGATCGTCAGCGGGTACACGATCGGAATGATGCGCCGGTCGATCGTGTCACCCGTATGCGACCCGCCCCCGACGTATGGAAGGTCCGCAATATTCGCCGTCGTTATCGCCTGCGAGAACCCGAACAGGTTGACCGCGATGACCTCGTAACAGCTATCGACCAGAAGATGCTGCGAGGGCGGGACGTCGCAGTTCTTCCCATATCCGCCCCGCAGTCGATTCAAGAAGACGTCGTCGACGGTCTCGATGTTCGTCTGCAGACCCGTGGCGCTGTCCGACGAGATCGGCGTCGACCCGGCCGCCGGCGTCTGAATCGTCACGGTCGCCGCAGTGCGGGCCCCGTTATGCTTCGTCGGTAGGTTCTGGATCTGGTTCGAGCTGGTCGTCCGCTGCTTGAGCTTCGTCTTGAAGCGCAGGGAGATAACGAGCGAGACCATCGCCAGGTCGATCGCCCCCAGCGCCATCGACGAGGCTTCGACGTATACGACGTATGTCCGATACGGATTCAGCGCGACCTCAAGGTCTCCGATGATGGCGGGGTTCACCCGAGCATTCGCCCCGGAGAAGAAGCCCGGCGGAATGTCGAGCGCCGCTACCTCGTTCGTCGGGACCGTCGGCGTCGTCGATCCGGCGAAGACCTGCATCTCCTTTTCTTTGATCGACAGGCGAATATCGTATGCGTCCGTGACCTGGGCGAAGTTCATCAGCCCGCCGCCGGCCGCAGTCGGATCCATGATGGCGCAGGGCTCGGCCCGTTGATCGAACGACACCTGTATCTCGTCGAGGATGTACGACGGGTCGCCCGTGTCCTGCTGGGCCGTCGCCGAGAACTCTTGCTGCGGGGGCGGCAATACGAAGGGGATCATCAGGTGGCCCCGCTCGCCCTTGTTCCCCGTGTTCAGAAAGAGCGCCCCGCCGAGCGCCGGCGTCTGCAGGTTGATGCGGAACGACCCATGCGCGTCGGCGAGATTGTCGGCGCTGATGTTCGCTCCGAGCTGCGTCGCCGCCGAACTCAAAGCCCCGAAGCCGTGTTCAGGCATCAGCTTCGTCCCGCGGGCGAGACGCTTCCGGGTGATCTCGCTCAAGGTTCGACCTCCTCGAGCAGCGTCATACAGCTATTCGATAGCTGCTTCATCCAGGGCGTGGCGCCCCAGGGGTTCAGGTCTCCCGTCCATTGCGGAATGGTCAGCGACCAGCGGACCCGGGCGTTCTTCGGGATCGGGACCACGATGTCGCGAAGCTGAATCCATACGCCAGCGAGCGCCGCGTCGGCCGATGTCGGGTGCGTCGGGTTCATGTCGGTAAATCCGACCGGCGACTTGAGGGACACGTTCTCGGCGCTCGCCTTGAAGTTCCGCCGAACCAGCACAAGCGAATCCTCAGTCCGGGTCTCGGCGGCGAAGGGCGAGTCGACGGTCAGCGTTACCGCAATATCGTCGACGCTGTCCCCGTTCGTCTTCCCGCTGGGCGGCGACGAGTCGTAGACCAGCGCATTGTTGAAGGTCGTATCGGTCAGCAGCAGCCAGTCCATCTGTACGACGAGAACCGGGCGCCGGAAGGAGGCCGCCTGCGTCCAAGTCCAAGGCGTGAGTTGGTCTTGATGGAAGGTCCCCTTCGCCCGGCGGACGTTCTCGAACGAGTCAGGGGCCCCGCCCACTACCTCGGCGGCGACATTGTCGCCACGCATAAACGGGACTCCTACCTGGGCGACCCCGAAGTCCATCGGGATCTGACCGCTGACGAACTGCGTCTGGACGAAGCGCCGCTCGATGTCCCGGGGCGGAATGTCGTTGACGTGGCGGACGACGTCCTCGAGGGCCCGGTCGATGCGGTCGCCGTCGATGCTGGTCCCATCGGCGAACTGCTCGTCGGTCAGTCGGCGAGTGCTCAAGTGATCTCCGATGTAGCGATGACGTTCGCATGGGCCGCCCCGGACGTATTCGCCCCGAACGCCTGCTGAACCAGCGCCCCGGCTCCTGCGTTGCTGATGGCGTTCGTAGCGGACGCCCCGCCGATGAACGAGCAGCCGAGCAGGTTGACCCGGCCCCCGCTTGCGACCGTCATGAAGACGCCGAAGTCCTTGTCGGCTTTGCGGAACACGCAATCGACGAAGATCACCTTCGACGTCGCCGAGACCGTGACCAGGGCGGCGGCATTGTTTCGGTCGGCGTCGGCAGCTCGGGCGACGAAGCGCAGACCACGCAGGACAATCAGGCCGCCGTCGATGACGACCTGGCGCGTGACGTTGCAGTCCCCGGATCCGACGACGATGGTCCCCGCCTTTGTCAGCTTCATGCCGCCATGATCGCCGGCCGACAGGTTGATGACGTTGTCCCGCAGCTTCGATTCGGCGACCGCCGTCCCGTTCGTAGTGACCTGCAGCGATCCGACGATGGCCCGACTGTCCTCCCGGGCCTGTCGGTCGAAGACGCCCACGCGGTCGGACAGGCGGTCGAGCAGCTCGTAGACGGGGGTCGTCATCGGCCACGCCTTCGACGTCCGCCGGCCGGGACGAGCGACAGGCGGAAGTCTCCGACCTCGAGCGCCTCGGCCCTGTTGCGAATGTGCCCGAAGATCATGACCGCTACATGCTCGCCCTTGACCGATTCGGAGATCGCCACGGTATCGAGCGCCCGGTCGGCGATCAGTACGTTCCCCGTGGCTGGCGTCGCCGGGTCGCCATAGGTCGGCGATGCGCTGTTGAATGTGAGCTGCACCATCGCCCCGGCCGAGTTCTTGAGCCGGGAACGCAGCGATGTGACGCTCGCCGCCCGCTGGAGGTCGCCGCCATAGTCGACGATCTGCGACGCCCATCCCTTGAAGTCCGACCCGAAGAGCGCGTTGAGAAGCCCATGAACCGCCGCCGTTGGGATCTGCGTCGTGGCCTCGCCCTGTCCTCTGACCTTGAGATACGCCGTCCGAGCCTTGACCTGTCGCCCTTCCTTGAGTCCGACCTGATCGGTCTTGATCAGCCAGTCGACCGCCTGGGCGACATCGTCGGCGCTATGGCGTTCGGCTACGTGTAGCGCCTGCTGCCACGCTATCAGCTCGCATTCTACCGGGTCGGCCGGGGCGGCGGCATAGGTCAGATCCGCCGTGATTCCGAGAACGCCCATCTGCAGGACGTCGTCGGCGGCGGCGCCCGTATACCTGAACGGGATCCAGATCAGCCGATTGCGCTGGTTCGGCGTCAGGTTCATCTGCGGGGCGTAGGGCGATCCAGCATAGCCAGCCTGCCCGCCGTCCCATCGAATGCGGACTTGGTTCCCCGTGGTCGACACGGCCCCGGTCGCCTTGTCGTATAGCTGGACCTCGGCGGTCCCTCCGACCGGGGCGCCCGGCGCATAGCCAGGCGACGACTCGAGGCGCTCGGGCGGAAGGATGAAGTCGATCTCGGGCGTTGTCGTGCTACGCATGATCGGCGACCAGTGCGTGCTGTCGAAGTCGAAGATGATCGCGATGTCGATCGGGCCGTTCGTCGTATTGACCGGGACGACCTCGATCGGCAGCAGGAAGTGATCCGCCGTCGCCGGGGTTGGATGGTTCGGGTACGCGTAGCCGACCGGGACCGGGATCGGCTCGCCGATGTAGACCGTGTTCCGCCCGACCTGCGCCGCCATCGTGGCGTCGAAGCTGTACCACTTCCCGGCGAAGCGACGACGGTCCTCGACGGTCGACTCGATGGATCGGTCCAGGCCGCCGCCGTGTCCGTAGCGCAGGACCGCATAGGATGGAACCGAGAACACTTCGCCCGACGACGCCCCCGTCCCGCTGATCCGTGTGTCGTCCGTCAGCGTCGGCGTATCGAAGACCGACACCATGTACAGCTCGTCCTCCCCCATGATCAGCCAGGCGCCGGGGAGGTTCGTCTGCGTGTCGACGGCTGCAAGTCCGCCCGGACCGATGACCGACTCGTAATTCCAGACAGACCAGGCCCCGTCCTTGAACACAAGCGACAGCGCCTGAGTCGGCATCGTCACGATCAGCTGCGCCCGGACGTGGTCCCAGGTCATCGTCAGCCGCTCCGGGTCGAAGCGATGCTCGATACGGGGCTGCGTGTTCGTCAGGTTCGAGAACCCCGACGCGGCGTAGAACTGCGTCAGCGGGTTCGTGATGTACTCGGCGAAGAGGACCTCGAACCCCTCGGATACCCGGCGCATGTCGACGCCCGTCGTCGTGGCGAAGATGCCGTTGCGATCAGCCCACCAGAGCGCCCCGCCCCCGTTGACTGTCGCCGTCGGCCCGGCAGCTCCCACGTCTTCGGAGACCTTGGTGAGCCGACCGCCGCTCATAAGCGTCCCGCCGGGCGGGGGCGAGTAGACGAAGGTCTCCGACGAGGTCGAGATCACGAGGACCCCGTTGATCTCCGACACGGCCTCGATGTCGTTCTCGCTCGGGATGGTCAGGAAGTTGTCGGCGATGATCGACGAGGGTCGGCGAATGTCCGAGAAGTACACGCTGCGCCGATCCGCTATGGCGAGTCGCCCGAAGATGGCCGCCGCAGCCCGGGGTCTGGGGAACTCCGTGTCCGTTAGATACGCGAACGCATCGGGGAACAGGCCAGGCGAGGCCGATACCCGCACGATTGACGCCGACTCCCCGTATCCCTTGAAGCGCCAGTCCGTCGCATCGACCGAGTTTACCTGCTGCGTCCGGGGTTCCCAGCCGTCGAAGGTCGAAGGAATGTAAGCCCAAAGACCCGCCCGGGGGCTGCCGAAATACATGACGTCGGACAGCTCGACGAAGAAGAAGCCCCGGTCGTCTGCCTGCAGGTATCGCTGCACGTCGTTGTCGACGTCGGTCTCATACAGGGCCGATCGCTTGTCGTTGCGCTCGTTGAGGTCGGACGTCCTCGGGTGCAGCAGCTCCTCCCAGGTCCGGTCCGTCGTCACGTCATAGATGCTGGCGATGTACGTCCGCACGTACTGACCGACCTTCCTAGCGTCGCCCCCTTGGTACAGGCCGCCCGTGAAGATGGTCGCCGAGATTACCGTGACGATCTGCTCGTGGCCGAAGTCCGTCCGCATGACGGCCGACCCTAGATGCTTCGGCTCCGTAATCGATCCGAAGGCGAAGGTCGTGTCCCATTGTGCGACCTGGCCGAAGCCCTGACGGACGAGCCAGGCGTCGGCCCGGCGATACACGTTCTGCACATAGGGCCCATCGCCGTGCATGTCGGGCGTCATACCCTTCGGCATGACGTCGAGTTCTTGCTTGCTTATCGCCACCCGCTGACCTGCCTCTCGTCGAGGATATGGTCGCTCATTTCGGGGACCCGGCCGGCGGACAGGTACAACTCAAGCTCGAGCTCCCGGCGCTTTAGCTGGCCGTCGAGTTCGGGGTTCGGGGCTCCGTCTCGGATGCTGTACTGCTTGTAAGCGTACAGGGCGATCAGGTCGTGAAAGGCGTCGAAGTCGTCGACGAACTCGTTGTCGCCCGCCGTCAGCCTCGTCCAGTCGACCGCCGAGACGGGGACGTATTCGATCCGAACCGTCGCGCCCGACTGGTCCTCGGAGAAGCGCAGGACCGTCCCGCTCAGGATGTACCGCTGCGACAGGCGATCCATTTCCTCGAAGCTGCCGGCCCCTCGGTAGTACCAGTTCACCGCGCCCGCCGTGTCGACGTTGACGACCTTGAGAAGCTGATACAGGCGACGAGTCCCGACAGGAGCGAGCGACGCCCCGAGAATCCGGGTCGGGTTCGCTGCGTCGGCGAGGTCGTAGAAGTCCGTCGATGGGCTGATCGATACCCGGGCCGCATACGAGTAGGGATCGGTCTGGACGATCTGCCGGCGGAACTGGTCGTACCCGACCGTCAGCGCGCTCGTGACCTGGGCGGCGGCCAAGAAGGTCTCGTCGTCCTCGTCGCAGTACAGGCGAAACAGGTCCCCGATCCCGTCGACGAACATCAGGCGACCTCCGCGCTACCGAAGCGGGCGTCGGCGGGCTGGCCCCCGGGCTCTTCGGCGATGGGCAATCCTGGGACCTGCGGCATACCGGGGCCCGACGGCTGGCCTGGCTGCGGAAGTTCGCCCTTCCCTCCCGGCGCCGGGGCGCCAGCCGCCAAGCCTCCCATCGCCATCAGAAGCCCGGCGACGTGCTGCTGGACCTCGAGGTCGAGACCGTAGAAGTCCGCCGTCCGCATGAAGTCCTCGAAGACCCGGCGAATGACGTCGACGTCGTCGGTCGGGAACAGTTGAATATCGAAGCCAGCCTTCGCCGCATTGAGCAGCTCGCCGGCGTGCGACATCGAGGCGATCTTGTCGAGGACGAAGCGGGACGAAGTGCCGAACGCCATTTCTTGCATGGCCTCGTCGGGCTGCATCAGCCCTGCAGCGTGCAGTTCGAGGACCCGCTGACGCTTGTCGGCGGTCTCGTTACGGAACAGAGACCCGGCTTCGATGATGACCTCGGGGACCTCGACGAGATCCGTCGCCGCAAGTTCTCGGTTGATCAGCGCCCCCGTCGAGTCGAGCGCCCGGACCCAGCGCCGCTCCGTCCAGTGCTCCCGCATCAGGACCAGCACGGTCCGCATTACGTCGACGGTCCCCGACTCGATGCCGGCCTGCGTCGGCTGTAGCTGCGATGCGTCCGACTGCTTGAGCGCGTCGACGTGCTTCGCCGAGTTGACGCCCCGGGCGGTCTGTCCGAGCGATGCCGAATGAACCCCGGCGACGTTGAGCATGTCGGCCCGGATCCGCTGCAGGTCCGCGTATGCTTCCGGCGGTAGCGTGGTCCCCTGCATGTAAGCCGGGGCTCCGTGCGCCGAGTTGTACCGGACGACCTTGCTCGCTCCGATCTTGAACGCATTGCCCGGAACGGCCGACCCGGCGGGGACCAGAATATACGGGTCCGCGTAATGCTCGATGGCGTCGATGATCTGCTGGTTCTTCTTGTTGTACAGGATCTGCAGGTCGACGAGGTCCTCGACCAGGCCCTTCCCGTACAGGACGCCAGGAACCCGCAGATATACGAAGAGCCTGACCGGCGTCGTCTCCGTGTCCCATTCGTCATGGTCGAGGACGTGGTCGGTCAGGCGGACCTCGTGCGTCCCGTCGTCATAGTAGACATCGAAGACCTCGACGACGTTGTCCCGGACGGTCTCGTCCTCGAGGATGCTGTCCCGGCTCTTCACTTCCGGCGTGTCGTCGATAGCCTTCGCCGACTTCGGCCAGTCTTCCTTGAGCTGGTCCCGGTCGGCCAGGCGTCGGACTGCGATGAACGAAGACTGGGTCTGATCCGTCGCCCCCTTCTGGAAGAAGAGGTCGTATGGGTTGACCAGTTCCGTATGGATCGCCCCGTCCTCCGGGTCGTACACGGTATGCAGCGCAGCGTTCCCGCAGGACACCAGCCACTCGATCAGCTCCTGATAGGTCCCTTTCAGGTTCTCCGTGGCCCAGTAGTAGCGCACGGCCTCGAGCGACGATCGAGCCTTGAGAATGTCCTCGGACGAAGGTGACGCAGGCAGGATCGACGGGCTCGGGTATTCGACCGCAAGCGTCGACACGATGGCCCTATATAGCGGGGTGATCTGGTCGTCCCTATAGCGACGGTCGTCCGTGTCGAGAACCCGAAGTCGACCCTGCGATCGGTCGTAGCTGACGTATTGCTGACCCTGCAGAAACAGCCTCGCCAGGTCCCAGACAAGCTCCGTCCGACTGCGAGCCGACTTGCTGTCGTCGATCTCCTGGGCGAATGTCTCGGACAGGCGATGCACTAGAGAAGGTCCTCTTCGACGGACAGCCTAGCGAGCAGCTCGTCGATGCCGGCCATCCCTCGGGCGCCACGTTCGACGCCCATCGCCGCCTGCCCCGGAGACACTGCCTCGGGAGCGACGAAGCCAGCGGCCCCGGTCCCGAGACCTCCCCCGATGGATGCGCCTGCTGCGGCGCCGGCGGGGTTGCCGCCCGTGGCAATCGCTCCGAGCAGTGCGCCGAGCAGGGTCCCGCCGACCTGAATCCCCGACGCGGTCTCCGTCGCTTCTTCCTGCTGGCGTCGACGCTCTTCGGCTTCAAGCTGTTGCGCCGCCTGGCGACGGGCCTCGATGTTACGCCCGAAGGCTGCAGGGTTCGCCATCAGATAGCCTCCTCGAAAAGGTCCGACACGGACTCGATGACTCGCATGTCCGCCTGACGCTCGGAGCGCGCCCGTGCGCCCAGCTCCTGACGGAAGGTGTGAAGATGCCGGGCGAAGACGACGACGAGCAGGAGGTCGACAACGGCTAGGCCGATCAGTCCGAGGATCTGAAAGGCGACGACCATTGAGCGACCTCCTGCCCGCGTCAGTTCATCAGGTACCGGCGACGGCCCCGTCGAAGTCCAGACCGACGATGGCGCCGGCGAAGTTCGGACCGTAGCAGCCCAGGTTGAAGTACTGCTTCCAGACCCGCTCGACGGCGTCGGTGCCCTGGAAGTTGTACACATCCCCGTCCCAGTCGCCGCCCCGCATCATGTAGGTCGACCAGGTGTCGTCCTGCACGAAGAAGATGCCGCCGCGAGCGCAGTCGACGTCCTCCTCGAACGGGATCCCGCCATAGCTGAACCCGCCCGGCATGATGCCGCCGTCCACCTTGAGACCGCCGCCGCCGCCCACGTTGAGCTGCATCGTGTTCGCGCCCTGGAAGAGCGTCGAGACCTCGGCGCGGGCCGTGGGATGGAAGAACGCCCGGGTCGGACGCCCCTCGTTCCGGGTCCGCACGGAGATCCGGTCGAGCAACTGCTGCACGCGCTGCAGGTTGATGTCGCCGCGGTTGTGATCGCCAGCCGTGTTCAGCGTCATGACGTTCGACTGCAGCAGCGCCGTACCGCCGACCGTCGTCCGGGCCTGCCCGAAGTGGTTCGGGGCGCCCATGTTCTCGTAGATGCCGGTCATCTGGTTTTCCAGACCCTGACCGGCCTCCGTGCAGCGAACGGCGCAGGCGAACCCGGCCCCGACGGTGGACGTGTCGAGAACGCCCTGGACCGTCAGCCGAGAACCCGTGACGTCAGCCGCCGAGATCTCCACCGTGGCGACCGTCGCGTAGGTGTCGAGGCGAATGATGTCGCAGGTGATGGGACCACCGACGGCGGCAATCAGGTCGGCCGCCTTCTGCGCGTCGCCCGTGAACTCCCACTGACGGTTGGCGATCTTGTTCTCGTGCTCGTTGAAGAAGCCGAGGGTTCGGTTTCCCGACCACGTAAAGCGGTTGAGCGAGGACGTGACACCCGCGACGAGGCGCTCCATCGAGAACTGAACGGCGTTCTCGAGCTGGCTGTTGCCTTCGCCGGCGGCGTCGATGGTCGGGCCCGTGATGCGGAACCGACCCGCGAAGAAGCGGTACGGGACCGTGAGCTGCAGGGGATCGCCGCCTGCTGCCGCGGCCAAGTTCCCGCCGTCCGTGATCCAGCCGTGGCCCGTGTCGTCGGCGACGATGACGGGCTGCAGGACCTGCTTCCCGCCGCCGGTCAGGGGCGACTTCTCGGCCCAGGACAGGGCGCGGGTCTTCGTCCCGATGATGTTCTGTAGTGGTGCGCGGAGATCGTCGAGGATCGCCTGCAAGGTCGTGAGAGAATGAGGCATCGGTCGGTATCCTTATCGGGCGGCTGATGCCCGGCGGCGCTGGAACAGCTCCCGCACGGACTTCGCTCCCGAGTATTTGTCTGCGTTGGTTTTAGACGGCTGACCTCCCCCGGACGACTTCCCCTTCGGTCGTCGAGCGGCGGCGGCGTCGTCTGCGGGTTCGTCCTTGGCCTGGCCGGGTTCCCGGGATTTGATCTGCTTGTCGATCCAAGCGTCGTATTGCTCGGCGACGTCGAACAGATCGACCGACTCGTCAGTCTGGACAGCACGCAGCAGCAGCTCGGCCGGAACCGACGGATGCTCTTTGCGTACCTCGGCGAGTTCCGAGCGCAGACGAACGGTCTCCGCTTGAACCTCCATCCGATGCAGACGATTCCGAACCTCGGCGACGGCCGGATCGACATCGTCGTCCGACTTGGCCACCTTCGGCGCAGGATCGTCCTTGTCCAGAAGACCGTCGAGCCAGTCTCCCTTCTTCCCGTCCTTCTTGGCGACCGCCTCCTCGACCTTCGCCTTGAGTGCGTCGAGCTGCTCCTGCAGCCCTGCGCTCTTGGCTTCGGCATCCTTGAGTGCGGCGATCTTCTTTCGGAGACGGCGCTGCAGTCGGTTCGACCCTTTGGGCTCACTGTCGCCATCGTCTGCCTGGGCGGTCTCCGTTCCGTCCGCCTCGACCTCGGGGGCCTGGGCTTCGGGTTCCTCGGCGGCGGCTTCGACCTCGGGGGTCTCGACCTGCGCTTCGGCGGGGGCGCTGTCAGGTTCCGAGCCTGACGCAACTTCGGCGGGTTCCGCCTGGGCTGCCCTACGTTCGGCAAACGCTTCTGCGACTGTAGTGATCTCCGACATTCCGTCTCCTAATGGGGCTCGGCCTGGACGGCCCGCGGGTTACGCCCGCTAAACGTGCCTCGTCGGCCATTGTGGGAGACGTTGCGCCATTTGTCTAGTGGGCCCCCGTCAGGACGACAGGATGGCGGACATCGTCGATCCGCCGTCGCTATGTCGATCGGGGTCGTCGGCGAACGCAAGCGAAGGGTCGAAGAGCTGGCCCGTCGCCATCTCCCATTTGATGCGCTCGAGGGCGTTGACCGGGCGATGGCCCATTCGCATGTCGATCTGATGGACCTCGGCGGACTGCTCGGCGGCGACAAGCGCCAGGCCCGCGGCGACGATCATGTCCGAGTGCGCCCCGCCCTGATGGTCCGGTCGGCCCGTCTTATCCCAGACGAACGTATTGATCTCGTTCTTGAGCCGGGGGTCGATGGGTTCGAGGCGCCCGAGATTGATCGCCGACTGCAGCGACGACAGCATCGCAGGACGAGACCGCTCCGACGCGTCCCAGCCGAGACGCTCCTGCGCCTCCTGTCCGACTTTGCCCTGAACGGTCGTCCGGTACAGGTACGGATAGCCCGAATGTTTGAAGCGTTGAACGACGGCTAGCCCGATCCCCGTTCGCTCGATGGCGACGTATGCCTTGTAACGGTCGGCCAGCTCGAGCGCAGCGTCGGCGAAGGGCTCGACGTTCATCCGAATGTAAAGCGAAGCGACCTCGACGGGCTTGTCCCGGTCCGACACGTCGACGACGTAGCAGGCCGAGAAGTCCCCGCCCGGAACCCCGCCCGCCGTGTCGACGCCCATCGCATAAGTCCGGTACGGCTTCGGCTCGTCCGTGATGACCAGCCCCTCGACGGGCTCATGGCCGAGCGCCTCGTCGTAGCGACGGGAGAAGAAGGGCTTTCCCGACAGGATGAACGCAAGCGATGCCTCCGTCGGGAACTCCTGATCGAAGTTGTCAGGCGACCCGCCGAGCTTGATGAACTGGACCCGGGCATAGGCGAGCTGCTCGTCCGTGATCCCCGGACATCGGTCCCGCAGCTCCGACTCCCATAGCGCCAGGCCCGGGTCAGTGAAGGGCTCGACGTATTCCGGCGAGGACTTCGACGTGCGGGCGGTCGAGTCGGCCAGCCATGAGACAAAATGCTTCTTGAAGTAGCGGGACTGCGAGAACGATCCGCTTGCGTGCCAGAAGTGATAAGCCTCGTTCACGCCGTTCGCCGTGGTCGACATGATGATATGCGCCCCGCCGTCCGCCGCCGAGAAGCTCGACCGCATCATGCGCTGGACGTCGGAATACATGGCGACCTCGTCGGCGTGGACGATCTGGTACCCGCCGCCGCGCAGCTTCTCCGTCCTGGCCGAAGCGACCCGGATCCGTCCGCCGTGGCTGAACTCGATCGCCCGGACGTTGCTCTTCTTCGTCGGGAACAGGGAGCGCATCCATTCCGGGAGCTCCGCATAGAAGGTGTGATAGGTCTCGAAGATCCCCTCGGCGGACTCGGACAGGTGAGCGAGGACCGCCGCTTTCAGGTGCGGACCGAACAGTACCCGCCAGAAGATCCACGCCGAGACGATGGTCGTACAGCCGATGCGTCGAGCCTTGAGGACGAACGACCAGAGATTGTCGTCGAGCAGGTCGAGGATCTCCCGCTGCGCGTCGTGCGGCAGCAACGGCACGAGGTTCCCGGACTTGTCGACTATGCGGAGATAGGTCGTGCAGAAGTGGACAAAGTCGCCCTTGCATCGGACCAGCTCACGGGCGATCTCGGGATGAATCCGGCCGCCGCTCACTTCTTGGCGGGGGCCTTCTGCGACGCCCTCGCCTTCTCCGACGCCCTGACCTTCTCCCGAAGTTCTCCAAGCGTCCAGAAGCCGACCTGATGATGCGGCAGGTTGTCGGACGGGCCGAACTCGAAAACACTGCGGTCGCCCTTGACCTTACGGACCGGCATCTACTTCGACGCCTTCTTCTTGGCCGGGGCCTTCTTCTTGGCAGGGGCCTTCTTCTTGGGCGGGGCCTTTGCCGACTTCGCTGCGTTCACGAGATCCGTGTACTCGTCGAAGCGAGGATGGTCCTCGGGCGTGCAGTCGAGCAGCTCGTCGAGGTAGTCCGCCGGGTACACCAGCGGGTCGACGTCAAGCGTCAGGTGTCCGGTCTTTCCCTCGGACACGTCGAGACCCCGGGGGTTGTGGACGAACTGATACTTATCGATATGCAGGTCGCCGTCGACGAGCTTCGCCGAGGTCCAGTCGTACAGGGCTGTCCGCTTCTTCGGCATCGCTACTCCTCGGGCTCGGGGGCCGGGGCGACGCCCAGCTCGTGCAGCAACTTGTCGACGATGACGTCGCCGAACAGGTACCGCATCGAGACCTCGACCTTCGTCCCGTCAGGCTTTACGACATCGAGCATCAGGTCATTCGGCTCGGCCATGTCAGTACCCCGTGGGCGCAATGAGATCGAGATAGGTGATGCGAACCTCTCGGAGCACGCCCCCGCCTAGAGTCTGAACCCACATAGACGTCGCGGGATAGTTTCCGGCGACGGTCATCAGGTGCGTGAGCGGGGCGGATCCCGTCAGGGTCCCATCGACGTAGAACGACATAGCCGAGGACCCGAGGCGCAACTCGTAGGTTCGCCAGGCGGCGGACGTCGCCAGTCCAAGGTCGACCGTCGACTCCGTCCCCGCTCCCGCCTTGACGACTCCGTACACCTTTCCGTCGACCGCCGTGTCGACCCGGAACCCGAAGAACTTGGACGCCGTACCCGGCCGGGCGTCTGTAGTCGTCGTGCCAAGAATGCCGAAGTGCCAGTATACGTCCGTCAGGGTCGTCGCCTTGATGCGTACCCGGAAGCGCAAGCCCGTTCCGATGACGCCGACGTCGTTGGCGAATAGATCCCACCGGGTGTAGTCGTTGACTCCGGTATGGGACCGGATCCCCTTGTTCGACATCGATCCGTCGATCGCCGGATGCGGATAGGTGTTTACCGCATTCGTGCCGTTGCGATCCCATCCGTAAATACCCATTGCATCGTCGCCGCTATTCGGCCCGGCGAATCGCTCCGTGATGCGGTAATACTTCTCGGGATCGTTGTAGTCCCGCCGCCCGTGAACCATCGGCCCAGCCATCAGGCGGCCTCGTCCTCTTCCGGCTCGTCGTCCTTGTCATCGTCGTCGTCGGGCTTCTCGTCCGACGCCTTGATGGCCAGCAGGATCACGTCCGCCGGCATGTCGACGGCTTCATAACCGTACTCCTCGAGAGAGTCGGCGAGAACTTTCGCAGCTTCGGTACGTGCAGGCATGGGCGACAGGGTCGCCGCAACGGGGGGCGGTCGTCAAGTCAGGACCCTTTGAGCAGCTCGGCGACGGCGTCGGCGAAGGACCCGCCCGTGTCCTGCCTGGACATCACCAGCTCGGCCGCACGCAGGCGGGCCCGCTTGTCCCGGGTCTGCAGAAGAATCTCCCGGACGGCCCTGAACGCCAGGGCGTCGAGCTGGGCGGATCGTTCCTCTTCGCTCCCGGGCGTCTCGTCGAGATCGATCCATAAACCCTCGCCGATATTGATGGGCGAAATGTGCGCTTGACTTTCCGCCCCTCCTACATGCGTCATCTCCCCTCCCCTCCCCGACCCCTCCCCTCCCCTTCTATCTCTAGGCTCTCTAGGCTTTCTGTTCCTGTACCGCTTGGGGCTTTCCTCGTCGGTCATGGTCCGAACCTATGGCTGTCGAAGCGCAGGCAGTTGGGTCGCCAGGTCAGGGTTACTCTTCCGGTCTCGCCGTCTCGACACTTTGCGATCAGCAGGTCGGCCTCGCCGGGTCTGGTGTCTGCGTTGTAGTAGTCGTCGCGGTGGAGCAGGGCGATGATGTCGCCGTGTTCTTCGATGCGTCCGCTGTCGCGTAGCGCCTTGAGCGAGGGCGGTCGCTTGGGATCGTGTCCGTCTCGGGACAGCTGGGCTGCTAGGACGATCGGGACGTCGAAGTCTTTAGCCGTGGCTTTGAGCGCCTGGCTGATGTCGGAGACTTGGACGTATCGGGAATCGTTGCGGACGTCGGGGCGGACATCGTGCAGGTGGTCGATGATGACGAGGTCGCAGCCGCGGGCGGCTTTGTCGGAGGCTATGGCGGACCGGATGGCCGATGGGGTCATCGACGGATCGTCTCGGATGGACAGGTTCCAGCGGGAGATCCGGTCTTGAGCTGCGACGATGCGGTCGACCATGCGGTCGCCGAAGTCCCGGCCCGTTCGGATTGCGCCGAAGTTGACCTCGGACTCTTGGGCTAGCATTCGCTGCATGATCTTCGGCGTGGACTGCTCGATGGAGAACAGCGACACGGCCCCGCCTTGTTTGCAGACGTTCGCGGCGAGCTGCAGGACAAGGGCGGTCTTTCCCATCGAGGGACGGGCGGCGACGATGACGTAATCGGCGGGCTCGAGTCCGATGACCAGGCGGTCGACGTCGGGCCAGCCCGTGGACAGGCGACGATGGTCGCCCGGGTCTGCGATGCGTCGCTGCAGGGCTTCGATCTCGTCGGCCATTGCGTCGGAGACTTTGCGGGACTTGGTTCCGAGCGCCACGTCGAAGGCTTCGGCAGCGTCCCGGATCTCCGCATAGGCTTCTCGGACGAAGGCGTCGAGTGTCTGCGGGTCGACGTCATAGGCCAGCTCATGCGCTCGGCCGCACGCCTTGGCGAAGCGGCGGACCGTGGCCTGCTTGCGAACGAGGGCGGCATAGTGGCGGCCGAGCTTCGGGGAGGGCGTCGACTCCTCGCAGTCCGCCATGCGGTCCCGCAGTTCGGACGAAGCGCCCGCCGCCTCGAGGACCGACCAGACGTCGAGGCTCGACTCGAACCCGGGGCCGGCGTGCAGCTCGGAGATCACGGACCAGATCCGCTGGTGCAGGGCGTCGCCGAAGTCCTCGGCGGACAGCGGTCCGACCTGGCCGACGATGGCCGGATCGATCAGCGCCGCTCCGATGACGACGGCCTCGACCTCGAACGACCAGGGCAGGGCTGCGAACTTCATGCTCTTGCGTTCCAGTCGGCGCCCGCCGTGCCGTTGTCGGGGACCGTGATCTGCTCGGCGTAGGAATCCCACTTGCGGCAGACGGTGGACGGTACGACGTACTTGGCGAGATCGGTCCCGGCCCGGTCGTTCCATAACCACTTGACGACGTCGCCGA
>Ga0080013_1001952_pt1 | contig 25687 bp, 25 predicted proteins | sample ETNvirenome_6_85_FD_69236 | JGI IMG/M metagenome (GOLD analysis project Ga0080013, IMG submission 69236) | Marine viral communities from the Pacific Ocean - ETNP_6_85 (SPADES assembly) (version 2) | ecosystem: Environmental > Aquatic > Marine > Oceanic | place: Pacific Ocean | collected 2013-06-19
GTGGGGGGCGGTCGTATAAAGGGCTGCCCTCAAAATCCTAAAGTTTTTAAAAAGTTAAATCGGAGATGATATGGCAGATTATAATACGCTAACAAAAATCATAGTAGGGGTAGTTCCTTCTGGCACTCAAGATAGTAGCTCTACAGGAACCCTAGCAGAAAAAATAAATACATTTTGGCAGACGTTGGATAGCACCAACAATGCAGTACAAAGCATGAGTTCTGTTCAGGTTGCCCCACACACTGTTGCAGTAATTATAGTTTATACAGGGTAGTCTTTAAATGGCTACTTTTGAAGCACAAGTAGAAGGGCTTACTAGCTTATCTATTGATGGCAGTAGTGCTCCAACGCTAACAGAACTAACCCAGTTCTTAACTGATGGAGCCAAGGAAATACTAACCGCTATACCAGCGGGCAAGAAAATGATGTATTCTACATCTAGCGCCCTTGATAATAGCACGACATATTTAACACTTGGTGGATCTGAGGTATTGGGCGTTATGCGTGATGATGGAACTATTAATCAACCTTGCCGAAGGATATCTTCGTCAATGAGCGGCAGGGCACAAGATAGTGCAGATATGTCATATGGCACCACAACAGATCCTGTTTGGTGGGTGGTTAATAACATACTAAGCATATTTCCAGAACCGTCAAGCACGGGGGCAACCGTTCAAACTTTAGCATATCCAGCTGTAGCATATGGTGATAGTGCTATAACAAAATTTCCAGATGAGGCCGAGTATCTAGTACCAATATATGCTTCAATTAAGGCTATTCAGAACGCATTAGGTGCTAAGGCTGGGAATTCTGATATCACCACAGCATTAGGCGCATTAAAGCAATCTATTACTAATGCAGGGACTGAAATAGGATTGGCGAAAACAGAAGCCGCTGAAATAGCTGCTTATACAGATACTGCTAGTGGTAGCAACCTTGAAACGGCTGCTGATGGAATTGCTACGGCTGTAGCGAAGTTTCAGGCAGATGGCGGAGACCCAGCTTTGTTCGGTGATGAAACACAGTATAAAACAGGTGATGGCTTAACAAGGGTTAATACTGCATTAGATGTTGCGATTAGTTATATAAATGGTGATTATCCAAATGCGGCTTATGATTTAGCCGCCAATCTAGCTGATATTGACTCAGACCTTACAAGCGAGGATATAGAGTTAGCCAGCGGTAGAATTAAACAAGCGCAAACAACCCTTAGTGCTGTTCAGACAGAAATTAACATAGCCCAAGCCCATATAGCGGATTGGAATGCTGCTGTTAATGCACTACAGTCTGAAATAAGTGGGTTCTCAAGCGAGGTTTCTTCAAGAGCTGCACTAGTTGGTGCAAAGGTTCAAGCGGTGCAATCTTATGCTGGTACTGCGAATGCATACCTATCTCAAGCCTCTGGTAATGCAGCTGAAATTCAGTCAAGACTGTCTGTGTTAACAACAGAATACACTTGGCTAGAAAAACAACAAGCAAAATTACAAGCTGATTATGACAAAGGCTTGCAGATTGTGATGTCATCGTAATGCCGTTTACAACAACAACACTAACAACTGAAACAGCGTTTACTGAGGTTTCCTTAACCGCAAGCACATCCTTTTCCGAGGTTGGACTTACGGCGTCTACCGACTTTGATTTAGCGGGAAATAAATGGGAGGAGTCAGCGGAATTAACGGCAGGTAGTTGGGATGCTATGCTTCAGTTTAATTGGGAAGATTTAGAATAAAATGGCTGTAAGAAGATTAACCGTAAAAAACATTATTAGCAGGGTAAGACAAACATTCCCCGAAGCTCCTGAAACTTATTTATATAATTTAATAAATGACGCATTGTTAGAAGCTGGGTTATATAGAACCAAGGTAGAGTACGCAAAAGCAACGACGGTCAAAGATCAGATGTGGTATGACCTGTCAGACACTGGATCCTCGGTGGATATTAATAAAGTATTCAGAGTTGATTTTATGGATTCTGCTGGGGACTATATTAAAACCCCAAGAATGCTCGATGGTGAAATACTAAAAATGGACATAACATAATGGCAAGTAATCATAAACATCCAGAAAATGATGTTGCTTGGTTTATCGTAGGTGATAAGCTTGCAATCATCACAACAGAGGGAACAGATTCTACAAGCGTTCACTCAAAGTCTGGCGATTGGAAAGCAATCGATGAGGCGGTGACTGACGGAGTATTAATTCATTATTACGCAGAGCCTAACACAGTTGACGAACTTTCAGATTATCCAGACATAGATAACGCAATGCACGCCAATATTGTGGATTATGTGAAATCAAAGCTTTATATAGACAGGGCAGGATCTTCAGCGGATCCAAACACATCGGCAACTGCAATGAATTTATCAATGGTGCATGAGAAACAATGGAAAGATGCCTTAGTCAAATTTGGAACAAGACGTAGAGATAAGATAGGTGGATTGAGAGCAGTAAGGACATTCGATTTAAGATAATATGGCTACATTAACTGGACAAACAATAGCGAGCACCTACAAGGATCTTCTTCAGGTATCAAACTCAAATAGTGGAATTGATTCTACATTACGAGTTATATCTGATGGAGAGGCAACAGATTCTGTCTTATACTTAAGTAGTGCTGCCGCTCAAATAACTTCAAATGCTAAGTTATATTTCAGAGATACTGGTTTATATATAGCATCAAATGCTGATGGTGACTTAGATATTGTATCAGATGGAACTGCGATAGACTCTATTAATATAGAATCAGCAGGCGGGATTACATTAGACGCAGGTACGGCTGGGAGCGGAGTAGCATATGAGGACGATGGAGATGAGATGCTCCGTATTCATAATTCCTCTAGCGATGTTATTTTCCAAATAAAGAATGATTCAAAAGATTTGGTAATACAGCAATATGATGGATATGAAGTTGTAAGATTCTCAGATACTCGTGGTAGAATGTATTTCTACGATGAGGGTGGAGAATACATCCAATCAGACGGTACAGACTTAACGCTTGCTAGTGGGGCAGATATTGACCTTACGGCAACTAGCGATGTTAATATTCCTGCTGATGTAGGGTTGACATTTGGTCATGCTTCAAATCAAAAGATTGAGGGAGATGGAACAGATCTTGCAATAGACGCAACAGGAAATATTAATATTACCTCTACTGTCAACGAAGCAGCTTCCATATATCTTCGTGCTAATGCAGGTACGTCAGAAACAGTAAAGATACATTCAGATCAAGGCACTTCAGTTACTGAGGGAGCTGAGTCTATAACCATTCTTTCAGATGCAGGTGGTGTAGGGATACGTTCTACTGCAAACCTTGCCAACGCTGTAAACATTACAGCTGACGGTGGGACCACTTCATCAATACAAATATTTAACGACCAAGGAACTAGCGTAACAGAAGGATCCTCCTCAGTTGAGGTTCTGTCTGACGCTGGTGGTGTAGAATTAAAATCAACCGCCAATCTTGCTAAATCAATTAAGCTAATTGCAGATGGTGGAACAAGCGAAACAATTTATATACAATCTGACCAGGGGACTGGAGCAGCTTCAATAGAATTATTGTCTGATGCTGGTGGTATAACCATATCAGCAGGAAATACTTCCCATGGAGTAAAACTAGGAACGGTAAGTGGTGCACCTGTTACAATCGGGCATACTACATCAGAGACTACCGTTGCTGACAATTTAAGCGTTACTGGGAATGCGGCTGTAACAGGAACAGTCACAGTTGGGAGTGATGGAAGTGGAACAGATGTAATTTTTTATTCAGGGACTTCAGGGGACAACCTTACTTGGGATGCCTCAGCAGAAGTTTTAAATATCACAGGAACAAATGGTCAAACCTCATTAGATGTATTAGATGGTGATATAAGAGTCGTAGATAAGCTATACTTCTACGATAGAGGTGGTGAATATATGTCAAGTGACGGGTCCACATTGACCGTTGCTGGGGCATTAACATTATCAGGTGCAGTCTCAATGGGCAGTACCTTAGCTGTTACAGGAGTTATTTCACCAACAACTCATATTGATATGCCAGATAGTGCCAATATTAAACTTGGTGCTGCTGACGATATGCAATTATATCACGATGGATCTAATTCATATATAACTAATTCTACAGGAGCATTAAAGATTGCAACAGAGTCATCTGGTATTGCAGTCACAATAGGGCACGGAACATCAGAAGTCACCGTTGCAGACAATCTTACTGTGACAGGCGACCTTACAGTGTCAGGTACAACTACGACTGTTTCTAGCAGTACATTGACAATCGGGGACAGTTTAATAAAACTTGCCCAAGGATACACTGGAAGTGCATACGACCAAGGTGTTGTATTTACCAGGGGAGATGGTTCAAATAGCAATACGCAGAATATGGCATTCATATGGGATGAGTCTGCTGATACGTTTGCAACTATTAAATCTGCGACAGAAGCAGGAACAACTTCAGGCAATGTTACTGTAACAGATCATGTTAATTTAAGAGTAGGTGCCCTTACATCAGATGATTCATCAACATTTACAAGCGGATTCGTAGTAGGGTCAGATGGTAGTGGAGCCGATGTAACATTTTACTCAGGTACCAGTGGCGATAATATGGCATGGGATTCATCTGAAGAATGTTTAACAATTACAGGTACCGATGGTCAACAATCATTAAAGATAGCAGATGGAGATCTTGTTGTAGTAGATAAATTATATATTTATGACAATGACGGAGGAGAATATATATCTGGTAATGGGACTACAGCTACATTAACAGGCGCGTGGGCCTCTGCGAATATGACAATTACAGGTGGAGCAGTTAGTGGCATTACAGATTTGGCGGTAGCGGATGGTGGTACAGGTGCGAGCACATTAACAGATGGTGGAATACTATTAGGCAGTGGAACAAGCGCAGTTACGGCTATGTCGGTACTTGGCGATGGAGTGGTGGTTGTAGGCGATGGAAGTGGAGATCCGACCACTATAACGGCATTTACGGCTTCTGATGGCACATTAAAGCATGAGGTAGGTGGAATTGAAGCAGATATCTCTGCAATAGCCAAAGGAGGTATCGTTACAGGTACAGGCACTGGATCTATGGGAGTTAAAGCTGTAGGAACAAATGATTATCTTTTAACAGCTGATAGTTCAGTCGCAGGTGGTGTCAAATGGGCTGCAAATTCAGCTGCAACGAAAGGCTTTGCTGTCGCTATGGCAGTAGCATTATAGGAGAACAAAATGGCACAAGATTTTGAAGGTGCAGGAATAAGAGTATCAAACTCAGAAACCGTCTTAAGAACGGTGGACAGTGATGACGCTGTAGTAGGTATTCGTGTTGCCAACATAACAACAGCAGCTGTAACGGTTGACGTTTATGTTGAACATAACGATGGTGGCGGTGATGATGACTATTACCTAGTTAAAGATGCACCTGTTCCCGCTGGTGGTTCGTTAGAGCTTATCGATGGTGGTTCAAAAGTAATTCTTATGAGTGGGGATAGACTTTTAGCTGAATGCGGTACTGCAAACGGAATTGATGCTTGGATTTCAACTGTTGACGCAGTAAGTACATAGGAGATATAAATGGCATATATAGGGAATAGCCCCGTACAAGATGAGACAGTAACCTCTGCTCAAATTGTTGATGGAGCGATTGTAGATGCAGATGTAAATTCTTCAGCTGCTATTGCCTTCAGTAAGATGGCTAATCTTACAGCTAGTCGTCTACTAGTGTCTGATGGTAGTGGCGATGTATCTGTATCTAATGTAACCTCTGCCGAAGCTTTACTACTTGATGGTGGCACCTCTGCCACATCCACAACTCTAGCCGCAGCTGACAGGTTAATTGTTAATGACAATGGGACCATAGTTCAGGTTGCTCTCTCCGATTTTGAAACATTTATTGAAGGTGCGATTGATACGCTATCTTCAGCTATGACCTTTAGTTCTACTGTTACTGTAGGCTCAGACGGATCAGGTCAAGACGTAATTTTTTATAGTGGCACTTCTGGAGATAATCTTACTTGGGATTCTTCGGAAGAAAAGCTAACAATAACAGGAACAAACGGACAAACAGCTTTAGACGTAGCAGACGGGAATTTAGTTGTTGCTGACAATATTGACCTTGAAGGCGATATAGATGTTAATGGAACAGCCAATTTAGATGCAGTAGATATAGATGGGGCTGTGCAAATAGACAATACAGTTACCGTTGGGGTAAACGATACTGGGTACGATGTAAAATTCTTTGGAGCAACCGCAACAAACGGATATATGCTATGGGATGAATCAACAGATGATTTGATTCTTGGAAGTTCATCAAAATTGGGAATTGGTACTACTTCGCCTATCGTAAGCCTTCAAGTCCAAGATGGGGATTCGGCAATATTTTCAAATTCTGCTGATGCCAATGCCAAATCTATGTTGTTTTATAAATCAAGAAACGCAACTGATGGCAGTCATACTATTGTTCAAGATAACGATAATTTAGGGATAATTAAATGGGTTGGCTCTGATGGGGGAGATTGGATTAGGGCAGCTCAAATATTCGCCGAAGTTGATGGAACTCCTGGCGATGATGATATGCCAGGAGCACTTGTGTTTCAAACAACTCCAGATGGAGCAATTGCACCAACTGAAAAGATGAGGATTACCCAAGCAGGTCTTGTCGGAATTGGTACAAATGCACCAGCGAGCACATTGGTTGTAACGCCTTCTCAAAATAATAATACTGGTTACTCAGATTCTACAGTAACTATATTTGGTTCAAATACCTCATCTTCTAATTATTCTCTTAAAGCATTCAATTCAGGAGGGGCAGGTTTAGCAGTAAGAAATGATGGCAATGTCGGGATTGGTACTGCTTCGCCCGCAAGAGATGTAGTTATTCACGGTACAAGCAATGCTACAATGCAACTTACAACTGATGATACTGGTGAAGCAGCGGGGGATGGAACAATTTTTCAGCAAGGCGGAACAAATGGGGTAAATTGTTATATCTACAACCAAGAAGCAGGTTCTATTATTTGGGGAACAAGCGACACTGAAAGAATGCGTATTGACTCAAGTGGTCAGGTAGGAATAGGAGGAGCAGCCAATGGGGCACATCTGAATATATTTGCTGATATGGATAACTCATCATCTTGGGGTATAAGATTAGATTCTACTGTTACAAGCGGTACTGCTTATATGCAACAGTTTAGAGATGGCAATGAAAATGTATGTGGGAGTATAACCATTGACACCAGTGGTAACGGAGCAACATATACAAGTGGTTCTGATTATAGAATTAAAACAAATGTTGAAGAGATGTCAGGGAGCATTGAAAGGTTAGAAAAAATAAAGCCATATAAATACAATGCGAAGAAAAATGCTGAAGGTAGAAAACTGGACGGATTTTATGCTCACGAATTAGCAGAAATAATACCTGAAGCTGTTGTTGGTGAAAAAGACGAAGTAGATGAGGATGGAGAAATGATTATTCAAGGCGTTGACTATGGTAGAATTACTCCATTATTAGTATCTGCTTTACAAGAAGCTATTGAACGGATAAAAGTATTGGAGAATGCATAATGGCATTAACTAAGATCAAAGGAGCTGGAGTAAATATATCAGCTACTGAGAAGCTGTACTTTGATGACGGCGGTAATACTTATATATATGAGTCTGCTGCTGATGTGTTAGATGTATATGTCGGTGGTGCCAATATGGTCAAGCTGACAGAATCTACCACTGATACTGTTACTGTTACTGGGGATCTAACTGTTGGTGTTGATGGCACAGGACACGATGTAAAATTCTTCGGTGATACAGCCAGTTCTAATATGACTTGGGATACATCGGCTGATGATTTAATTCTTAATGATGCAACCTTAAAAATTGACCAAGATGATAATGCAAAATCTATTGAAATAGATACTGAGGCTACAAGTCAATATGCTATTGTAGTAGATACTCCCGCAAATACGACTGCGGCTGTAATGGCTCTTGTAGATTGTAATTCTTTAACGACAGGGCAAATAGCGAAATTTACTTCAGGCTCAGATGATAATAGCACAAGAAATCTTGTGCATATTATAAATGACCATGCTTCGGCAGATAATACAGTTGGCCTTCTGATTCAACAAGACGGGGCAGATGCTTCTATAGAATTAGCGGGTAACGGCAGTATTAAATTTCCTGGTACTCAAGGTGCAAGTTCAGATGCAAACAGTCTCGATGATTATGAAGAAGGGACTTGGACGCCTACTATTACATTTGGAGGGGCAGCGGTTAGTGTCAGTTATGGGTCAGTCGTCGGACATTACACTAAGGTTGGAAGAGTCGTTTATATATCGGGATTTATAACATTATCTGACAAAGGGTCTTCAACTGGACAAGCTAAAGTATCAGGATTACCATTTTCAGCGGGATATTATAGTGGAATAGGGATAGCTGAATTTAATAATATTTCTTACGCAAATAATATAACGGGTTCATTGTACTCGTCTGATATATCATTATGGGAACATACAGAAGCAGGGACAAGGACTACAATCACAGATGGGAATTTCACCGATACTTCAAATATGACTTTTTCAGCAACGTATCATGTATAAAAATTCAAGTTCAATCGGATGATTGAAATGGAACGAATAACAAACAATAGGAGTCAAAAATGGCTTTAGAAAAAGTAATAACATACGATTATGAAGTAAGAACAGAATATAAACATATTCAAGAACGACAGAAAACTGCGATTGTTGAAGATGGTAAAGAACTTTCACATTCATATCATAGGCGAGTTTTGACTCCCGATATGGATGTATCAAGTGAATCTGATGAAATTAAAGGTATGGCAGATACTCTTTGGACAGATGCGGTAAAAAAGGCTTGGTCTGATAAATTAAAAGCAGACGCAGAGAATAATTAAATGCCATATGTAGGAAGAGGATTAACCACAGGAGCTCAGTATCAAAAGCTGGATGCCATTGCTATTAACAATGCCACCACTTTTACAATGAGTGTAGGCAGTGCAAATGTCTCACCTGATCAAAATCATTTGATATTAGTGGTTAATGGAGTAATACAGGAGCCTGGAACTGGTTTTACAGTCGCAGGATCTACCTGTACTCTAGCTTCAGCAATTACAACCTCAGGTCATAGTGGTACAGATACCATATATGGAGTTATTGCAGGAGATGCCGCATTCGCTGCCTACGATTCAATTGGTGCAAATGCTTTAGGTGTGACGGCAGGTACGGTCACAGCTAGTCGTGCGATTGTGCCAGACTCGAATAAGGACATAGCGTCATTTAGGAATGTAACCTTAACTGGAGAGCTTGACGCAGCTACTTTAGATATTTCAGGAAATGCAGATATAGATGGGACCACAAATTTAGACGCTGTCGATATTGACGGCGCAGTCCAAGTTGACAATACAATAACAGTTGGTGCAGACGATCAAGGTTATGATGTTAAGTTCTTTGGTGATACTGCAAGTGCTTATATGCTGTGGGATACTTCGGCTGACGATTTAGTTTTTGCAGGAGCAGCTGGAATAGATTTAGCAGGTGATTTAGATGTAGACGGAACTACCAATTTAGATGCAGTAGATATTGATGGGGCGGTAAATATGGCAGCTGACCTAACAATGGGTGCTAATATCCTAATGGCAGATGACACTTCCATTGGTATTTCCGATTCAGATGAAAGAATTGAATTTGATGCAAGTGGCGATATATCAGTATTGGGAGCAAATTTTGGGATTGGGACTACTTCGCCAGTACAAAAATTAACAATTGAGGGTGATACAACAAACGCTGGAGATGGGACTGAAGGTCAACTTGTTGTTAGAGGCTCAACAGATTCTAATATTAAAATGATGATTGGAGTTGATACAACTTCTAAAGTAGGTTTTATTTCTCCGATGGATCATGGCACAGCATGGGAAGATTTAGCATTATGTTCTAATGGAGGCAATGTCGGAATTGGTACTACTTCGCCAGGGGCAAAATTACAAATAAATGGGGTGTCAGGAACAAATCCTGTTACAATAATTAAAGGTGCTGTAATAGATACAGTAAGTGAGTTTATGAGAGTTGGAAGGTCTGATTCAGATGTCAGATACCACTCAATTAAAACTGTAAATAGCGACACAGAAGCGAATAATTATATTTCATTTGAGATTCACGATGCTTCAGGTACTACTGCCACTACAGAAGTTATTAGATTGCGTGGTGATGGCAATGTCGGAATTGGTACTTCTTCGCCTGGTGGTAAGCTTCATATTCAATCTGCTTCTAAAATCAGCAATGCTGTTGATTCTGCTGGAGATGAATTAATATTAGAAAATAGCACCGATACTGGCATGACTATTATTAGTAATAACGATGGTGCTTGTACGATTTATTTTGGAGACCAAGATGATGCGAACAATGGATATATACAGTATAATAATTCAGGGCCAAAGCTTGAATTTGGAGTTGGTGGAAATACAAATGTAGCTCACTTTAATTCAGATGGGAATTTGCTTTTAAATAAAGAATTGCACATCTACGACAGAGATGGTGGAGGCTCAACATTTGCAAGAATTAGATATGACAACTCTGATAATGAACTGCGAATAGAGGCGAACGAGGTAAGTGGTGACGATATAGCTATAAAAGCACACGATGCTATCTATTTTCAAGATGCTGGTGGTACAAAAATGACTTTAGATGGAGGACATTTGGGAATTGGTACAGGCTCTTTGAATGGTGTATTAAATGTCTATATGGATTCTTCTGAAAAATATGTGGCTGAATTTATGCACGATGGCGGAAGTGTAGACAGGTGGGGAATTATGGTACAAGCTGGACACGATACTGAAACTGGTTCTAATTATTTTTTCATAGCTAAAGATGGTGATGGTGGAGTAACTGGTTATTTAAAAACTGTAAGTGGAACATTTCAACTATCAGACACTTCCGATATTAGGTTGAAAGAAAATATAAAAGACACAACTTTAAAAGGCATAGAAACAATAGATAAGATTAAAGTTAGAGATTATAATTGGAAGAAGAATAAAGACAATGTTGTAATAGGTGGATTTATTGCTAATGAGTTACAGGAAGTTTATCCTCAAGCTGTAGATGGAAAACCAGACGCAGTAGATAAGGATGGCAAGATAGAGCCAATGACAGTTTCCAGAGATGTCTTAGTTCCACTACTTGTAAAAGCAACCCAAGAGTTATCCCAACAAAATGACGATCTTAAAAAACGGATTGAAGCATTGGAAGCTAAATGACAGGAAAAGCAATAGCATATTTCTTCTTAGGCTTCGTAGCTGGTCTTATTATTGTAGAATATGGGAGAGAGAATCCCTTTGCTCCTGTTCAATTACACGATGGCAAAGCATTAGAAACAAGAATTTATTATTACAGATACAATCCTTATCAGTACAATGAGATTTATCCTTATGGATATTATAGGTATCAGCCTAATCCTTATTCTCAAGGAAATAACTCAGGTTCACGAAGAAGTACTGGGGAGAATAAAAGTAGCAATACAGGAACTAAATCCTTTAATCATACTCCACAAGAAAGAACAGATAGTTGGGGGAAGAAAAACTAATGACTTGGTTTTACCTACATTGTGTAGTAGCAGTAGTTATACTTATTGCAGATGCAAAAGGAATATTAGAACCTGCTCTTAATAAATTTGAAGAAAAGATTGGGATATATACACCTCCCGATACGACAGAAGTTGAACCATTTACATTAGAGATAGAAGATGAAAGCGGTACCAGACTGGAAAGAAATGAATAAAGTATTAAGGTGGACAATTGGAGCTGCGTTTGCAGTATTTATGTCAGGGCTTATCTTATTGTCCTGTGCAGATGAATGGTATCTAGGCAAAACTAGAGAAGACTTAGCAAGAGAAATGTTTGAAGTTGATTCTTTATTGATGACAATACAGATGCAACTTGATAGTACCTCTATTGATTTTGAAAGATTTTATATTGATGCTCAACGAATAAACAATGGGCATGAATAAAGGGTTAAACTCAGAATCGCAAGTACATATCAGCATAGCATTCTTAATAAAGGCTATGATTGGTATCTCTATGATGATAGCAGCATACTATCAGATACAGATGAAGTTTGCAAGTATGGATAGAAGTATTGGAGATATGCACGAAGAATTGGTGGTGTTAACCTCTAAAATGCATGATATGGAGAAGGCTCATGTTGAAGAATTAGAACATCATGCTGAAGAATTAGAAATTGAGAATAAAACTTTAATGGAGAAATTAGGACTGAAGAGAAGATAATGGCGGATTTTAATATACAAGAGTGGGGGGTAGTTGGAGTTATGATCACGCTTTTTGCTGGTCAGATTATGTTTCTACAAAAAACCTTAATGAAAAAATTACATGAAACAGATGAAAAGGTTATAGCTCTCATAAATAGGTGGAACCGATCAGATGAGGTTCGTGACAGACGTTATGAAAAAACGGTAGAAGAATTAAACGATCTTGGCGATATCGTCATGGAAATAAAAGGGTCGGTGTCTAGAATAAATGGAAAATCGTAGGAGTGATTGATTCGTTGAAAACTATAGGGAATGGCGTCGTGGGCGTCGGAATATGGTGGGTAAACCTACCAATGATATTGCAAATGCTCGTTTCTTTAGCGACATTAGTATATATAATAATAAAGATTAAAAAAGAATTGCAGGATAAATAATGCCTTTATACCAATATGTATGCAAGAAGTGTAAGAATCTTGAGGATATCTATTCCAATATGATGACAAAATCCTCTGAAGATCCACTTGTTGGCAGCAAATGTTCAACCTGTAAAGGTGGAAAATTAGACAGGGTTGTTACTCTCCCTTACGCTATTGTTAGGGAGGGCGGAGCATGGGCTACTGCAATAAGGAAAGATCAAGTTGGTTTCTCTGAAATGGATATAGGGGACAGCATTGATCGTATGAACTCAAATAAACAAAGGAGTTAACATGAGCGAAATGATTAGTTATGTCATGAACAACTATATGCAAATACTTTCTGCCGTAGGTGGAATTGTGGGTGGATTTGCAGTTATAGCTTCAATGACGCCAAATAAAAGCGACGATAGGATCGTCCAGATGATTCTGGATGTGGTGAATTTCCTAGGGGCTAATTTTGGCAAGGCTAAGAACGGAGGGTAATGTGGCTAAGGTTAAATTAAACGCTTGGGCAAATAAGATAGTTAAGAAGACAATTGCACAAGTTCTTCGGAAGGTCGGAGTCACAGAGACCATTCTATTTATTCTCGACATTGTAGCCGATATGACTGAAACTGAAGCTGACGATAAGATAGTGGCTGAGTTAAGAAAGGCATTGAATCCTAAGTAATGCCAAGGAGTATTGCAGTATTAAGGGATTTTTCTGGCGGGATAAACACACAGTTTAACCCTAGAGATATACAGGATAACCAACTCGGTTATGCACAGGATGTTATGGGCGATCGGGTTGGTTCTATCCGTACTATGGGCAATGGTAGTGGAGGTTTAAGGGGCTTAGATAACGAAGTAAACGCATATGAAGATGGGTCTAATAACGCATTGAACACTTTAGGGAGCACAGATATTGTCAATAGCCCAGGTTATGGATTTAAACATTTTGAATTAGATTGGACTGAAGGCGGAGCCAATACAGGTGAGCATTATCTTGCCGTGGTAGGACAAGATGGAGCGTTAAATCTTTGGGATTATACAAACAATAGTTGGGCTGCTCCCGTTTCTGGAGTGGACGTCAGTAGTGACCAAACAGATTGTTTACCAATAATAACTGCAATAAATAATGGCATAAGGGTAGCTGATACAAACTTATCAAACGCCAGTACAATCAAATATTATATGTACGTTAAAAGGGACCAGTTAGACACAGATAGATCTGGGTTTTACGCTGGGAACAATACGCTTCCCGCACCAGCTAGTGGCAACTTAGTTAGTTCTGCTACCTATACTGATGGTGCTATTAATTTTCAAATAGACTCGCAAACAGCTGGGACTGGAACCTGGACAAAGGATAATTATATATTTGCCTATACTTTTGTTTATGATGGCAATCAAGAGTCTGCTCCATTTATATGCTCGACTGCCCTAGGGTCAGCCGACGTCAATGAAGACAGACCTTGGAAGGTAACTGTATACGCAGATGCTGGCGGAAGTGGAACAAGTTACGATGCGAGAATAACTGGAGCCAGGATATATTGGAAGTATTATGATTCTGGGTTAAGTAAGGTTGCTCAGGGTGAGTGGAATTTATTGGTTGATGTAGATATAACGGGGTCAAGCTCAAACGATCACGCTTATGGGATTAGGTCAAAGCTTGGTGATATATTTCTTGATTGGACTAAAGCTACTAGCGTTACAGCCAATGCGGTAATTGTTATACAAGATCCACCTATAGATACCTATGCCACTTTAAACGGCTACAGGAGTAGTGACGGAGCTCTCGTAATTGGAAACGCAGGCGACGGATATAAGTCAGCTATCTTTACAAACAGAAGAATGTTTGTTGCCAATGTTAAAATGACAGGAGCTGATGGAGAGCAAACTCAAGAAGCGGACAGGATTATGTATTCACCTGTGAATAAACCTGATATATTTCCCGCTAGTCAGTTTATAGATGTAGTTAAAGGGGACGCAGAACCATACGTTAAACTCGAATCGGCTGGCGAACGGTTATTTGCCTACAAAAAAGACAATTTATATATAATAAATATTTCCAATCCAAGTCCCTCTGGGTGGTATCTTGAGGCTACGCATAAAGGTATGGGGCTTATACATCCAGGCGCTGTATTTAAAACAGATTTTGGTCTAACTTGGGTAAACTCCAATGGTCTTTTTATATATCAAGAAGGGGGAGGGATATCTGAATTGTCAGAAGGTAGAATATTAAATGGGCACGGTACTGATGATTATGGCTTTAGTGCGTGGGGTAAATTAATTACTGCTAATTCCATTATTGGGTATTCTCCAGAAGATAAAGAAATAATTATAAATTTAGATTGTGGCTCTGGAGCTAACGATCAAAATTTTGGGGGCAATGGGTCAGATGTTATCGTATACGATATGGAAACCCAATCATTTTGGTTTGGAAAGAATAGGCTTACAAGCGGAGCTTTAGCCACTAATTTTGACTACGATTGGAATGGTGAATTGATATATGGATCTGAAGCTTCAAATACGGTAACAATTAGATCTTGGCAGTCAGGAAGCCAAACATCTAGTTCTTTTTTATTTGTTACAAAAGATATTGACTTTGGTTCACCCGCCAAGAAAAAGAAAGTGTATAATATATACATAACTTATAAACATTCTGACAGTAATGGTGTATCTAATTTTTTAAGCTACTCCACAAATGGAGGCACAAGCTTTGTAACTGTAGACGGTGATAGTTCAACTGCAATTGCAAACAACACATTAGATCAGGCGGCAAGTTGGGAAATCCACAAGTTTACATTTACAACGCCTGTAGAATGCCAAAGCATTACATTAAGATTTAATGGACCAACTAGCAATGCTAGTAAAATAAATATAAACGATATATCTATTGAATATAGAGAGTTATACGGAAGGGTGCCTGCAACCTAATGGGCTTCATAAAAATAGACACTTCAGGGATGAATAAAAGATACGGCAGAGGCACACCAACGCAGAAGTCTCAGCAGGTAACTTCTTTTAATACCCCAAGCAAAAACAGGGCACCAGATATACCAAAAACCGAAGCCAAGGAAGGTGATATTTTAAGTTTCTTTGACGATGGAAAAGGGAAGGTTTTAACATCTTTTGATGGAGGATATCAGTCTTCTAACACGGTTAAAATTTCAGATATGAATAGAGTTGATCAAGGTATGAGTGCTGTGAAAATAGACGCATCAGGAACCTCTAGGATTACTTTTAAGGGAGTGGTCCAAGCTGGTCTTATTGGTCAAAATATTATTACTATTGATGCAAATAATATAACCCAATACATACCGAGCGGGACTGAAAAGCTTTATTTAGACGGAAGCCAAGGTGGTGAAATTGGATCATTTGTTCGTGCGAATGTAGCTTGTAGGATAAATGAAATAATTATTGATGACGCTGGTCATTTTGATGCCTGTATTGTTATACTTGAATCTGGTAGTGCAGATTGGACATTTGAGTTTGGCGATGCCTCTGGAAACAACGACCTTGTAATGGACTCTGATGATTTATATTATATTGAGCTAGACGATGACAGTTCTGGGGCCGCTACAGAAGACGACGACCTTACAATTACATCAGGAGGGAGAGCTTTGTTTACTAGGAGCTCAAACGATTGGAAACTTCAATCGCTTTCAAGCTTAGACGGTATAATAATGCAAACTCACACCTTACAACCTATTAGCGATGATACATCTGATTTAGGGTCGAGTGGTAGAGCGTGGAAAAATTTATATTTAGGGGCTAATTTTATTTTATACAATACGGGCTCAGTCCCTGGTTCTCCAACAAGTGGCGTAGCCCTATATGCACAAGATGTTTCTAGCAGTTCAGAGTTAAAAGTAAAAGATGAGGCTGGCAATGTAACAACTCTGTCTCCTCATAACTTTAGCTTGTTAGGTAAACCGTCTGAAGATATGGCTTGGGCTTACTATTCAGAGAGTGAAGATAAAAAAATTAATGTAGATATGTTAAAGTTAGCAAGACTTGTTGAAAGCCTTTCTGGTGAGAAGCTTGTCTATATAGAGGATAAAAATAGTGAAACTTAATAGTTTATTATTACCGTCGGCAGACATAAATTTAAATGGAGTAATATATTATGCCTAGACAACCACAATTCGGACAGGGAGAAGGAGCAGTAGCTCCTATCAGTTCTGATGTATACGAAATGTATGCACCACAAATGGCAATGACTGACTTCCAAACAGACTTTTCAAAGACTGGATATGAAATGTCACGAGATATTGAATTTGAAAGACAAGCTCAGTTAGACAGCAGTATAGCACAATCTGACTTTGCACAAGCAGAGAGGGAGCGAGGAGCAGAAAAAGAGGCTAAGAAGGCAAAGAAAAGTAGAAAAGTAAGTGCGGCTGCTACTGGGGCTACAATAGGATCTTCATTTGGTCCAATTGGCACTGTAATCGGAGGGGCTGCTGGTTGGTTATTCGGTGAAGAAGGCGGTATGGTCCCAGGCATTCACCCAAGGAGTATGTTATTTAAAGAGTATCAACAAGGTGGAGATGTGATGGGATATACAGGACAGGGAAAATTTCTTCAAAGAGGGCTTCAAAATTTACAAATGAGACAGGATGATTTATCTAGATTAACTGAGAATGTTGATAAAATGGGTAAATATAACTTTTGGGATGCTGCGATGGACGCTGGCAAAGGATATATGATGGGTAAAAATATAACAGACTTTGGGAAAAATATAATGAAGAGCGATTTTATGCAGGGAATCCCAACCGCCCTTGAAGCAGGGAGTGAAATGGGAATGTCAAAGGGGCAATCTTTATTAGATTATACAAAGTCATTTTTACCACAAAAAGATGATTCTATGAATCTCTTAAATCTTTTCAAAGGTCCGACTGAACAAACATTTGCACCAGTAATGAAGGGTGCTGGTGGGTTAGACTATTCCCAAGTACCAGGAATGCCTAAATATAATCCTGCTATGACTACAGTTCAAAAATCCCCAGTAAGAGAAACGGCATTAGGAATGAGCCCTTTTAAAAAAGCATTTAGAGATGCTAGAAAATCAAATAAAAAAACATTTGATTATGAAGGCAAGATGTATACCACGGAGCTTCGTTAAATATGCCACCATTTAAAGAAAGTTTATTAGGAGCAACAGCAGGTGAAGGCTCAATGCCACCACCTCTCACAGGTCAAACTCAACCAACCGCTGGAATATCACAATTAGGCATGGCGGAAGGGGCTGCATACGGTCAAGGTATGGGAGCACCGAGTGCAGGTACTGCATTTACACCACCTACAGCAGGAGCGGGAATAGGGGTAGGTTATACACCCCCTGGAACGTCCCCTGGAGTGGGTGGACCACCAACAGGTCCTGGAGCAGGACTCCCACCTTCTTTTACAATGCCAACTCAAGGAGCGGGAGGAATACCACAAGGAACTGTTACTCATGCGAGCACTAGCCTATCATCAGACGAAAATAAAGGCATGACTCAACCAATGGGTGGAGAAGGTATGGGACAATCACTAGCTGGAGCAGGTATGGCACAGGCGGTAGGAGGAGATCCATCTCAACCAGCACAACCAGCACAACCAGCACAACCCTCTCAACCAGCACAACCAGCGCAACCCTCTCAACCAGCTCAACCATCAATGGGTAAGGGCGGTTTAGGTGGCGAGGCAATGGGAGTGAGAGAAACTGTAGGCGGAACATCTTTAACGCCTGCAACCCCATCTGCAACAGGAGGAGGCTCAAGCGCGTTCCCAACTGCTACAATGGGTGGAGGCATAGCAACTGGAGGAGGAGTATCAGCAAAGCTAGATGATGGAGAAGGTCCAGGATTAAATTTAGGAATGTCAGCAGGTACATCGCCAACAACTGCGGGACAAGTTTCAGCAGGGGTTTCAAAGGGTGAAGGAATGCAGGGAACCACTCAAGCATCTACAGGAGCTCAAGCACAAACGGCGACTGACCCAAGCAATGTACAGTTAGACTCTGCACAAACAGGTGGTCCAGCGGTTACGTCAACATCGGAATATTCAACGCCAGGAGGAGGTACTACAGCTGGAGGAGGAGCAATGACTGGAGGTGGGCAGGGACAAGCATTAACCTCTCCATCGGGGCAATCTTTATTAGGGGCAACATCGGGTGGAGATATAGCTTCTCAGTTTGGATTTGATGCATCTAAATATGGTGGATATTTTAACCCTATTAGTGAAGCGATGAAAAAAGCTGGGACTGAAGAGGGCTATGCTGGTATGTTGGGAGAGCGAAGATCTCAATTAAGACAGCAGGCTGGACAGTCAAAACAAGGTTTAAGGGCAAGTTTATTGCAAGATGTAATGATGGCACAACAAGCTGGCGGAGCATCAGGATTTGCAGGCGGAGGAGCACAACAACAAGCATTAGGATTGGCAAGATCGGGAAGACAGTTAAGTGCCGATCAATTAACATCTCAGTACGGAAGAGGAATGTACGGAGTAAGACAGCAGATAGCAGGTCGTGTAGCGGCTGGTCAACAAGCTCTGTCTCAGGCTCAATCTGCGATGTATGATAGGGCATTGCAACTACAAAAGTCTGGAGCTGGAATGGCAGGTACAGGAGCAGGTACAGGAGCAACTACAGGAACAGGAGTAAGTGCAGGTACGGGACAAACAATGACCCAAGCGGATCTTTCGGCAACTCAAGATCCTTCTACGGCAACAAGCCCAGACGATAGTTCAAAACAAATAGATCCAGGATTAGGAACAATGGACCCAGATAATCAATTAACAGGTCCAGCATATGACGCTATGATGGCACAGCAAAAGGCTCAAGCTCAAGCTGCTGCGACAGGGAAAGATCCATCATTGCCTGCATACGCTACTCAATATAATGTAACAGATCCATATCAAAAGACAGGTCAAATGACCGTAGGTCCTGGAGGAAAAAAGGTTAATAGATAAAAAATGGCAAACGGAATAGACCCACAATACACAGGCATAGGAAGAGTTCCTATTGTTCAAGAAAGTCCAGATACTTCTTTTACAGATTTTCTACAATTTGTATCGAATCATAAAGACAAGCAAGATGCTAAAAAATTAGAAGCTCAGAAAGTTTCTGATTTAAAAGACTATCGTGAAAAAACTCTCGACCAAGAAGCATCGGCTGCGAAATCTTTAAGCGATTATAGACAAGAACAAAATAGAATCGCACAACAAAACGCCGATACAAGTGCTGCAAAGCAAAAATCTGATGCAGAATTTCAAGAAGATACGATATTTTTAAATACGTTAAGCGGGTTAAGTCAAGACCTAAAAGACCAAGAAATTCTAACAAACCCTGCTTTTATGAAACGCCAAGGCATAAACCCTAAAGAAGTAATGGACAGAAGGGGAAGACACGCAGACTTTGTACAGGATCAGGTAAGGGCAAAATCATTTCAAGTTAGTAATAATCCTTTGCAGTTAAAATACCATATGGAAAAATTGCAAGAGAACGACCTTTATCAATCTAGTAAAGCAGCCCAAGATATTGTTACAGCACTAGGAGCTCAAGTATTGAAAGCAAATAAATTTCAAAAAGAGTTATATGAAGTAACCCCACAAGAACTAGCAGATTTTGACCCAACTTTTATTACGGGAGTAAAGAGCATAGCGGAGAAATATACGACTGCCACTAATAATATGATGGATGCTGATATGCTTAAAGCTATGGGTATAGGAGGTCGTGGATTGGGTCAATATATTCCTTTGGATGAATTAAAGAACTTCCAAACCGATTTTAATATGTTTAAAAGTCAATATGATAATAGATATAGAACAGCTAAAGGAATTGGCACTTATGATGAAATGAAAAAATTTGAGAACCTAACTGAGGCTCAGAAGAAGAAATTAGGAGCAAAATATTATCACGAAGGCGAAGAGGTTCCGATAACCGAGGGAGAGGTTGGTATAGCTCCAGATGATTATACTCTTACAGATGAGCGTTTTCAATTAATAGAGAAAGCTATGGAGGAAAACAATCCTCTGTGGGAAAAATGGCTCTATGAAGAGGATTATGGTTTTGAAGATTTAAAAGTAGATTATGAAGCTGGGTTAAAAGCGGATGATACGGGTGCTGCGGGTACGACAGGGGCTACGGGCACAACAGGTGCCACAGGTGCCACAGGTGGAGGAGATGAGGGATTTACACCAGAGCAACAAAAAGCTATCTACGCACAAGGGTTAAAAGATAACCCCTCTTTAACAAAGGAAGAAACATTAGAAGAATTTCTTCCAAAAGAAGAAGTAAAACAAGCAGAGGCTTTTTTTAATCCAGAGCTAGGCTGGATAACTAGCACTGGGGATAAGGCAAACGCAGGTCAAATAGCAGAAGCTAAAAACCTTGGCAAAGAGGCTGTCACGAAAGATCTAACAGCTAATCAAAAGAGAAAAATTAGAACTAGATTATCTAGAATAAAAAATATTCAAAATATGAATTATTCTGAAGGTGAAAAGGCAAGGAGAATTAGAGCTATTCAAAATGATATATTAGCAATAGATCCTAATTATAGTTTTACCACAGAAGAAACATCAGTCAGTAAATAATGCCACAAAATTATTTTGTCCCAGATGATTTCGATACCGACTTCATAGACGACCCATCCGCTACTGAAGATAAAATTAACAACAGACTATCCGCTATGCCAACAACATGGATACATGGACTGTTGGGGACTAAAGACTGGGCACCAGGTTGGTTAAAAGAAGGGTACAATAGAAGTTTAGAGGGACTTGCATACGAATGGATGCATGGTGAGCCTTACTTCGACAAATCATTATATAATAATCAAGGTGCTGTTAATGACCTACTAGCTACTATTATGAGCTTTGCGACAGTGGGAGATGCTCTTACGTTAGGTGGGGGAAGTTTAGTAGGGAAGGCAGCCATGGGAAAACTTATGGCTAAGAGTGCGAATATGGCAACAAAAGCTGGAATCCCTAAGAAAGCCGCTCAGTTAGGAGGTCAACAAGCAGCCGAACAATTTTACACTATAGGAACTAAGATGGGGTTAGGGAAAACGATGGCCGCCCATTCTGGGGTAGGGGGAATTACTTTAGGGTTTTATGAAGGTTTACATAGTGCAGTGGCTCAAAAAGCCGAAGGAAAAGATTTAGATTTCTTAGAGACATTAAAAGGAACCGCAAGAGGAGCTATAACAGGAGCCGTTATCGGTGCAACAGGGACAGCTTTCGCAGAAGCTCCAATAATGACAAGAATCCCTGGCTTAAAAAAGCTAAAAGCGAGGGGGGCTGTGTCTAGGGGAACGCTAGGAGAAATAACCAGCGTAGGTCTTTTGCCAGCGGCTGAAGAAACATTAGCTGGTGAGCCCAGGCTTCCAACAATGAAGGATTTTCTATATGGAGCAGGATTAGTTAGTGGTTTAAAGATACAACATAAAGCATTTAGTGGCACTTTGGAGGGTATTAATAAAGCTTCTGGAAGAACTGACTATGTTGAAGCTGCTAATAAATATACACCAGAAGAGGTTGCTAAAGAAAAAAGAAAAATAGCAGAAACCGAACTAAAATCAGGGAAGAAATTAGAATACTCTAAAGAGGAGTGGTCCAATCAAGATAATACCGAGCAGGCAAGACTAACAAATCCTAATTGGCGTGAGGATATAAAGAATGTAGAGACATTTGAAGGTAAGAGTAAGAATCAATTATTAAAAAGAGCTCATCAGTTGCAAGATTCTATGGGCATCAGTAAAGAAAAGGCTAAGAAAATAAAAAAAGATTTATTGGGGAAGGATAGCCTAGCAGAAGTAACAGAGTCCCAAATAATTGATTATATGAATCACTTAAAATCAAATTATGTAGAGGTTGAGTATTTAAAGTCTTCTGATCCCACTAAAAAAGGAACGAAAGAATCGGTGAGGGCTCAGGATTTCTTTGCCGACTACTCAAGACAACCAGAAAGTAAATGGATATCTAAAGACGCTTCTATAAACAGAAGAAATGAAATAAAAAAGATGAGTAAATCTCTAGGGGAAACAGAAGCAGACCTCAAAAAGAATTTAGAAAAGCTAGGCGTTGATGATTTGAAGAATGTAGATGGTCAAAATTTAGTAAAGATAAAAGATAATTATAGAGATAGGCTCATTGTTGAAGATTTTGTTAAAGACAAATCAAGGGACAAAGAGATCCGTATGCATATGGTTAATATGAGTCCCGATGGCGTAGCTAAGAGTAATTTAAATAATAGTATGTATGGTATGTTTAGAAGGGGTTTAAGCTCTACTAAGAAGGCTATTGGAGGAAGTGAATGGGCAAGGCTTGGAGTTAGTAAGATAAACAATGCTGATTTTAAACATACTTATTGGAATGCGCGGTTAGCTCAAGCATATGACGCTGCTGGGTTGGGCAAGCTTACTGAAGCTCAAGCAATAAATCTTAATTATGTTATGACAAACTTGGGTGGTGAAAATTTTAAAAGAGACTTTGCGGGTACTGGGAAGAGTAGAAAACAAATAACAAGAACAATAACAGACGCTGGTGGAAAAAAGAAAAAAATACATTCTGTAAAAGACAAGGACGGAAAGTACCTTGATTTAGATATAGGTGAAGCGAGTCCACGAAATATTAAAAGATTAATGGATTATATGCACGCTAAAATGAAAGACTCTGGTGTGCCCGTAAAAGAAAAAATACCTAATTATATGCCACAATTATTTAAAGTTGAAAAGCTTGATGCTATACTAGATGGTGTCTGGAAAATACATGAAGACTACTCTAATTTATTTGGCAATGAATTATTGGGGAAAAAATCAGTATCAGCAAAACAAATAAATGAACACTTCAGAAAATTATTTGAGAGTGGAGATCAAAGGACAGGTGAAGGTGTTATAACTGAGGCAGGCAGAGAGGTTTCTCCAGAGTTAGTAAGATTTATAAGAGGATATGCAAAAGCTGGGGAAGGGAAACCAAATAACTATTACAACGCTTGGAACATTGCAAGTCAAAATATATTTGCAGAAAAAACCATAACAGCTCCTCACTTAGAAAAGACAAGAAGGCTTGAGATACCAGAAGATTTGAAGGCTGAGTTCTTAGAGCAAGATGCAAGGAAGCTATTACTAAGATACACTGAACAGTTCTCTAAAAGATTGGCTTTCTCTCAGGAGTTTGGGTTAAAAGGCGAAAGAATGCACGCCATTATAGACAAGCTTAGAAGTAAACCTCAAGAACAAGAAGCTTTAAACAGGGCTTACCACGCATTTACAGGGATGATAGACATTAATCCTAATTTTAATTATACAAAGACTTGGAAAAACTTTTACCAAAATACAACTAACTTTATGGTAGCTACCAAGATTGGTCTTGGCTTTGCCACTATCCCTAACCTTACTCAGACTATGATATCAACCGCAGTTAAACATGGATACACACCTATGCTTAAAGGTTGGTACAGAATGTGGTTTGATAAACCTTTTCAAAAAAGACTGTTAAAAAACGTAGGTCAAACCAATACAGATATGATGAGATCTATGTTTGGGTTAGATATGGGGGATACTGGTTTTATGGCTAAGTTTGCAGATAAAACAACAACATATTTAGGGTTTAATAGAATTAACAAGTTTAACTATATGTTAGCATCTGCTACAATGTATGAGAAGTTATTAGCCCACCAAAGGCACGCTAAAGGTAAGGGAATAGGAAGAAATAATGCAATCAAGGGTAGGGCAATACAAGAATTAAAGAAATATGGTTTTCAGGACATAAATGAAAATCTGAATATATATGGAGCAAAGGGTGTAAGCCCTGCAAGCTCTAAGACTAAAACAAAAATAATGAAAGCAATGCATGAGTTTGCAAGAGATTCACAATTACAGAGAAACGTATTAAACGATCCATACCTTGCAAGCAACCCCAAGAACAGACCATTTGTTTTATTTAAAAGATTTGGTGTCCGTCAAGCTTCTTGGATAACAGAGAATGTCTCTCAAGAAATGTTCAGGTATAAGAATCCATTACCAATATTGAGATTGGTAGCAGGCGGTGCTGCAGGTGGTTTATTTGTCAGCTCTGCTAAAGAATTTATTTCGGATTTCTTGTCGAACACACCTTTTATAGGCGGAGAAGATATATATAATGAAAATTACACAATTGGAAAAGTTTGGGATGATTTAAAAAAGGGAGATGTTAAATCAGCAGTAGATAAGGTTACCTTAAAAGATATAGCCGAAGCTATAGGTGCTTCTGGATCACTAGGCTGGATAACTGATATTATAGCAGCTGAAGACAAGTTAAACGCAATAGAATTTTTAGCCACTCCTGCTTTAGCCATGGATGGCATGAGGATTTGGGATACTTTATCTTCCGTGTTGACAGAGAGTAAAGAATTTGGTATCGACCATGCCTTAAGAAGGGCAGCTAAAAAAGGGCTACCTTTATTTGGTACAGTTCCAAAATACATAGGGACCAGAAGACTTGAGACTAGAAGGCAAAAAGTAGATTATTATACTAGAAGAAAAACATTTGTAAAGAATGATATATTAGATGCAATAATAAAAGGCAATAAGACAATGGCCATAAGGCGTATAAAAGAATGGAATGAAGTAATGCTATCTTCTGATGTCTGGAAATTTTCTCCTGGCTTAATTATGAACTATGAAGATATTGCTCCAGAATCAATTGCTAATAGATTATTGAATAGAATATTAAAAGCCAATGATATCCCACAATCAATGGCTAAGTATTTAAAATAGCTATCTACTTAATTTATAACTTTCGTATCTAACTTTCATTTTCTTTCGATGGGCACTCCTTTGGGAGTTAGTCATATCAAGCCAGCACATCTTTAGCTCATCAACTCTACAATCATGACCTGTCATCATTCCACAAAATGTTTTTTCTAGCTTGCCAGATCCATCAATCATAGGATCATAATTAGATTTTGATGCGTGTGGGCAGGTTTTGTCTATAATTTTACAATATTCCATCATACCTATATTTTGTTCATTTTCACGAGGGAAAAGTGCCTCTAATTCGCCGAATACGGCGATA
>Ga0080013_1001953_pt1 | contig 25677 bp, 8 predicted proteins | sample ETNvirenome_6_85_FD_69236 | JGI IMG/M metagenome (GOLD analysis project Ga0080013, IMG submission 69236) | Marine viral communities from the Pacific Ocean - ETNP_6_85 (SPADES assembly) (version 2) | ecosystem: Environmental > Aquatic > Marine > Oceanic | place: Pacific Ocean | collected 2013-06-19
TTATACTCATCAGGAGTAAATTTTCCTGTACTTTCATCAAGTTTTATTGCCAGTAGACTTGCTAGTGTTATAGCTTTTACATCTGTACCTTCAAGAGATTTTTTTAATACTCTTTTAGCAGCATGACTTTGGGCAGCTCCTATAACACTTTTTCCCTTTCTTTTAGCATCTGCTATAATCTTTTTAACTATAGTTGTTTTACCTGTTCCTCCTCTACCCATAAGTACGAAAGACTCATCTTGAACATCATTAGATTCAATAAATGCTCTCATTTTATCAATAGCCTCTCTTTGCTTCTCATTAGCATATACTCCAGGAAATAACTCGTATTTTTTATCTTTAACTACTTCAGCTGTAGGAGTTACTTCAGCAGCTGGTTGTGTTGGTTGTACAGATGTATAAGCATCAGCTAAAGCTTCAATAAATTTATTTTGACCTTTAGATTCCCAAAACTTATCTCCTGTTACATTATGAGTAGATTCTTTTATATAAGCTAATCCACCCCTTTTATTAATACCTTCTATCAACTCAGGATGCTGTTCTAATTTAGCTTTTAGAATGTCAACCATTGTTTGATAGTTTGTATTTCTATTAGCAGGCTTAGAACCTACTGGTTTAAATGCATTACTGTTGTAAGCTTTTTGATCAAACTCACCTGATTTATACGTTTGATAAGCATGTTCTGCATTTCTAAACTCTCTTCCTTTATATGTAACTTTTAAGTTATTTCCAGGATTAGTTAAATCCTGCGCAAACTCAGAACCTTTACTTGAGATATTTTCAGATTTAGCCTCACTAATTTGTTGTGTTGGTTGAATATTTAATTTACCAGTATCAAACCATTCTTTACTAAATATAACATTAGAAGGAATGCCAGGAGTTGTATTAAGTATTAAATCATACTCAGCTGCTACATTAAACATATCAATCATTTCTAGTCCAGTATATCCATTTAAAGAAACTTCAGTGGTATTTCTGTAAGCTACTTTAAATTGTTTATCAGGATTAGCCCTTGCTGTATCATACATTTTTTGGATACTTCCTTGAATTTCATACCTACTAATAGATTTTAAACCTTTATTTTCTTTTACTCTTAAATCCTTGGTAGGTATAGCATATGCATTTCCTTGTAATCCTTTACCTTGACCATACTTAGCTCCAAACTTATCTTTAGCTATTTTAGCAGCTCCTGCACCATGCCTACCTTCTGGGTTACTTCCAAAAACAAATATAGTATTAGGTGATGGAGTTATGTTACCTTCATAATAATTAACCTTACTACTTTGTTGTACTGATTGACTATAATCTTCAAACATTTCAGCAGTAAGTTCATCAGACATTTCTGCAAAGGCTTCACCTCTGAGTTGGTCTAAAGTTTTTGGTGGAATAGGTTCTTGTCCTTCAGGATAGTATACTTTCCTGTCTTTAGACCCTAATACAGAAACTTCAGCAGGTTCATATTTTAATTTGTTCACTCCTTTATAGGTGTCTTGTTCACCTTGTACAAGAAGATTAGGAACTGATTCATCATTCTTATCTCTTGTCCAGAATACTGCAAAATCTAATTTAGCTTCCGGTGATCCTACAATGACAGAGCCATAGAAAGTTTTAGTAGTGAATTCATCAAAACTTTTTTGTTGAGTCTTCAAGTACTTAAGATTGGTCTTATTTCTTTGAAATTGTTTTTCAAAGTTTGTGAACCACTTATTAAGTAATGCAGTATCCTGTGGTATTTGTTTCTTACCCTTGGAGAGGAGTCTGAATATTTCCTCAACAGGAACAATTTGTTGGAAAGCATTAGGTGCTGTAGTAAGTCCGTGTTGTAATAGACTTATTTTAACAATCTGCTCTGCAAGAACTGTATCTACCATCTTAATCTTGTGAAAGTCTTCAAGAATAGCATTAATTTCTGCAGGTTTCTTCCGCTTGTTAAACATCTTTAAGACATTCTCTTTCTCATTGATATCAGGAATAACTTCTTGGATAAATCTATTGTAGTGAAGAGGGTGTTTATTATCCTTCTTAATATCTCTTAGAGCTTTAAATACAGGAGAATCATTTCCAATTAATCTATGACGATCATTAACATCAAGGATCAAGTTACCTGATTCATCTTTAAGTGTCATGATCATATACAAGAGAAAATCATCCTGTACTGCTTGATATGCATTATTCTTCTTATCTCCGTATTTATGAGTTGCAGCAACTTCCTTGAATTCCATCATACGATGGCCAAGTTGTTTTTGCATACTAAAGTATTGTGGAGAAAACATTGCATCAGTTTCTTTGACAATCTCTTCAAAACCACCAAGGAAGGTATGTGTGAACATTTTTTCTACAGATTCTGGATTAAAGAATCCATCATCAAGGATTTCTTGTTTCTGCTTTTGCTTCAATCTTGCATCCTCAATAGATTGTCCTACACCTTTGGTATTCAAGTTAGTTGCCTTAATAAGTTTGGAAAGATTCCTAGATTGTCTTGTATATTCAAGGAAGCTATCTAACATACGTATTTGTTGCACTGGTTTATCAGTTGCATTTTGAAGATCTTCAATAGACATGTTGCCTATTTTTTGACTATACTCCATAATCTTTTCCTCTATTGCAGAATTAAGTTTAGCAGACACACCACCTTGAGTTTTTTGTGTGGCTTTGGTATCTTGCATGGTGGAGAGCAGACTATCATAATCTATATCAAAGTCATTGACAATCAGACTACTAATGAGGTCCTTCTTGGTAGTAAGTAGTTTATCATCCTTTAATCCACGCCCTTTAAATATTTCAGCAGTTCTCTTACCCTCTTCTTTGATATATTTAGTAATCACAGGTTGAGCAGCAAAGTGTGCTAACCATACAGGATCCACTCCTAATCTAATCATATAGAAGATAGTATCTGCTACCTTATTGGTGAAATTCAGGTGGAAGATATAAGGCTCTTTGGCAATATCCACATAAGCAGTAAGAAATGCTGCCAGAGTTTCAGTAATCCTATTTTGATTTTGATCATGTATATGAGCCAAGGATGGTTTACCAGTTTCTGTAACATTATGCTTGAAGAAGAGTGGTATGTCTTCTTCTATATGTAGACCAGCAATCTGAGCAAGGACATTATTAGTACTTTGAAGGGCTGTTTGTGCAACACCCATCTTACCTGCTAAGAACTCATAGAACTTATCCATGTTCTTAGATGGTCTAATAAGGTCTGTAAATGAAGCATCTGGTTGTGGATGTAATTCTCCTGCAGTCTTTTTAAGAATTTGATCATCAATAGGAGCTGTCAATGCTCTAAAGTCTGCTTGTCTAATTAATTCTATCTGAGTTTGCAGCAGTTGGTTTTCAAGAGTTCTTACACCATCTCCATCATTTACATATGTTGGTATACCATTTTCGTCTATAGTAAAGTTTGCAAAATACATTGTGAGCTTATCCACATCAAAGTCACCACCTGTTTTAGCAACAATGTTTGAAGGTACTCTAATTACTTCTGCGCTTTGTGGTGGCAAAAATCCTGCAATTTCCATATACTCAATAGAGTTCATACCTTGTGTTGGAATACGGAAACCTACAAACTGCAATAATTCTTTTGGAAGCTTACTATTCCCAGCTTTAATAGCCTCATTAAGTTTTTCAAGGGTTCCATAATGTCTTTCCATGAAATCTATCCATTGAGTAGGAAGTGGTATTTCTACCTCCATTGGTAGAATTTTACCATTCTTTCGTCTATAGAACTTAAGATGATTGTCGCCAGCAATATTACCTTTACCCCGTTTTTCAGAACCAGTGGTTGGTATTTGTACTAACATTCTTCCCGGCCTCTTCGCTCTTACAGCTCTTGCTTGCACAAGGGCAAAGATCAAGTTCTGAATCTTCCTGTGATTAGGAAGTTCATCAATCTTAGTATCATGACGCATTAGTGAGTTCAGAGCAGCGAGTACATTATCATCAGGATTTCTCTTTGTGAGTTCCTTTTTAATAAATTGTACAAACTTCTGCCTGTTACCTATTACATATTCAAATTGATCAGCTATAGGTGTAGACATTAGTTGTATATCAAAGTCTTCTTTGAGTTTATTAAAGTGATGTGCAAGTAGTTGCTTAGTTTGATCATGATAGCGTGTAAGGAGGTCCTCATTTTTAAGTGCACTGCCATTATTGTACATGTCTGCAATAACATGCATCATCGCTTGACTGCCGGGAGTAACTTCAGTTTTAACCTTGGGCGCCATTTTCTGTTGGATACCAAAGTATTTGTAATCAATCTTCTGGGTAATAACATCAAGATTGACAATAGTTTCCTTAATAGCATTACCATCACCATCTACAGTATCATGCTCTTTGTAGAATGATTGAAGTTCTCCATCATTTAAAATGGTTCCAAACTTGTTACCACTGATGAACTGTGCAATGCCAATTCCATTCTTTTGCATATGTTTGTAAAGAGGTTCAAGATTACTCCCTTTCACAAGTTGTGGATATATAGGCATGAGCACATGCTTATATCCAGCAGGTACATAGAGCTTATCTCGTTTATCATGAAGTGGCCCCGTGTATTGTGTTTTCTGTGGTTGAAAGTAATACATTTCACTTGGACGTAGAGGTTTACCCTCCATTATTTTTTGGTAAGCAGCTTCATGGTCATCTGTCCATTGTGCCCCTCTTTCAAGCAAGTGTCTGTATGCCTCAATACTAATTATTCCAAATGCATCTGCCTCATTAACACCTTCATATGCTTTCTCAAAATACTTTACTTTCGTCTTTCTATCAACTACTCTTCCTGTTATTTCTTCATCTTTGTCAAAGGAGTCATTGAAGCCTTTTACAAGTTCATCCATATATTCAGTAGGGAATTCATGGTCTGCATAAATGATAGTCTCAATAACACCATCAAGTACATTCTGTTCTACAGCTGCTTGTTGTTCTGCTGTATGGTATGGACGCCTGTTCACTAACCACTGATTGAAGGTTGCATCTGTTCTGGATACTTCTTTAGTACTGTTGAACATTGCATAACGTTTAAAGTTGTCACCAATGTTCTTGAAGTATGCAGGATCACCTACAAACAGTTTCATTTGCTCTATATAATGTGACATAGCATTCATAGTATAGAGTTCTACAATCCTCTCCTTACTACCAAACTTCTTCATATGTTCATCACTAATTCCTGCAAGGTGTGGGGTATTCTTACTATCCTTGTTGAAAGTATGAAAAACACGGAATATACCATGATCTTCTAAGTAGTCTGATTCTTCCTTGATAACCTTGTTCAACCAGTCTTCAATACCTTTCTGTACTACTCTTGATTTTGCAAAGTTATCTATACTTAGTGTTTCATTTTCAATAGTTGTTTGTGCAACTTCTATTAATTCAGCAGGTAGGATATCTTTGAATATTCTTAATGTTTTACCAAACTCATTATAGTATCTTATGTCAGAGCCATTGTTATTAAGGATGAGATCTCTTGCTGTTGCCATTTCATCAATAAGATAACCAATCATTGTAATAATCATATCTCCTTTGGTAGTTACAAGGAAGCTGTCTCCTATTTTGAAGGCATCTTCTACACCTCTATCAGCTGCTCTTAAGAATGGAAAGGTATTTTCCATAGCACCATTGATAAACATTGTAAGCCTGTCAGGCATACTAAGCCCTTTTAGAGTTTCGCCTTCAGCTCCGGGAGTAACTAAGCGTATACCTTCTTGCTTGTTATGTTCAATCTTGATTCCTTCATTAACTATCCTGTCCCAAATTATACTGTGTACTTGATACTTGGTAAATAAGTATGGGAACTCAGTACGAAGAGCTTTCTCTCTAGCCTCTGCAGTAGGACTATTGTCAACGATTTCATTTATTCTTGATATAGTAGTGGTAATATTGGTATGTAATCCAAGGTTGTAAATAGTCTTTCCATCAGAAGATTGTGATTGAAGATCAATATGATTCTTATTATGGACTGCTTCTATTTGTGCAAGTTGTTTTAAACGTCCAGAAACACCGCCTTCTTCAAGTCTTTCATACAATTGATCAGCAGACATAGGCTTTCCAGCATCTAACATCTCTTGTATGGTAGTTGCAATATACTTGGTAAGTTCTAAAAGACTTAGATCATCAATACTTGTTTTGAACGCAAGATCAAAATTTGAAAACTCAATACCAAGAATGCTTAAACCATTTTTAATACTATTCTTTCTACCCTCAACATTCTCTTTAGCCTTAAGATCATGTTCTGCAATCATATCTACAAACTCTTGTTGAAGATCTGTTGAAAATTCAAGAGTACCTGTATCTGCTATAAGGTTTTGTTTAAAGTCTGCTTCCCAATTTGCAAGTATTAGTTTTTCTGTTCTTGCATTGTTAGTGTCAGCCGTGTATATCTTACCCTTATCAATAAGTGTGGTCAGGAAAGTATTAAGGGCATTAGAGAACTCTACTGCAAATTGTGTGCGCAAACGTTCACCGTGATCATCATCATACTTTTTAAGTTTGGCAACAAACTCTCTGATAATAGGTTCATTCTGGAAGGTAGCTTCATTATCTATCCTTCTAAGCATGTCATCAAAATTACCAGTACTACCAGCGAGAATCTTTGCAAGCTTAATATACGTCTTTGCAAAGTCATTCATGATAGGTAATCCAAGATTATTCTTCTTATCTGTCTGAATACTAGCAATAAGCATTCTTATTGGCTTAGGTGTGTGGTCTTTGGTATCATACTGTGCGGCAATATCATTGAATTGCGTAGCGCTATCATTGGTATTCAATTCTCCTGTTTCTTCATCAACCATCATTTCTGTTACCTTGTCCCAATCCTTAATCTTATTAACAGCTTCTCCTACATCTATTCCAAATTGTGAAAGAAATTCATTGAACTCTGCTACAACATGTGTATAATGTTTTCTACTCTCTTTGGGGTCTGTTGTTTTTCTTAGGAGTGAGGTCTTGTTAAAAAGTATACGTTCAAGATTAGCATGTCCGGGAGGTACTTCAAGTCCTTTTTGTTTAAGACTCTTATTCTTTAATGCAAGAATATCTCTAAAGGCATCAAGGTTCCTATGTAATGTTTCTGTAAGCTTAGTACCACCTAAGAATAATGGTTTTGCAGTTTCCTGATCAAAGAGATTACTGAAAAGTTGTGCAGCCATCCCTTCAAAGAACTCATAAGTTGTTACATTATCTACAACAAGTGTCCCCTGTAAAGACAATACACGTCTATTTCTTACGGCATTAGGACTGGTTTCACGAGCATATACAGAAGAATTGATGTTACTGTATAGGTCTTCAATTGTCAGACGATTATCTTGCATGATTTTGAGAAAAGTTTTAACCTTATTCCATAACCATTGGTACCAAGTCTCATTCTTAGGAAACTTTGTTATACCTTCCAACATGAATGTTCTAAAATCCTCAGCAATTATTTCTTCAAGAGCATACTTATCAGCTTCCTCCTTGTTGAGTAACTTACCATCTGGATTTAACCAACCATCTGCTGTCTTGTCTAAGGTCTTCTCTCGCATATCTGCAATCTCCTCTGCACTAACCTTACTCCTTGCCTCACTAATTACAGAATTATCCCATTCCTTTTTTGTGAAAAACTTCCTAGCCACAAAGTGGATAGCCTCATGGAATTCACTCCCCTCTTCTGTGAGGGATGTAAACCTAAATAGGTTGTCTATTACCTCTGCAGCAGCACCTGCTTCAAGTAGGCTCTCTGCAAGCTCTACAGTAATATTATTTCCAAAGACCTTCTTCAACCACTTTTCTGCTTTTGCAGTATTTAGTGGAACAACTTTATCTCCTTGTAATACTAATTTTCTGTGATTAGTTGAGGGTGGTGGGTCTTTTATATCATTATCTTGATCAAATACAGTAGCCTTAGTCAGATTACTTTCAGCTCTAAAGAAATCTTCAGAATTTTCATCAATTACTCCTGTGTAAAAGTCACTGATAGCTTTTACATACGTTTGAACATATGGTAGTTGATCTTCTGGTATAACAGCTACATAGCCAGCTGCCGTGATAAATTCTATCGGACCACCTTCTTCATGAAGTTCCACATTCCCATTTTCGTCTTTAGTGACAATAAATTTACTACCTGCTTCTGTGTGTAATAGATAGTTACCCGGTTTATCTAACTCTGTTAACTTCAAATCTTTTGTTGGAGTTTCTACAACAGTTACAGGAGGTGTAGGATTAGGTTGTGGGGGAGTATCAGCTTTAACATCACCTTCTGGTTCAGCTACTGTTTCAACTGGTGATTCTTCAACTGGTGCTTCTTCAGCTGCTTTGATATTCCTTGTTTGTGTTACAGGGCTGAATATCATATACCTATTAAGGAACTGTGTAGGACTTTCAGGTACAAGATCAGTTGAGAGTATTCTAGTACTTTCAGTTAATAGATAACGTTCAAAACCAGATAGTGTGTTATGTGATTTGACAGTGTCATGTACAACAACAGTTCCATCATTAGTAACATTTTTTATAGGTGTATAATTAAGCTGTTTGTTGATTAACTTCTTATTAACATTCCTTCTAAGATTTTGAAGAAACTCTAACAGTTCTTGTGCTTCTTCTGTAGGATTACCTTTTTCATCAATAAGATTCTTAGGATCTACTTCTCCATAACCACCAAACCTTATAACTGGAGTTTCAGCAGTAGTATCATAGTAAATTTCAAAGGTCTCTTGATTACCTTCAGCATTTGGTTTTCTTTTACCAAAGTATATAAGGCTATCAATGAATCCAAGTCTATTGCCAACTCCTACAAAATCACCACCTTTTTCCCATTTCTTTCCCTTTGCCCATTGCACAGGAAGTTTTCCAAATCCACCTTTCTCACCACCTAATTTACCAAAGCCATGATAGAAGAGTTTCAGAAGTATCTTAGCTTCTCCGGGATTAATATTCCTTTGAAGAGCTTCAATAATTCTACCATCTTTAGTTTCAATGTAGACACTACCTCGTTTGAATGTCATATTAGGGGCTTGATCTACTTTTCTTCCAAAGTCATTTTCATCTTTTGGTATCCAGATTCTCCTAATTTTAGCATAGGGTATAGTATCAGTTATCTTCTTAGTTTGACGTACACCATCTTGTGCAGGAAGAAGGTTAGGGATTCCTTGTGAGATTCCTGTAATAGGCACAAAGGTAGCCTTATGTTCTCTACCATTCTTATAGGCAGTTGCCCTAAGAGTGTCTAGTACATCTGCATACTCTTTGATAGCAAGATCATAAAGTTCCTCTTCAGTATATTCTACAGTACCATCAGCAACAGGAACATCTATCTTACCTTCTTTACTATATTGAGTAAGCAGTCCACTATGTTGTGAAAATTTCTCCTGAATAAGGAGTTTTATAATTTCTGGCTTTGCTATTTTAGTTACAGACGCTCTTGAAGGGAGACGTGTAACAACAGGGCCACCGCCACCAGTTACATACTGCCCTGTCTTATTATAAAGGACAAGCTTCACTGATTTATGTCCCGGATTCTCTTTATTCCATGCTATCTCTCCTTTTGTGAAGAATTTTTCTGACGCAGGATCACCATCAATATATGGAACTATTCTAAATTCATACTTAGTAGGATCATCAATGTGGTTAAGAGCATTAAACCATCTTTCTTGTTCTGCAGTTAGGTCTGCATCCTCTACACCATCAACAGTTGCATCTAAGATTTGTACATTACCCTGCTCATCAAGATCATTAACTTCTACACCATCTACCCATTTAGTCTTTACCTGCTTACCTGCAGATTTGAGAGGAGTAATAGCTCTAGGAGGTTTATAACCTTCTTTAGTAGCTTTTTGATCTTGACTTTCTGGATTAGGTGGTGGAAATTCTTTGGGATCTCCCATGATACTATCAGCATTTTCTTTAGAATCTGCTTTAGTTCTTACCCTTTCTGCTGCTATTGCGTTTTCAGTAATAGCTGCTTCCATGATTTTATCAAGATTCTTTATACCATGTATAAGGTGACTTGCATATAAGAAGCTTTGTTTATCATCTTCAAGAAGTTCAAGTGTTTCTTGAAGATCATTAAGTTCTTCACGTAAAGCTGCTAAGGCATCAGGAATAAGATAGATATCATTCTGTGTTTTAACTCTTGCTTCATTATCCTTACGCCTTTTCTGCATAAGGTTAATATAGTCTGTAACATCCTGTGCAAAATTTGGGAAGAGTTTTAATCCTATCTGTGAAGTATTTGGGAGATCAGCTATGACATAGTTTACCTGTCTCAGAAGTTCAGCTTCTTCTGGCCATTTTTCTTTAAACCTATTAATACGTTGAATTTCTTCTCTTATTGTTTCAAGAGTTTCAGCACTCTCAAGTATTGCTTCAAGCTTTTCTACTTTGTTCTTAAGTTTGGTAATCTGTCCTTTAGTAGTAGCAATTCTCTTCTTAGTATGTTTAATATACTTGTCAAAGTCTACCATAGTCTGGAGACCCTTTTCTCTCATTCTATCAAGAAATTCTTGGGCATCTTCTTGTAATTCCTGATAATCTACTAATACTTCTTTTTCTACCTTTGCTAATTGATCTGCTATAACAACTCTGATACCCGCAAGATCTTCTAATCTTGCTTCACTCTTAGCTATTTTTGCTTCTGCTTTTTCAATCTTCTCTTCTAAAGTTCTAATAAGGATTGCAAGTTGTGATTGACCATCCCTTAGAAAGCCTTTCTTCTTAATTTTAGCAATAGCTGCATTAAGTTTTTCAATATCATTTTTCAGAGTTTCGCTTAACTCTTTAAGTTCTCTTGTTAGTTTTGCTTGATTATCATCTATGTCTTTCTTCAACTTGTTAAGAACTCTTGCTCTCTCTTTCAACTCTGCTTTGACGGCTCTATTTTCACTTATCTTTTCCCAGTCTTCAGCAGAATGTGCGCTGTATGCATCAATATTCTCTGGAGTAAGTTCCACTTTTTGTGTACCACGCATAACATAGTACTTACCATTCTCTTCAATTATTTTTGTTTCTTTACCATCCTTTGTGTGATAAACTTTACCCCCGTCTTCTTCTGCTTGTTGGAGTGCTACACGTTTACTTAAAAAGTCTGCTTGACTACCTAATTCATCTATAAGTTTCTTAAGACTTTTCTTTGTTTCTGCTTCAATTTTTTCTTGCCCTTCTTTAGTACGCATTTCTTTGTACTGCTCATCTAACTTATCTATAGCCTTCTTCTTTCTTTCAATCTGTAGATCTAATCCTTTAGCATGAGCAACATCATCATCCTCAACAACCATTTCTGCTCTCTCCTTTTCCATCTTTGTAAGAGAAGAATCTTCTTTAAGGCGTTCACCACGGTTACTGAAAATTTCCTTAAGAACAGGTTGTGAATATTTACCTACATGTGCATCAAATTGGTCTGCAAGATCTTCAATATAAGAGATTGCCTGTTGTGCTCTTTCAGCATAATCAGTACCAAACCCTTTTTCCATAGCTTGTTCAGTAGACATTTCTGTAATGTCCTTGTAAATAGCTGTAAGATTATCTAATCCACCCTCCTGTGAAAATTGCCAAACTTGTTCTTCAATAACTCCCTTTCTTTTTTCTTCAGCAAATTCATTAAGCTCTTCTTTAGATTTTCCAAAAAGCTCTCTAAAGTTATTCATTTGCTTTTCAAAAGCTTCTGGATTTGTTCCAGTTTCTGGAATAAGTTTGGAAGTAGCTTCTTCAATGATTTTTTGTCTTTCTGGATCACTAAGTTGAGGATTGTCAAGTTGATCTATAGTATCAAGAAATACTCCATTATTTGCTTGTCTTTCTGCAGATAAGAGAGTAGTAAACATATTCGTCTTTCCATCGCCAGACATTGCCTGTTTAAAAGGTTTAATGGCCTCCTGTTGCTTTTGGTAGAGTTCCTCATGTTTAGCATTAGGGGATATCCATCTGGTAGATGTCTTTCCTGTTTTAGGATCAGTATACTGCTCAGGTCTTTTAACCATATTCATACCCGCGGATCCCATAGTCATACCTGCTCCACCAACAGCGCCAAAGAGCATAGCTTCAGCACCTTCCCTAGTCATTACATCTTTTCCAAAGTTGGCTGCAAAATTAGACATGTAATCAAGAAGTGTTCTATCTTGATTCTTTCCTTTTATAAGTTCAGCATATGCTCTTTCACCTTCTTTCTCAGACCATAAGTTAATACCCTCCTCAAGTGCTTCCTGCCCTGCCTCAAATCCTACTCCTTTAGCAGTTTTCATTAGAGACAGTTGCTTTATAGCTGCGCGAGAAGCTGTTGGCGCTTTCATAATTCTTCCTGCCATTGTCATGTTAAGGGCAATGTTTGCAAGATTGGATTTGTAACTGATAGATGCAGCTATAGACGCATTTTTTCTTGCAAGTTCTTCATCTCCATGTCTTTCCAATTCTTTTGCATAGGTAGTTTTAAACATATCACCTGCAACAAGTGTAGATTCAATCTTATTCATTGCATATGCAGAACCACCCTGTGCTATAAGTGCTTGTAATTGTTTAGAGGTTTTTGCAGAAGCTGCAAATTGTTCAATTGCAGGAAGTGCTTTAGCTCCCCACTTCATTGCACCACCACTAAGTACAGATGCTAACTTAGCACCTGCTCCTGCTAATTTACCTACAGCAAAACCGGGAAACCAAAAAGCAGGTAATTCTTGTGCTATACTACTTGTACTTGAAAACCACCAAGCAGGGTCACTATAATCTAAAAATTTTTCTGGTTCTTCTCTGTGAATAGGTAGAGATTCATCTATGTCTTGTGCAAGATTTAACATACTCTCTGTAATCCAGTTAGAGTATTCCTTATCTCTTCCAAGTTCAGTATCAAAATCAAACATAGAAGCTGTATATCCTATTGTTTTAGGTACAATATTTCCTAAACGTAAGGCTGCATTACCTGCTTGATCCCAATGAGATTGATTAGTAGCCCTTTGTTTTTGAAGAGCACCGGGTGTTGTATTAATAGTAAATTGTCGGGCTTGTTTTGTATATGAATCTACAGGTTCATCCAATTGTAGGATGTTCTTCATAAATGGGGATTTGTAGATTCCCGGTTGTCCTTGCTCAAGTTCATTTAAACTTTCACCTAAAGCAATGAGTGCTGCACTTTTGTCTTCTAACATTATTTGTCTAATTCTGCGTATTGTGGATTTCTCATTAAGAAATATGCTCTTGGAATAGATATTGGATTATCAAACATGAAAATAGGTTCTATTCCTTCTTTGTTAAAGGTATTAGGTGTTATAAGTCTTTGTACAGTTTGTACTGAATTTATTGGAGGAACTTCAGCTGTAAAATATTCAACGTTATTTTTTTCCTTCTTAAAGACTGTCATTATGTGTCTTGGGAGCTCATCATTTGAATACCATTTAAAACCTTCTCCGTTTGGTGTTAGGTTTTTAACAATAACAGGATCCCACTTCTTTACATATTTAACTCCAAGATAAGTTTGCGACCATTCTCTTTGTTTAGAATTTGGACTTCCTACAAGTTCTTGTGCAGCTGCATCCATGTCTGCTGTATAACCGGGAAGTTTAAGCATTACTGTTTGTTTCAGACCTTTTGTTGCATTTCCTTCTGAAACAGTAGGAGTAGCTTCAATTACATATGTTGCATCCCCAAAATCTATGATGGGAGTTGCTTTAATATTTTCCAATTGGGAGACAGTGTTAGTTGCGTTTTTTCCAAAGAAGGCTTGAGCAAGAGTTGTACTTTCACCATTCATGTCAAAGTATTCTTGTATTTCACTATCCTTCACACCCTCTAGGGTAGCCCATGTAGCTGTATAACCTTTTTCTCCGGGATTACTACCAATATAATCTAATTTGACATAATTAGTAATATTCCCATTATTAATTGGAGCTATAACGTCTTCATCATAACGTTCTTTGAGAGAGTTTATATGATTTTTTACTTTGTCTGTAACATAATATTGTTTATTATGTAATGCTCTTTCTTTGTCATTTTGGATTCTACTTGTTCCTGCATACGCTTCAACATATCCGTTTCTCATTATAGCTTCTAACATTTCGCCTGTTCCTTCACCTCTTTTTAAGCCTTGACCAATGATTCCGCGTGTTGTAGGATCATTTAGGATTTCTTTAATCTGAGTATTAGCCTGATTGATGTCTGTATGTTTCCAAGTTTGAGCATCAGTTCCAAAGCCTGTTTTCACTATAGGATCTGCTTCTATATAACTTTGTAAGGCTGTTTGAAGATCAAATCCTGCTAATTTTTCTGCTTCTGAAAATAGTGCTTTGTTTCTTTCTATTTGGATAACATGATTGTATGCACCACTTGCCCTTGCTTTCAATGTTGCTGCTTCCTCAGGATCTTCTATATTCTCTAATATTTCAGGATCAGAAGTTATCAAATATAAATTTCTGATATCATCAGGTTCTATATTTGGATATTTATCTGATACATAACTATTAATAAGTTTCAAAGTACTATCTAAGTGTTCTTTTGCTTCATCCGCTGCAATTGCTTGCTCTTTAACATTTATTCCTATCCCCTGTCCAGAGGTTGTAGATGTTGCAGAGGGGAGTTGCTTAAGTCTGTCAGCAGCCGCTGTAAAGGCAACATTGTTATGTATTTGTTGATCATATTTTAAAATCTCATTACCATATTGATCACCAAAGCTTCTTGCCCATTCTTGTCTTATTGTCTTTTCATATTCATCTGGAAGATGTGGATTAAGCATTACTTGATCTCCAACCCATGCTTTATAATCTGGATTTTCAACTAATCTCCTTTCTGCTTCTGCCATAATACTTGATTCAGGTATAATCTCTGTATAGTATTTATCCTTATAGAGGTATCCATCTTCAGGGTTATACCATGATCCTGCAGCTGCTACAGTACCATTAGGCAATGTTACTGCTTCCCTTAACCTATAAGTACCATCTGCATTAGGTATGATATTTTCATAAATATCTGCTTTCCAATCACTGAACTGTTTACCAAATTCTGTGAAGTCAAAATTTTCAGCAGGCGCTCTCCAACCATAAGATTGATATTTCCCATAATCATTTGCTTCTCCTATACCACCTTGTTCTATATATTGTTGTCGCCAGTGTTGCTTATATTTTTGACCTGTAATAGGATCAATGGTTCCTGCAGCAATTGCTTCATCAATATTTTTAGACATTTCAGCATCTGCAGCTACAGCACTTTCCATAGCACCAATGTCTCCAGCAGGTCCAAATCTCTGCGCTACTTGTTTCTGTGCTCTTCTTAAACTTTCTTGTCCTTGTGAGAAATCACCATCAAAGTCATTGTAAACTACATCAGATAAACCTGCTTGCCATTGTCTAGCAGCATGTGCTTTAGGATCATCAGCAGTGAGATTCTGGAATTGTTTTAGAGCAAGTTCTTGGTAACCAGCTTCAGTTTCATCATAAGCACCTTGTCTGCTAGCTAAGGCTGCAGCCATTTGCTCAAAGGGTAATTGATAAAATTGATCACGAACAGCTATCTCTGCAGGTACATCATATCTGTTAATAGCCATTATTTTTCATATTGTTTACGGTGAGTGACTTTACCAGCATTCATGTAGAAGTTTCTGTAAAGATCATTAAGAACTGTAGAGAGTTGGTTATTATACAAGTTCTGATCCATAGCTTGTCCTGTAGAATTTCCAACTGTACTTAATTGTGATAAAGCCTTTGCCATAAATGCACGTTTATTTGCTTCATCTTGTGCATTGAGATCATTTGCAAGTATTTCAGCAGATACATCCTGACGTCCAACAGTATCACGGAATTGGGCTTCTTGCATACGGTAATCATTATTCATACCCTGTGCTTGCATTTCTGCTTTCGCTAAATTATTCATAGCAAGACTATATCCCGCTAAATTTCTTGAATTAAATATTGCGTTACCAGAAACACTGTTTGCAACATCTCTTTTATATGCATTACGTTGAAGGTTAATATCATTCTTAATAGGCTGCATATTAATATTTCTACCTGCCATTAAACCAATACCTTTATCGCGTTGTGGGTTGTAGATAGCTTTATTTGGATCTAGTTTCCTTAAGCCTTGCCAAGCATTATAAAGTATTGATGGGCCAGCACTTCCTAATGACATTTTTGTGCCAGCTGTCCATCCATTTTTATTCATATTATTTTCACCACCATTATTTCCACCTTTTTCCTCTGGATCTGCTATATATTTTCTTTGTTCATTATTCTCAATATCATTACCAGTTGGATGCCATTCTCTTGTGTCTTTTGGTAATTTAAAAAGATCATATGCTGCAAAAGGAAGAGGGGAAGGTTGTTCAAACACTGGTCTATGAAGATCATCAGGAAACATATCATGATCCATAACAGATTCTTGTTGTATTGTACGATAATCATCTAAAGTAGGATAATTATCTAACATTCCAATACCTGTTTGTGCCTTAGGAATACTTGCACCATATTGCGCTTGCATTGGTTGTGGTGCCTGTGGTAATACAGATTGGTTATCCATCTTTACACCTTCAACATTAGCCATAACAGTCTTCTTAGTAAATGGATCTCTCTTATCTTTCATAGTCTGCTTCATCTTTGCTACTGTATCTGAAAAAGAAACTTTAACTTTCTTGTGATTACTTGTAGGCTCTCCTTTCTTATCATACCCCAAAGGAGGTCTTTCACTATCACCACCAGAGAATACCCAATCAGGAGTTGATATTTCCTTGGATTGTAACTCTACTATCTCACCATTAGGTGTCTTCTTAAAGTTATTACTATCAGGATTATTATGATTAGGCGCGTTAGCCATCACTAAACTATCAGGATCTACATTCTCAGGACCAAGAGGTCCACCACTTTGCTTTATTCTAAAAGTTTTTTCTAGTTCTGGAGCAACTGGAGTGCCGGGGTCATCTATACCTTTATAAAATTCTCTTGCAGGTAAAGCTGCGTTCAGATATTCTGCTGTAGGAGGACCATAAGTCTGCGTAAAGGCATCACCTAAATCATTAAAACGACCAGACCTGGCATTTGGAGATTCGCCAAGACGAGGATTAGGATCCCCCTTTTTAATTCCATCCTTTGGAAAATCTCTACTATAGGTTGCTTGAAGGTTTCTAGGATCCATACCAATCAAAGTATCTGTAGCCATTCGCGGTTCCTCCCAAGGATAACCTGCGCCTTCCTGTAAATACTTTTGAAAAGGTGTAAGAGGTGTACCATGTTGTGCTATGTTTCCATATGGATTAGTAGTATAAATGGGATCCATAGTTTGTGAATATGATTCTCTATTTTTCTTTTTACCAACAGCTCCTGTGATAGCACCTACTCCCTTTAGTACACCACCAATTGCTTGTGTGTATGGTGTTTTAATAGACATAAGACCATCTCCAACGCCTCCCAGAACATTAGAAGAAGTGTTGAGTCTACTTGCTTGTTGTGACATTTCTTCATCCTGATCTATAGTATATCCTGCCTGCTGTGTATAAGGGTTTCCTGCTTGTCCTGTAAGGGCATCAATTGCCATTACTCCCGCGTCTGCTAATCCTGCATATTGATATCCTTTGGGGTTTTGAGGATCAACTGAATAACCATTTTGAGCCTGTGGTATTTTCATACCGTATTGTGCAATATTCCCATATGGGTTTTCACTATAAATAGGATCTCGTGTTTGTGTAAAGGCTTCTCTACCTGCCTTTTTACCAAAAGCATTTGTGATAGCACTAATGCCCGTTAGTGCTAATCCTGCAGCTTGTGTAAACGGTGTTGGAATTGCCATTAATCCTGCACCCACTCCACCAAGAACTTTTGTAGAAGTCCCGAGCCTGTCTGCCTTTTTTGACATGTCTTCATCTTCTGTGGTAGTCCATCCCGCCTTTTCTTCGTGGGGATTTGCTCCAGAGCCTGTTAATGCATCAACTGCTCCTGCACCTGCTGATGCTAATCCAGAGTATGCTCCACTACCAAAACTATTTCCTGTAGTCCCCGTCCCCATTTGTGGATCTGTTCCACTCATTCCTGTTGTATCCATCCATCCTCCTTCAGGGACTTCTTGGGTGAAAGACATTTGTGGATCACCTCCACCTTGGTAGAGTTTACGGTATCTTGTAGGTATTTTACGCTTGATGGATTTTTTCTTCTTTTTCATGATGTGTAAAGTTAATGAATTAATATTAAAAGTGAAGACTTTTCTGGATTTTATCTGAAGTCTTGTAGAAGTATTGTTTTACAAATGTCTGTAGTGATTTTATAATTGTCTCTTGGCTTGAAGAATAGTCTTACTCCTAACCACTTATCCTTAAGGCCAGAGAGTTGATATTGGTCTTTTGTATGAGATATCATATTGTTGTTCAGTACTTTATCAATCGGGTAATCAGGTCTTGTCAGCATCCAGTGTTTAGTAAAGAAGTGGTCTGTGTAGCTATATACATAGTCTCTTAGTTTGGACACTTTCCAGTTTCTATTAGTTCTCCTTGCATGAAGTGTGTCTCCTGAATAATCAATAAGTTTATAAGGCTCGTCATCATTCATTACATCTACTGTTTGAAGCCCTGTACATTGATGTTCATTATATGCAACAAGTCTATCAAAGGTTATATTATGTACATCATAATATTGATTGGTATTTGTACTAAGGGCTGATACAGAAGATAACCAATGTAGGTTAGAGAAGTAGTGAGTATTAAGTGGATCTGGATTGAGAATACACTCAAGGATATGGTCATGCTTAAAGCCATAATAATGCTGAAATTCTCCAGTATTATGTTTCCAAGTATAAGGTACACTAACGACTGCGGGGTTAATATAACTGAAAAAGGTATCGTTATTATTGTGGTAGAAGTTTGGTAAATAACTGTGCCATGATATCCATGCATTATCCTTGAAGGAGAAGCTTATTGTCCATGATAGGTTTTCAAAGTATAAGCCATTCGGAAAGTCTATAGGTGTAGACCCTACAGCACCATTAACAGTTTGATATACATAGAATTGTCCTGCTTTAGAATTATTTGTAGTACTTAGAGGACTTGTATAGTCACCATCACCTACGTAGACAACAGGAGTTGTTTGTGTGCCATAAGTGAAAAACATGTCTGAATAATTATTAATGCCATCAAATGTGTGGGACTCTTCAAGGAATCTATAGTCCTTCTTAGTAAGAATATAACGTCTATACCGTGAATCATAAGTTGCCAGTATTCCTATACCATTCTTGTATACAGGGTTGTTATCATATGGATATTCTGTGTCTGTAAGATCTTGATATTGTTTTGTAAACTGTATAGGGAGATGTTCTTCAAACCAATTTCTATTCCCTTGTGAAGAAATCTCTTTTAATTCTCCATCTTGTGTTAACATAAATACTTTTCCGGATTCAGGGGAAGCATACAGGTGACCATACTGTGTTTGATAATCTGACCATTGATATTTTGTTCCACCGAATATTTCATCAGTTGTAATAAGTTCAACTGGAGGAAGTGTCATGAATTCTCCTGTTCCTAAATTTACAGTAGCAATATCAGTCTTAAGTTGTTGATCAGAAGTATGGACTCTCCATAAAGATTCTTCAGTTCTTGAATAGAAGGTTTTACCAAGATAAAAAATATGAGAAATCTCTCCTGTTTGTCCGGGAATATTTCTATAGTCATTTGCCTCAAATATTTTGTACGGATCATGTAACTGCTCTTGATCTGCTTTTTGTGACCAAACAATTCTATGTGGAAATTCGTTATTACAGTTATTACAATATTTATACGTTTGTGGTAATGGAAAAGATACCTTTACATTCCTTTCTGCGGAGTAATCCTTATTATAGTAGTAAGTATTAGGAATTACTGCAGCCGTATTTTGGTCATTTTCTAAATTAAGGAAGGGAGCCCAACTACTAAAATTTTTGGGATAATACCAATCCCCTGCTACTGTAATATCTTGTGTGTGTCTTAATTCAGAATTAATTGGACTTTCTGCCCAAAAATCCAGTATTCTAGCAGCATATCCTCCATCGCTTGTTTGAAAATAACCACAGCCTTTTGTCATCAAGTATTGTCTAAAAGCAAATCTTGCAATGGTTGTGTCTCCACCATAAACATATGTACTATTCGTTGAACTCTTAACAACACATTTACTAACAGGAATGTATTCTATATTATGTAGATTTCCATAAATATTTTGATTGTTTACCTTTAATGCTACATAGTGCCTTGTGTGTAGAAAATTGTCAACATTAGGTGTTGCGTCAAAAGTTCCATCAAGTGTGTTTGTTAATTTGTATGTGTTAGTGTCTGTGGTGCCTTCTATTTCATAGTTGACATCTACAGCAAAGGTTTCTTGTTGATTATAGTTTACAAACTCTCTACTGAGTATTCCATCAGGCAGAAGGGAATCAGCATCTATAAATGCAGCATTACGTATAGTACGATTGATTCTATATCTTAGGGGTACGCCAGACCGCAGAAATCTAATATATGATCTTTCATTAGCTCCACCACCTCCGCTTGAAATTTCATAATCTCCTCCTACAACACGTTCTATTTTAATGTAATCAGCACCACCATCTGATGTGTAAAATTTTGTAAAGGGGGTATGTATTGAATAAGAAATTGCGTCAATATCATGGAAGTTCGGAGAAGGATGTGGGTTAGTAGACTCACAATGTCCTTCATCTCCTAATGCTACCCAGCCATGTCCTAATACACCATTTCCAATCGTTGAACTTCCTTGTGATAGTTCGCCTGTTAGATCATTTTGTGTCATGAACTGCCAATCATTACTACCAGTGGTTAATCCATTAAGCCCCTCTCCCCAGACATACACTCTATTTTTTTCAAGAAGCCCCTTGTCCACAACCGTTCTATTTTGAATACTTCTTTGTGATCTTACAATTTTGTATCCAATGATTAAAGATGCATCTACAGTACTAGGCACATTTATATTTTCAAACTCTACTCCAAGATTTATAACGTATGCAGAACCATTACCATCAACTGTTGGATCAGGGTTCGTGGTTGTTAGTGGATATTGTGTTTGGTCATACCCCAAAAAATGAGGTTCAAGTGTAGTGTCTGGCATCCTATGAAAACGAAGAGGTTCTCCTGCAAGATCACCATAAACAGCATCGCCATTACAGTCCACCTCTTCTGGATAGGTATTAGTAGATTCATAATACGCTAGTTCTCCTTGGGAAAATCTGTATTGGTCTTTGTGGTGACTGAAACTATCTGTTGTAAAGACTGTTCCATTTTGTGTGTTTCCTGTTCCATTAATGTTTGTTGACGAAGGTCCAACCGTTCTTATTGCTGTATTACAAACTTGCCACCTTTCTGGAGACGGATTATTGACAAGATGAATAGTATTTGCTGTCTGCTCTGTAGCATTGATAGACCAATCTATGTCTCTGTCCCAATTTCCTGAAAACCCTGGTCTATTATGATCATTGGGTTCATCATTATTAACAAAATGAATCCAATCTCCGTTTCTTGTATGTCCTTTTTTTCTTCCTGGTATATGATAGACAGGTGACTCTGTTCCATTCTTGAATACCCATACAATTCCAAAAGCATAAACTTCGTCCCTCATATAACCACGAGTATCAAAGTAATGTGAAGGTGTGGACGGTGACCGACCATCTGCTGTAGAATTTGCATTTGCCTTTGGCCCTGTAAAATAAAAAGCCTTTATTTTTAATGCTTCTCGTATAAAGGCAGTGTGATCTATTGAGTTTGTTTTAAGATTACCTAATATAAGTCGGTTGTCATACTGCTCAATAGTTTTTACACTACTATAATTCATTGTGGGAACTCTTACTTCAGATAGGTCTAGTTCTGTAGATGAATTTTCATCAATTCCTCTAAAAAGATATAATGTAGAATTATTTTCAATTCTTACAGATTCCACCATATAAGCAGCAGAGGCTTCTCCTGTTTCAGTTGCATATTCAACAAATCCTATGTTTAGGTATTTATACCGCGTATCAATATTACTAATCCTAAACTCAAAGGATTTATTAGTAGTTTGATTTACTGCACCATCTAATTGGTCATAATCCGTACCATAATTTTCATCAATTACTGCAATAACAGGAGACTGGGTAAACCAATTAGTTGAGTTTAAGTCATCATCTGCATAGCTGATAATAAGTGAAAAGGCTCCAACATTTATAGTGTTGTTTCCACCTGAATTGTAGGTTGTAACAAGGTGAATACAGGGTTCTTCAAAAGGTGGGAAGTGTTCTATAAGAGAGCAGTCGAAGACACCAACAGAGTTATTGTAGATATCAAGATCATCCAAGTCTATGGATCTCAATGGATTATAGTTATCAGTGAAGTAGATTGTTCTGTTACATCCTTTTCTTATTCTAGCAAATCCATGAATCTGATGGTTGACAGAAAAATTTAGACAACTGTGAGAGAGGACCGTTGTCAGTTCACAGTCTTCCTGTATAACTATTTTATCTTCTCCAGATGAAGGATGTGCTAAGAAGAGTACGGTTTTATTGTCTGGGAGGCTTATGAAGCCTATAGGAGTGTACTCTACAGTGTCAATAGTAAGATCTGCACAGACTATATTACCAAGTTCATTAGAATAGGAAGTTTGGTCTCCTTCTGAAGATTCTTTAATAGCATTAAGAGCATACCTTATAGTATTGTCAGGCTGTGCAATAGGTTTATTATCTGTATGAATTCCTTTTGTGAGGACTTTATTCGTAAGTTTCTCCATTAAAATGTTATTGTTTCACCATGTGCTAAGTTACCAAAACCTGTGTTGTATGAATGGTTGTGTTGTCCTATTCTGTTATTCTGTTGTTTAAAATTCTCCAGTTGATCAATACCAAGGAGTAATTGCTTACCTCTCGCGTTAGCCGCTGAGATTTCCCAGAGAGACCAATATCTATCAAACATCCTTTCAGCATTTTCAACTCCAAAGTTCATTTGCCTTTCCCAAATTTTGGATAAGACATAATTCTTAAGAGCTTGCATGATCTCTTGATCTTTGGGAATAAGGAATTCTCCAGCTTCATTTTTGGGATAGCTGAGAAGTGCAATAGCTACACACCCTTCCTTAAGGGTAGTAGTAATCGTATAATCCTTATTTACAGAATAGGTGTGTGAGCATTGTGCTGTTTGAGGAGCATTCTCACATAATACAGATCTTGTGAAAGGTGTAGTAGATGCTCTCATAGGTGCCCAGTTAACCTTAAAGTAATTATTATTTGCGAAGGACATAAATTTCTTATCCACACCAGATTCATTTCCTGTATACAGAGTAATAGTCTCAAGGTCGTTTTTTTCCAGAGTTTCCTTCCACACTATCTGCCAAATATATTTAGTGCCCCTTGGTAGGCAAGCTTTATAATTGGATATTGGTAAGAGTACAATTTCTTCCTGATAATTCTGTTTAACAGTAAGTTTCTGCATTGCCCAAGATGCCCATTCCTCAGCTTCAGGTTTGGTGAAATGGTTATTGTCTGCTATACTGAAAACATCTAAGAGGGCTGCTTCCAAAGGGACATATTCTATTGTTGTCATACTTCTACTAAATGATTAGCACCGTGTTCCATAATATAGTTATTTATGGTTTTGCGCTTATGTGTTCTGGTGGGTGTGAAGGACCATAGAAAATCATTACGGAAATTGGTATTCCTTTTTGACCACCTTAAGAATGTTTGATAACCTCCTGTATGGAGATTGTTGTGTCTTATATGTTTTCCTTGTTTTCGTGTTTCTTGCCAGTTAATAGGTTGGACTTTAGGTTTATACTTCACAAGTTGTAGAAATGACATCTTGTTAGGAAGATCTTGTGGCATTCCTGTTTTTACAAGCTTTTGCATGAATAACTCATTACACCTTTGGATAATGTTGAAGTAGAGATTTCTTTCTCTTATATGCAGAGGGTGTTTGGGTTCATGTCTGTAAGGTATTGTCTTATAACTATTTACGAGCGTTAGTCTTTTGTCTTCCATTCTCTGTGCTTTCTGCATTGTTTGTAAGATCATCTGCAAGCTGAATAGACATAGCAAGCTGTCGTACTATTATCTCATATACAGGATTGTTAATATCTGCTGCCATAGGAAAGTCATCAGTAGCCGGATTATAACAATCACTACCACTAACATCACATAAGTCCATGTCTGCAACTTCAGTAGGATCTTCAAGAATAGCTTGCACTACAAGATACTCAAGAGCTGAAGGTCCCCAGACTATAGGTTTCCTGTTAACAAGCTCATACATCCAATCATTCTTTCTTGTATTAGAATGTTTAAGGAGACTATAGTAGATTCCGTTTGCCTCTGCTATTTCTGTCTCACCTGTAGTGGTTAGAATCTTCATGAAGTCTCTATACTTATTCCTAAGTACTCTTGGGAGTTTTACTGTACCTTTAAGTATTCTACAACTAACATCTGGTATACAGGTTCCACAATCATGATAGGTTGCAGGTTCTAGTTGTATACAGAATGTCTGATAGTTTTGTGCACTAATCTTATGTTTCTTTCTTAGTTTTTGTTCTATAATATGTGCACGAGCATCCACCAGCAATTTGTAAATGAATTCATTTGTGTAATGAGTATCATCTGATGTCTGCTTAAGAATCATTCTTACTTTATCTATGTGTTCAAGAACTGTCATTAGTTTTCAATTATAGTCCCAAATGTGGAATCATTCATCAAATTAATCTGAAGAGGATATTCAAGATTCATAACGTGGTCTTCAAAGATGAAAAAATCATCCATTATAACAAATATGCTATTGAATGTAGTATTATGTATTTCCATTTATGGTCATGATTTTAGTTGCCTCTAAGTTCATGTCTAATGTAGGGATTGCTTCATAGTTTGTATTACCTTCAAACAACCAGTTGAGTTGGCAATCACCTAAGGGCAATGATGTATTTCTTTTAAGAATCTCTTTGTAAATATGCAGTTGCAAAGAATAATGATGCAACTCACAACTATAATCAAGGTGATCAATAGGTGGGTGCATCCAGTTTTGAAATGCTATGTCCTTTCTAAATTGCTTATTGTTTTTCCAATCATGTATTTCATAAGTATCAGTTTGAATATTGTAGAATAGCTGATCTATGGTTCCTGCTATTTTGGAAGCTTTGTCTGCTACTTTCCATTCACTCTTGATAGGAATAAGTACACCTTTTGTTTCCTGTACAAACCTATGGAAGTGATCCTTTAGAATTTCAAAGGGTTCATCTAATACATCTGGATTCCCAAGTCGTTCAATAACCAAGTCTCTTGGATATATGAATTCTTGTTTGTTATAGAAACTTTCAATATAGTTATGAATGATAGTTCCTTTGGTCATACCATAATTCTTCTTGTATAACCATTCAGCTTCTATCTCTTGAGTTGTTTTCTTCTTCTTTTTTGCAGTCTTTTTAGCCCAGAACTTAGCTTTAAACTCTGGCTTATACTGTCCTATTAATTGTGTTGCTGATGTATAACGTTGATTACCAAGGTAGTATGTGTGGTACTTTGGGTTAAACTTTATACTGTCAAATGTCTTTGTTGTAATGTTCATCTTGCAAAGATAGCTATAAATATTACAAAAGGATATCTTTTCGGGATAAAAAGTGAAAGGGCCTCACAAATGGAGACCCCTTCAACAGAAAGAACAACTACAAGAAAACAAAGAACGAATAAGGTTGGGGTAGCATCTTGCTGTACTACCCCGGAGTTTATCCCAAGGTAGCGAGTCTTTGCACGAATGAACCCCTATTAGTTAATACCATTTAGCATGGT
>Ga0080013_1001954_pt1 | contig 25643 bp, 31 predicted proteins | sample ETNvirenome_6_85_FD_69236 | JGI IMG/M metagenome (GOLD analysis project Ga0080013, IMG submission 69236) | Marine viral communities from the Pacific Ocean - ETNP_6_85 (SPADES assembly) (version 2) | ecosystem: Environmental > Aquatic > Marine > Oceanic | place: Pacific Ocean | collected 2013-06-19
CCCGCAGGGAGGCCCGGGGTTACAGGGGCCTCAAATATCTAGGGGATATACATGAGTGGAAAACATCTATCTAAGCGCGCCAACTGGCAAGCCGGCGCGAGGGTCACAGGCGATAAGGGTGAGAAAACCTTCCTTAAGAAGCTAAGGAAAGCGCTCCCCGAGCAGTATGAAATAAGATCTCAGCCGGTTTTAGAAGTTATTAAGAATAAAAAGATACGACTGGATGGTGTTGTTACTAACACCGAAACAGGGAAGAGCATTTTTATTGAATGCAAAACCGGAACACAGGGCGGCAACGCACACGAAAGAGCTTACAAGTTCGCGTCGCCAAAATTGAAGAGAGCAGTTAGAAAGAAATATAATACTCCAGACGAACCATTCTTCCTGGTGTTTGCTGGAAGAACTTTTATTGGTGAGCCCTTTTATGTCTATAGAACAAACAAGAAGACACGTAAGAAGAGTCGCACCTTGGTAGACCCCAAGAAATATCAAGCGGAAATGAAGGTTCTTCTAGAGAGAAAGAACTATGCAATCATGAAGCCTCGCTATGAAAACATTGCCGAGGTAGCTAAAAGGATTATGGAGCGAATATGAAACCTTTATTTATGTGGGCTGGTGGCAAAACTCGTCTTATTAAAAAGTATAAAGAGCGAGGAGTTCTTCCTCGTACGATTGAACATTACGTCGAGCCTTTTATGGGGGGAGGCGCCATGTTCGTGTGGGCCTACAATCGAAATAAAAATGCGACATTTGTTCTTAACGATTATAACAAATATATTATGAGCATCTACCGAACCATTCGGGGCGACTGTAATAACTTTTTAGTCAAGATGGACGACCTAGAGTCTCAATACCTGCCACTCAATAATAAGAATGAAGTTGTTTACTATCGCCTCTCGAAGCCCACCAAAGAATGTACAGGTGGAGAAAGAAAAAAGTTTTATTATAATCTTTTAGATGAATACATTCACAACCACAAGCAGTGGGGGCCCACCGAAGAAGATGCAGTTCTTTATTTTCTTTTAAAGACCGGGTTCAATGGGATTTGGCAGACCACCCGGGAGTCAGGTGACCGCTACGCTACTCCGTCTGGCCTCCTAAGTCATGACAAGAAGGTATATGACAAAAATAATGTGCTTGAATGGCAAAAAGCTTTAAAAAACACTACGTTACTGGCCGGTGATTTTGGGAAAGTATTGCCATATGTTAAGAAAAACTCCTATGTCTTTCTCGATCCTCCGTACCGGGGGTCGTTCACGCAGTATGGAGTGGACTTTGATGATGCGTGGCAGGAGAAGGTGATTAAATTTTTAAATGACTCGACAAAACTGGGTGCTTATGCTATGCTATCTAATAGAGTGGTTGAAGACGAAGAAGATGATTTCTTTGAAAGCCGCCGAGGAAAGAATGAGATACTCTACTTCGATGTTACATATACAGCCGGTCGTCGCAAGCAGACAGGTGTCGACGAAGAAGGCAACACAATATTCGAAGCCAAGAAGGCGCGAGAAATATTAATGATTGGAAAAAAGTAGTGGCAAAATCAAAATCAAAAGTGGGGACAGTATCAGTAGGTGATCTTCGTTCCCTTATCAACAAGGCTTCCGGAATGGAAGTGGCATACAACCTTAAGGACGAGAACCCAACCGAAGTTAAGGAGTGGATTCCTACAGGTTCTCGCTGGCTCGATAGTATTATCTGCCGCGGCAAGCTAGCAGGTATTCCGGTCGGAAAGATTTCAGAAATCGCCGGCTTGGAGTCAACAGGCAAGTCCTTCATGGCTGCGCAGATTGCAGGCAACGCCCAGAGCATGGGCATGAATGTAATCTACATGGACGCGGAGTCTGCGATTGATCCTGCCTTCCTTGAGCGCGCAGGGTGCGACTTAGAGAGCCTCATTTACGTTCAGGTTCAGTCGGTCGAGCAAGTACTTGAAACTATTGAACAAATCCTTAATAGCGGAGCAGAAAAAACCCTATTCATTTGGGATTCGCTAGCGCTTACGCCGTCCATTTCAGACGTAGAGGGAGATTTCAACCCTCAATCGTCGATGGCAGTGAAGGCTCGTATCCTCGCTAAGGGCATGTCTAAGCTGACCATTCCGATTGCGAACAGCCAGTCGGCGTTCTTGGTACTGAACCAGTTGAAGACTAACATCACAAGATTTCCCGCTGAGGCCATGACCACCCCTTATGTTACGCCGGGAGGGAAGGCTATGATCTATGCCTACTCTCTGCGCGTCTGGCTGACGGGGCGTAAGGCCAAGGCCAGCTTTGTTCTAGACGACAATGGGTTTCGTATCGGATCGGAAGTGAAAGTTAAGCTAGAGAAGTCTCGCTTCGGGACACAGGGGCGCAACTGTGCCTTCAAAATTCTTTGGGGAGAAGACGTGGGGGTTCAGGATGAAGAGTCGTGGCTCGAAGCCATTAAGTCTTCGGAGAATCTTAAGAGAGCTGGCGCATGGTATGCTCTGGTACACGATGATGGAACCGAAGAGAAGTTTCAGGCTGCGCACTGGACCGACAAGCTAGAGGACGATCGTTTCAGGCAGCGTGTGTTTGACATTATGGATGAAGAAATCATAATGAAGTTTGATAATCGTACAGGCAATGCAGAAGATCATTATACTTTAGACGACGAGTGACTATTTATTAGTGACGATCAAGTCGTCAATATAAAGGAATAGTATAATGAAAAAGTTACTTTTAGAAAGCTTAGCTCTGGGTAAGGACCTTTTATTGTTGCGCTCCCCGCGTGAACTCTACGTTCTCTTGGCGGCGACCAACGGTGCAGCTCTGGTGGTTGGCCTTGTTGTTGGGCACTGTTCCCTGCTATAGGAGAAGGCACCGTGAAGCTCACCAAACAAAGACTTAAAGAGATTATCAGGGAAGAAGCAGAAGCCGAACGCTCTCGCGACCCTGATCGCCTACACGGCGTCAAGCCGGCACCCGTCAGGCGTACAATCAGAAAAAAGGACATCGGCTCAGACCTAGGCCTGGGCGACCACACAGTTTCTTCTCGGCACGCCCGCGGCGCCCAGCTCCGCCGGCGAGCCAACCGGGCTGCGGGCTATTCCAGCTCGGGACATCGCACACAGGCAGGACAGGAAAGACTGGAAGCCCCGGGCACGGAGCCTGCCGACCAGCCTCTGCTGGACATCGGCGCCGACCCGGACAAGATCGCAGCGGTGAGGCAGGCAGCCATTGAAAAACAGCTTGCAGCGGAAGAGCCGGATCCGACCCCAAGTTATCGTGTTCTCCCGTCTCCGGACGGCACCATGGTACCCGCTCCGGTGGGCAGCAAGCACGGCTTCCCGGTCGACGATGCGCGCGAGTACACTGCTGCGGAGCGCGCTGAGTCTGAGGCCAAGCGCCAAGCGTGGGCCGCCAAGAAGGCCGCCGAAAAAGGCCGGGTCGAAAAGGCGGGCCTCGACACCGGCGAGGAACCTGAACAGCAACAAGAGTCTCTTGAACTCAATGAAGAGATTACTCGCTGGCACAAGCTAGCCGGCCTGCGAGACCAATAAAGAGAATAAACTTCTTTTAATCCTTGACACCAGCACCCCATAGTGTATACTATGGTATGGGGAAACAACGTCGCTATATCTCGCTAGCCAAGAAGGTCGCAGAGCAATCAAACTACGGAAAATTTAGACACGGAGCCATCCTTGTAAAGGGTAGCTCGATTCGCAACGTCGCCTGCAATAAGCACCGACACTGTAGATTTGGAAAACGCTTTCGAGATCATAACGACGGCGACCCCACACTCCACGCAGAACTAGGAGCGATCCTAGGCATGGATCGATCGATAACACAGGGTTCAACCATCTACGTGGTTAGAATCAATAGAGAAGGACACCCGCGCATGAGCAAGCCGTGCCCCATGTGCGAGAGCGCCATGAAACACGTAGGCGTGAAGAGGGTAGTCTACACCGACAGAAACGGCAGAATAGAAAACATGATACTATGAAAAGAGTAATGATCATCGATGCGCTGAATGCATATTTCAGGGCATACATTGTAGACCCCAGTATGTCTACCAACGGACAACCAATCGGAGGGGTCAAGGGGTTCTTGAAGATCCTCCAAAAGCTGGTACGAGAAAACAAGCCAGACATGGTGGTGGTGGTATGGGATGGACCCGGAGGGTCCGCTAAGCGCAGAGCTATCGTAAAAGAATACAAGGAAGGTCGCAAGCCCATCCGCCTGAATCGGGAGAGTAACCTCACGCCCGACGAAGAGACCGAGAACAAGGCGTGGCAACAGACGCGCCTGTTAGAATACCTTAATGAGCTTCCTATTCCACAGTTTATGTTTCCCGAGGTGGAGGCCGATGACGTGATCGCTTATGTTGTGCAGTCGGAAAAGTTTAAGGGGTGGCAGAAGGTGATAGTTTCCAGCGACAAAGATTTTATTCAGCTCTGCGATGACGAGACAGTTTTGTTTCGGCCCATCCAGAAAGAAGTGCTCACCACGAAGAATGTTTTGGAGAAGTACGGCATCCATCCTCGTAACTTTGCGATGGCACGAGCTATAGCCGGAGACAAGTCGGATAATCTCAAAGGTATTGCCGGCGCTGGTTTGCCCACCGTGAAAAAAAGATTGCCATTTTTATTTGAGGACAAAGAGTATTCATTTCAGGAGGTTATCGATTTTTGCGAAAAAGTTGACAGTAAAGTTGTGTTTTTTAACCGCGTTATCGATAACAAAAACCTAGTTATAAGGAACTACAAGTTGATGCAGCTATACGATCCCAACCTCTCTCGCCAAAGCAGAAAGAAGGTCGATTATGTGTTTGGCAACCTAGGGTATGAGTTCAATAGAACTGAGTTTATTAAGATGATGAACGAAGACGGTTTCGGAGTTTTTAACTGGGACGATTTGTTTGCAACTATGAATCGGTTTTCTGTTGACAAAGTGCTGAAAAACTAGTAGAATCAGAGAGAGGTGAACATGGAATCTAAAGAGAAGGTAACCTTTTCTCGCTACGGCAAATCATTTCAAGAGCAGTTGTGTATGGTCATTCTCGATGACCGTCCTTTTGCGGACCAGATAGAAGAAGTTCTCGACATCAATTTTTTGGAGCTTCGATATCTAAAACTTTTCACCAAAGTAATATTTCAGTACAGACAGAAGTATGGGGTTCATCCATCGCGACAAATTCTCGGAACGATTTTGCGTTCAGGGATTGACGATGAAAATGAAATGACGCAACAGCAAGTCAGAGAATATTACGCTCGTATTATGGCGGCGCACCCTGAAAACCAAGAGTATATTAAAGACACAGCGTTAGATTTTTGTCGCAAACAAAACCTAAAGTCGGCGATGATTAGGTCGATTGGTCTTTTGCAGAGTTCGTCTTTTGATGAGATTGCCGTAGTGATCAACAACTCACTCAAGCTCGGTGCAGACAACAACGGCGGTTATGATTGGAAGAAAGACTTCGAAGAACGCTTTAAGCCCCGATTCAGGAACCCCGTTACTACGGGCTGGCCTCTCATAGACAACATCTGCCAAGGGGGCCTCGGACAAAAGGAACTCGGCGTAGTAATAGCCCCGACAGGCGCCGGTAAATCCATGGCCCTGGTGCACCTGGGGACACAGGCCCTTAAAGATGGCAAGACGGTAGTTCATTACACGTTGGAGTTACAAGATACGGTGGTGGGCTCCCGCTACGATAGCTGTCTAACACGGATTGAGTTGGGTGATCTGATGACATTTAAAGAAAAGATTTATGAAGAGGTGCAAGACATCGAAGGGCGCCTAATCATCAAAGAGTATCCTACCAAGTCGGCCTCTACTCATACCCTTAAAACGCACCTGGAACGTTTACGCATGAAGGACGTTCCCATTGACATGATCATAGTAGATTATGCAGATCTTTTGCGGCCCGTAACTGCCCAGAGAGAGAAGCGCAATGAACTTGAATCTATCTACGAAGAGCTTCGCGGCCTGGCGCAAGAATATAAGTGTCCTGTGTGGACCGCTTCCCAGACCAATCGATCGGGCCTCAACGCCGAGGTTATAACTATGGAATCCATCTCCGAGGCATTCAACAAATGCTTTGTTTCGGATTTTATATTTAGCATCTCACGAACGACCGATGATAAGCTGGCAAACACAGGAAGGGTATTTATTGCTAAAAACAGGAACGGTCCTGATGGTATAATATATCCATTGTTTATGGATACCAGCACAGTATCTATGAAGATCCTAGAACCAACTGAAGAAACCGAGGTAGAAGTGAGTCCGCAGGCGCAGAAGCAAAAGTTGGCCGAGAGATATAAGAAGTTTAAAGACGGGAATAGATAAAATGTATACAGAAGAAGAAGTGCGCGCAGCAACCCTAGAATATTTTAATGATGACGAACTTGCTACCAATGTTTTTATGACCAAGTATTGTTTGCGAGACAACGAGGGAAGCTTTATAGAAAAAAGTCCAGATGAAATGCATAGGCGCCTCGCGGGAGAGTTCGCGCGAGTAGAGGACAAGTTTGAATCTGGCAAGAATTCTTACCTTACCGAAGATGAGATCTATTCCTTCTTTAAGGATTTTAAATACATCGTCCCTCAAGGTTCGCCTATGATGGGAGTGGGAAATAATTATGTTAACGTATCTTTATCCAACTGCGTGGTCGTGGAGTCCCCAGGCGACAACATTAGTTCAATCGTTGACACCGGAAAACATTTGGCTAATTTATTTAAGCGCCGCTGTGGTGTTGGCCTTGACATATCTAACCTGCGCCCCGAAGACGCGCAAGTAAACAACTCTGCTCGTACCACCACGGGAGCTTGGTCGTTTGCGGACTTCTATTCTTATGTGTGTCGTATGATAGGGCAGAATGGACGCCGAGGAGCACTCATGATCTCAATGGACATTCGTCACCCAGACATCGAGAAGTTTGTTGTTATGAAACAGGACCTTACTAAGGTTACTGGCGCAAACGTGTCAGTAAAAATAAGTGATTCTTTTATGAGAGCGGTTGAAAACAAGGAATCATTTACTCTGCAGTTTCCGGTCGACTCAAAGAACCCCACCCACACGAAAGAGATCCAAGCCGCAGAGCTGTGGAGTCAAATAATAGAATCAGCAACGACAACAGCGGAGCCCGGGCTGCTCATGTGGGACAACATTATCAAAAACCTTCCCGCGGAGTGCTACAAGGACGAAGGGTTTCGAACCCTTACGACAAACCCTTGCGGAGAGATCCCTCTCTCGGCTTACGACAGCTGCCGCCTCATTTCATTAAACCTTAAACACTTGGTGCGCAATCCGTTTAGTGACAAGGCTGTCTTCGATTTTAATAAGCTAAAAGAGATTACCTCGGTGGGCATGCGGCTTTCTGATGATCTTGTAGAGCTAGAGCTAGAAAAGCTGGAAGTAATCAGGAAGGTGTGCGATACGGACAGCGAAAGAGAACTGTGGGACAACCTACACACGGCGTGTGTGAGCGGCCGCCGTACAGGGCTCGGGACTCACGGTCTCGCTGATGCCATGGCTCGTCTCAAACTTGCTTACGATTCAGACGAAGCCATCGAAATCATCGAGAAGATTTATGAGACTATTCGTGATACCGCCTACCTAGAGAGTGTCTATCTGGCCCAGGAACGGGGAGCGTTTCCGGCATTCGATTGGCAAAAAGAGAAAAACAATTCATATATCAAAAGGCTCCCAAAAAACCTGTCTGAAAAAATTGAGACTTTTGGGCGTCGTAATATTTCTATTCTCACCAATGCGCCGACTGGCTCCGTTTCTATTATGTCACAAACCTCTTCTGGCCTAGAACCAGTGTTTAGAAACATTTATGTTCGCCGGCGAAAGCTGTCGCACAACGAACAAGGTCTGGAGGCTGACTATGTTGACGAACTAGGAGACAAGTGGTTGGAATATAAAGTGTTTCACCACAATGTGCGTGAGTATTTAGATTTATTTGCCGATGATCCGCTTCCTGATTTTTTCGTAGAATCGGGAGATATTGATTGGGCCAAACGTATTGATGTTCAGGCAGCGATCCAGCAAAGCATAGACCACTCCATCAGCTCCACCATTAATCTTCCCAAAGGCACTAATCCCAGTACAGTGGGCGAAATCTATATGGAGGGGTGGAGACGGGGACTTAAAGGAATCACGGTGTACGTTGATGGGTCCCGTTCCGGTGTTTTGACAGAGAAAGGAAAGGAAAGGTTTCCACACCATACAGCGCCGAAGCGACCTCTTGAGCTACCATGCAATATACATCGCGCTACGATTCAGGGAGAAAAGTGGGTGATCATGGTGGGTCTTATGGATGGAAAGCCCTATGAAGTAATGGGGGGTCTATCAAATTTGATCGAGATACCCAGAACTCGCGAAGAGGGCTTTTTGGTTAAAAACCCTCGGAAGACGATGAATGCCGTTTATGATTTAAAGATTGGTAAAAATGGAGATACACTCATAGTAAAAGACCTGGTAAGGGTTTTTGATAACCCTAACCATTCTGCGTTCACCCGCATGATATCGTTGGCTTTGCGTACCGGAGCGAATATTCAGTATGTTGTAGAACAACTACAAAAGGATCGAGATAGTGATATGTTTAGTTTTGCTAAGTGTGTTGCAAGGGTTCTCAAGGGGTATATTACTAATGGAGCCTGCGCTTCTGAAAAAACTTGTTCGGAATGCAAAGCCGAAGGGCTTGTGTACATAGAGGGGTGTATTACTTGTAAAGCATGCGGTTATGCCAAGTGCGGCTAATTAGTATAGGAGAAAACAATGGCATATTCAAAAAAAGTTTTAGATCATTTTGACAACCCTCGCAATATAGGCTCTTTGGACAAAGAGGATCCTAGTGTAGGAACGGGCATTGTTGGCGCTCCGGAGTGTGGGGATGTTATGAAGTTACAAATTAAAGTCGACGACGCTGGCTGTATTTGTGATGCAAAGTTTAAGATCTTTGGGTGCGGATCTGCTATAGCAGCCTCCTCTTTGGCAACTGAGTGGACAAAAGGCAAAACCTTAAAAGAGGCGAGCGATATTAAAAATACTGACATCGTGAAGGAATTATCGCTTCCCCCCGTCAAAATACATTGTTCGGTATTGGCCGAAGAAGCGATTAAGGCGGCGATAGAAGATTTGGAGAAAAAATGAGATTTTTGCCACAAAATAGAAATATTAGTGTTGAATTGATGGAAAATGAAAAAGCAGAAGAAGGCAGCATACTACTGCCGTCTGATTATGAAGCTCCTCCGGAGCCTTATGTCGTCGTCCGTGTAAGCGACGATGGTGCAGCGCCTGATTGTACGCGCAACTGGGAGCCCGGATGGCTCTTGGTAGTTGAAGCACAAATGATTCGTGAGATTGCCTACGAGGATTGTGTATACCACACCGTTACTGAAAACTACGTTATAGGCAGTCTATCACCACATGATCGAACCTAAAGTAGTTGAAGCACCAGAGCTAAATACTAAAAAACTCGTTATAGGATACAGTTTATCGGCCCTTCAGTTTGCGATGACAAACAACGCAATGCTTCTTATTAATGGTGCGACGACCCCTCATCCGATAGAAGAAAAAGAAAAAGCGGACAACTGGCACCGCTTGACATTTAATTTGGGAATGCGCGGCTTGACCCCCATTCCTTCCGAAATAGAAAGCATCAGGATTGAAGAGCAGACCGCTAAAGTTACAACAGAGTTTTATCGAATGATCAAGGTTCGCTTTGAGAAACTTTATATCTTTGATATGGAACGCGTCGACGGACTAGAAATAGAAGAAAAAGTAGAAGATTATGTTGTTTATGATTGGTTTAATATTAAAAGGGGCGCCAAGCAGGCCTCTTGTACTCTCCACACTGGAAGAGATTTTGTTAAAAAGCTCGTTTTCTATCCCTCTGTAAGAAAAGACGGCAATGATGGCTCATTTAAGGATTGTTATACAAAGTCATATATTCCAGCCGATCGGCTACAAGAGTTTGAGAATTCTGGAACGGTAGCTAAATTTGCAGCAATGAGAATAATAAAAGAAAACGGCCTCCACGGCCCAGAGCGCCGAGTTGGAGATAAGATTCACCACCTTAATATTGTTTTGGAACACGACAGAAGAGAGCTTCATAAAAACAAAAAAGAGCTTATCGCAGGAGAGGACGTTACATCAAATATATTTTGCTGTAATGTATCAGGGGAGTGGACGTAGCCACACAGAACGAACAGGCCTTTCACCTAGCTGGCATTATACCGATTGCAGCTTCGACAGGAGAGTTTAACTTGCCCGGGCACGACACGCTGATGCCGCTAGCGCCAGATTTTAGTTTGATTGAAAAATCAGTGGCTGAGTGTTCCTACGCCGGCTGCGAAACTATCTGGATAGTTTGTAATGATGATATTGCTCCGCTTATTAAACACAAGGTGGGAGACTGGGTGGAAGACCTGTACACAGTTGAGAGAGGGCGTTATGTGAAACACCCCAAAGAGGGTCATGTGTCAATTCCCATCTACTACGTACCAATCCACCCAAAACACCGAGATAAATATGATTGTTACGCTTGGTCCATTGTTCATGGCGCAAATGTCGCGTACTGGATTTGCCGGCGTCTAGGGCGCTGGCTTATTCCTGATCGATACTATGTAAGTTTTCCATTTGGAACATATAACCTAGAAGAAGTTAAAGCTGCGCGCAGCAAAATGAGTCAAAAGAGGCCCTTTTATTTTTCATTCGAGGGAAAGACAGTGCGCGACGGGTTGCCACTTGGGTTTACCTTCGACACCGCAGAGTGGCGCAGAGCCAGGAATGTTATTAAATCCAACTCTCGTACGTATTATCCCCGCGCCGTAGAGGAAGAAATACCAAAGAGAAAACTTCCCCCGGAAGAGCGTCGCAAATCTAGGCATTTTAAGTTATCAGACGTATTTAAAGACGCAGCCCAGTCGGATGCAATAATAAATGAACTTTCGTGGTTTTATGACTTGACAACGTGGGAGCAATATTGTACACTAATAACATCAGGACATTACAAAGACATCAAACGACCTTATGGTTTTGTTACTGGTCACATCAGTATAGGAGAAAACGATAGTGAATAGAAAAAACCCCTCGATCCCATTTGTGGGGCTTCACGCCCACAGCGTAGCCGGTAGCATTTTTGATGCGATTGGATACCCCCCCGAGCATATGGATTATGCGTACGAGAATGGAGCCCAAGCATTGGCGCTGACGGACCACGGGAATATGAACGGTTTTAGTCATCAACTTCTTCATCTTCAAAAAATGAAAACCGAGGGGAAGGAATTCAAAGCCATATATGGAGTAGAGGCGTATTTTATTCCCAGCATTAAGGAGTGGCGTGAAGAATACGAGAGGATTAAGGCAGACGCAAAGGAGGGCCGCAAACTTAACAACCAGATGAGCGGTACTTCAATCGAGGACGAAGAAGAGAGCAAAAAAGCGATTAGAAGTCTTCTTAATCACCGGCGCCACATGGTTCTTATAGCTCAAAACCAGACAGGGCTAAGCAACATCTTTAAGTTAATCTCAGACAGTTATAAGCAAGAAAACTTTTATCGTTATCCGCGCGTCGACTATGAAATGCTGGCGAAGTACAGTGAAGGGGTGATTGCTTCTAGTGCGTGTCTTGGTGGTATTTATGCGGGAGACTATTGGGCCAATCGCGAGGAGGGCTCAGAGGCGGTCTTGAGTGCAATGCGGACCACCACCGAGAACATGATAAGAATTTTCGGCGATCGTTGGTACGGCGAACTACAATGGAATAACGTTCCGGAGCAGCACGAGCTAAATAAATATATCATTCAGATGAAGGACGAGTATAACCTCGCGCTCATCTCAACCGCCGACAGTCACTACCCAAGCCCTACGTCATGGAAGGATCGAGAACTTTACAAGCGACTCGGGTGGCTAGGCAAGGGATCTTCGAGGCCGGAATGGATGTCGGACGATTTGCCGGTAGACGTGGAAGAGATTGGGTATGAACTTTATCCAAAAAACGGGGACCAGATGTGGGAGTCTTATAAAAAATATTCAGAGATGTCCGGCGTGGAATATGATGACGATTTGGTGCTTAAATCTTTAACCGAGACCCATCACATAGCATTTAGCAGAGTAGATGATTTTGTTCCCGACACGTCGATCAAACTTCCAGACTTTGTGGTGCCGGAAGGCGCTACTGCAGAACAGGCCCTTCAAAAGCTAGCCATCGACGGCCTCTGTACCAAGAATCTTCATGAAAACGAGGAATATGCGAAACGCCTCAAGATGGAGCTAGAAGTCATTGAGGACAGGGGATTCAGTAAATACTTCTTGACCATGAAGGCAATCGTCGATAAGGCCAACGAGGTTCAAGTAACTGGACCGGGTCGAGGCTCGGCAGCGGGATCACTGGTGGCTTATATACTAGATATAACACAGGTCGATCCCATCCGGTGGGGACTTCTTTTCGAGAGGTTCCTGCGTCGAGATGCGACGGACTACCCGGACATTGACTTTGATGTGTCGGAGCCAATGGAACTGAAAGAGCGTCTGGCCGAAGATTGGGGCGAGAACACTGTGGTGCCAATCTCTAACTGGAACACACTTCAGCTGCGGTCCCTTCTTAAAGACATCGGGAAATTCTATGACATTCCTTTTATGGAGGTGAACAAGGTCACGAGCGTCATGGTAAGGGAGGCAACTCCTGACGCCAAGCGGAAGCACGATATCAAGGCGGGGGTTTATAATCCCACGTGGGAAGAGGTCATGGAGTTCAGCCCCTCCTTGCGCGGCTTCCTAATAAGGTATCCGAACGTCAAGACACATGTTGAGGCCCTGGTAGGACAGGTGCGCTCTTGTTCGCGCCACGCCGGCGGCGTTTTGGTGGCAGAAAACCTAGATGAACGCATGCCGTTGATTAACTCCGGCGGAGTACGGCAGGCGCCATGGTCCGAAGGACAAAACGTTCGGCATCTGGAACCTCTAGGGTTTATCAAGTTTGATTTGTTGGGGCTGTCTACGTTGCGGATGATTGATGGCTGTATACGTCACGTGCTGCGGCGGCATTATAACATCCCTGATCCAACTTTTGAAGATGTTCGCGACTTCTATCATAAGTACTTGCACCCCGACACCATAGATTTTGATGACCAAAGCGTATACGAGAATATCTTTCAGAAGGGGAACTGGGCCGGCATCTTTCAGTTTACGGAACAGCCAGCACAGAACTTTTGCAAGCGCGCTCAACCAGAAAGCCTTATTGATCTGGCGGCTATTACATCTATCTATCGGCCCGGGCCCTTATCGGCCAACGTCCATGAACAATATGTGGACGCCAAGAATAACCCGGATGACATTGAGCACATCCATGACATTGTGCAGGAGGAAACACAGGAGACGTTTGGGTTTTTAATCTTCCAAGAGCAGATAGCATTGTTGGCACACAAGCTGGGCAAGAATCTTAGCCTGGACGAGGGGAATATGCTGCGCAAGGTGTTGACAAAGAAGGGCACCGGAAAGGGCCACAAAGTCAAGAATCGACTGTATTCAAAATTTGTGGAGGGCTGCCAAGAGAAGGGGATGAGACTCTCCGCGGCAGATCGTTTGTGGAATACTTTCGAATACTTTTCTGGTTACGGATTTAATAAATCTCATGCGGTTTCTTATTCGATTATTTCGTTTCAGTGTGCGTGGCTGCTGAACTATTATCCCTCTGAATGGATGGCCGCATTCCTCGACAAAGAGCCCGAGTCTAGAAAAGAAAAGGCGATTAATATAGCCAAGAGTTATGGATTTAATATTGAAAAGGCGGATATCAATCTATCGATTGACGTGTGGGAAATCGATCCCAACGATAGCATGACACTGGTGCAGCCGCTATCTTCATTGAAAGGACTCGGAGACGCGGCCATTGAGCAGGTATTAAAAAATCGACCCTTCGACACGATTGAGGATACCATTTTCCATCCCGATGTGATATACTCTAAGTTCAACAAGAAGGCGTTGGATGTGTTAGTGCGAAGCGGTGCGATGGATGGCTTAATAGACGATCGTTTCACGGGCCGTAAGCACTTTTGGTCGGCGGTTGCGGTTGATCGTCCAAAGAATAAGAAAAAGCTTAATGAGAACATAGAAACATATAAACCTGAAGGCGACTTTTCACACGAAGAAGAGATTGAAAACACCGTGAGCCTCACAGGCATTTTCCCGATGGACCTGGTCGTGGACCACAAGACCAAGAATCGGCTAGATGAATTGTATATACCGCCCATATCAGAATATGATCGAGAGCTGGGTCTCGTATGGTTCATTCCTCGCGAGGTTATACAACGCAAGACAAAGAACGGAAAACCATATCTAGTCATTACAGCAATAGACGGCAACTCTACCTTAACAAAGATTAGATGCTGGGGCATAACGCCAGGTAGAGATCGAGTATTTGTTAACCGACCCTATATGGCTCGTTTAGACTATAACGAACAGTGGGGGTTTTCAACGAGATCTATTAGGCATAACTTTAGGATGTTGAGCTAGAATGAAAGAAAAAACGTGTCACATTTGTAACGAAACCAAGGCGATAATGGAGTTTTATGAGCGACTAGATTCTCCTGACGGCCATCGAAACGAGTGTAAAGAATGTCGGATAGGCCAAAGCGCTCGACATTACCGTGCTAATGCCGCTATTATTGCGAAAAAACGTAAACAAAAATACAATGCGAACAGAGAAGTTATGATTGAGAGAGTCCTTGAATATCAACGACAGTTGCCCGCGGCCATCTATCGCATTTATAATAAAGAAAACAATAGAACGTATATCGGCCAATCAAAACAATACTCTAAAAGGTGGCGTCATCACCGTTCTGAATTAAAACTAGGCATACACAAGAACCCCCTGCTACAGGCGGATTATGATAAATACGGCCTGGGTGTTTTTGAGTTTATTGTGGTGGAAGAATTTTCTTCTCAGCCACCTCGGACTTTATTACTAAAAAAGGAGCAACTTCTCATTGACGAGCATCTTTCCGAGGGAAAAGAGATTTATAATCAATACATGTCAAATGGCGAAAAAATCATTCAACCAAACGAAATGGAGAAATAATCATGGCAAAAAAAGGAACCAGAAAAGAAGGCTACAAAAAAAAGACAAGAATAGGACTTAGCAAGTTTACGAAATACGGACACCCGGGCCCTTCCGGCGGAAACAAGAACTACAAGAAAAAGTATCGAGGACAAGGAAAATGATTATACAGTATCACCGCGTCAGACAGGACGCGCTAAGTCCTACGCGAGGGCATCCGAGTGACGCAGGTTTAGACGTGTACTATTGTCCGGCAGACTTTTCGACGACAGCCTGTCGCATCGAGCCGGGGACTAGCGCGGTCCTAGAAACGGGATTAAGATTTGAAGTACCGCACGGCTATATGCTGGAGGTAAAAAATCGCTCCAGCGTGGCAGTGAAGCGCAGTCTTATAGTTGGGGCTTGCGTAATAGACTCTGGTTATGCCGGCGAAGTGTTTATTAATCTTCACAACATTGGGACAGAAACCCAACTTGTCGACAAGCACACAAAAATAGCCCAACTTGTAATGGTGCCCGTGGTATCATTTCAGGCCTGGGAGAACTCCGGAGGGGACCTTTATGAATACCCTGTAGCCATTAGCGCCCGGGGCGAAGGCGCACTGGGGAGCACCGATGCAGACTGAAACCGCAGGGGGACTATGGAAACAAGAAGCGGGTGCTGTTGGCTTTAGCTCAACGTCGGGAGAGTGGGACACGCCCCAGGCGTTCTTTGACAAGCTAGACAAGCAGTTTAAATTTACTCTCGATCCATGTGCGACGGAAGCTAGCGCCAAATGCAAAAAATACTTTACCAAAGAAGACGATGGACTTGCTCAAGACTGGAAAGGACATACGGTATTTGTTAACCCGCCCTACGGTCGAGGCATCGGCGCGTGGCTTAAGAAAGGCTACCAAGAGGCCAAGAAGCATAACACGATAGTGGTGATGCTGGTGCCCTCCAGAACGGACACCAAATGGTGGCACGATTACGTAATGAGGGCCAAAGAGGTTCATCTACTGCGTGGTAGATTAAAGTTCGGAGGCTCGGACAACGCCGCGCCCTTTCCGTCGGCAGTCGTGGTGTTTCATTCCGACATGCTTTATAAGTCACCGATTGCTTTGACGCCCGACTTCTATCCTCTGGAGAGAACTTAAGAATGCCAAAGATAAGAAAGCTTAACACGGCCAAGCGCAAGAAAGAACGCAAGAAGGCCAAAGAAGCACTTAAACAAAAAACAAGTTTATTTTTGGATATGCCAGAAAAATGCTGTGTATGTGAAACGGGGTTTGACAAAAAGAGTAAAGAAATGGCACAAACATGGCACGTCGTAGTGTTTGAAGAGAGAAAGGTCGTACGACTTACCTGCCCTCCCTGTTGGCAAAGAGTCGAAAGCAACATAGGAGAAATAAATGCAACTTAAACAAGCTCTATCATACGATGATATATTATTAACACCTCAATATTCCGAGGTTAAATCGCGACGCGACATTCATATTGGATCTCGTTTCGAGGGGGATGGTCCAACCACTTCCTTTCGTCTTCCCATCATAGCTAGCCCAATGGACACTATTTCGGAAAGCGAGATGGCGATCGCCATGTGGGAAGAGGGGGGCCTAGCCATTGTTCATCGATATAACAGTATTGAGGAGCAGTGTGCTGTAATAGATGAAGTTCTTTTTGCCACAGCCAATGCGGGCGCCGCCATAGGGACCTCCGGAGATTACCTAGATAGAGCCAGTGCGCTTTACGAAGCGGGCGTTAGAATATTATGTATTGATGTGGCCCACGGTCACCATATTTTGGTGAAAGAAACCATTCAGGATCTGCGTCAAGTCTTCGGCGATGCTGTTCATATTATGGCTGGAAATGTTGCGACATTTGAAGGGTTCACAGATCTGGCTACATGGGGCGCAAATAGCGTTCGGGTGGGTATCGGCGGAGGAAGTATATGCAGCACCAGAACACAAACGGGTCACGGGGTGCCAGCGCTAGAATCGATCATATCGACACGCATCGCCAAGCAGGGAGGGCGCTTCTCTGACGTAAAAGTTATTGCAGACGGCGGCCTTCGCACCTCGGGCGATATAGTAAAAGCGCTGGCATGCGGGGCTGACTTTGTGATGGTCGGCTCACTACTTGCTGGTACGAACGAGTGTCCCAGTGAGGTTCTCCAGACACCCAAGGGAAAGTTTAAAACATATCGAGGCATGGCGAGCAAGGACGCCCAAATAGATTGGCGCGGCAAGACTTCCTCTTTGGAGGGAATATCTACTGTCGTACCGTGCCGCGGCTCCGTAGCCGACGTGCTACATGACCTAGAGCGAGGTGTCCGCAGCGGCCTTTCCTACTCCGGCGCGCGGAACATCGCAGAGCTACAGGAAAGGGCCCAGTTTGTGGTACAGTCTTCCGCTGGCCTACGGGAAAGCGGCACGCATATTTTAGGGCGATGAAAGATTTAGCTAGCGTAACATTTTTCCTTCACCCTCGGCTACACGAGGATTTTAAGATAAGAATGCACTACGACGGCTTCAGGACACAGAGCGAGTTCTTTAGAGCATGTGTTGTTTCGTACTTAGAAAAAAACGATAAGTTTATGGAGTTTCTAGATTTTTATAGACAGGATGAGAAGCTCCAATCGAAAGCTAACATACAAAAATCTAGAGGGCTAAGAAAGAGCGGAAAAGATTTGATGAAGAAGTTGGGGATTACGGAAGAAGATGTCGAGAATATATTTGATTTAATAGAAGAGGAGATACCAGAGTTATGAGAGAATGTTCAAAGAAGTGCCTGCTAGCTCAACGTAGCTGTGTAGAGGAAGAATGTCGAATGTGGATTGATTATCCAGAAGATAACAACTGCACACTGATTGCGGTAGACAAACACGGGCCGATGACCCTTAAAGAAGTTGCAGAGCGCCACCACATAAGTATTGTGAGAGCAAAGCAGATAGTTGACAAAACTTTAAATAAGATAAAAAGCGTCGTTATGTTCGACAGATACTAATTAAATGTAGCAACAATACTCTTTTGTTTTAGGAGAATATCATAATGAGTAAGAACGAAAATCTGCTGACCGAAGCCCAGGTTCGACAGTTTATGAAACTGGCAAACTTGGAGCCCCTCACCCCGGGGTTTGTTCATGGTCTCCATGAAGCCGGCGGTACCGTTACTCCCGGCGGCTCTCAAGGCGCATATGCCAAGGGCGGCGGAAAAGGCATCAAGCGCGGCAGGGTCCATGGAACCGGCCCGATCCCCCGGTCTCGCGAGGAGTCAGAAGATGAGCGCGAAGACCGCGCGGCACAGGCCCAGAAAGATGCCGGAGGCACGATCGACCCACACAGCACCCCAGCCGCCAAGAAGGCCGCCGAGGCCGACGTAATCAGCGCGGTCAGTCCCGACGAGCGCCGGCGCCCAAAGAAGCCCGAGGAGACCGCGGTAGCCGCGGAGAAGAAGCCACAAAAAGAATCACACGGCAGAGGCCGCGGCGAAGGTGCTGCTGGTTATGGCAGTCCCGACGACAATGGTCGAGCCGGTGCGCGCCTACGCGAACAGCTACCTCCGGAAGAAGAAGATCTTGCGCCTCTTGATATGGAAGAGGAGCCACTTGAAGATGAGTTTCCCCCCGAAGAGGAAAGGGATCTCGGACCCCCTGAAGGCGGCCGCGAAGTCAGTGTTGATGATTTCCTCGCCGCACTAGAGGTCGCATTAGAAGACGTTTTAGGTGATGAAGTTGAAGTAGACCAAGAGGGCGAAGAAGATGAGCTTGACGTTGAAGAAGATCCGCTAGGCGATGAAGAGGAAGTTGAGCTTGGCGCCCTAGGCGACGAAGAAGAGCTGCCCCTCCAAGAGCTGGTTAATAAGATTACCAAGCGTGTTGCGAAGAGAATCGTTCGTGAGGCTCTTCAAAATAAGCCCCCCCGACAACAACGACAGCGCCGACGAAGAAAAAAATAATTTGCTTGATAAATAAAACAAAAGTTGCTATAATAAAACCGTAGGTACTGCCTGCGGTTTTTTTTTGGAGTACACATGGAACTTACGAACATTCAAACTGCGATAATAGTTTGCGTTTACTTTTTTGGAGTATTCTCCTGTAGGTTTGCTACGCAGTTTTTTGAAATCTCGCATGCGGCGCGCCTAGTGGAGAGAACAGTGTTCCGGTGTCTTTTAATGTGCGCAAAAATACACGAAGACCTTTCATTTATTACTGAAATCAAGTATAATCATCTACGGAAGTGCGATTTTACCAAGCAACAGATTCGAGACTTTCAGAAGGTGGACAATGAGATCATTGCCAACTGGAAGAACTCAGTTATACAAACTATTCTCGTAAACTCTCCTCCTTCCTTCTCTTTTGTAACCAAATTCACAAGCTGGAAAGAGGCCATGCAACGCCTGGATGAAATGCGACAAGAAAGGAAAACCAACAATGAGCGATGAAGAGACAGTAATGGAATTCGAACCAGAGGCGGTTGAGCCTCCCGAACAAAGAGCGTTGGGGCTGTACGGAGACGTTAACGAAGAGAACACACAGGAGTTTTTAATCGGGCTCCTACACTACCACCACACACGCGAGGGTCCTCCGGACGAAGATGGGAATATTCCGCTTCTACCGATGGATTTATATATTTCAACAGGCGGCGGTAACGTCGCAGAGATGTTTGCGGTATATGATATGCTGAGGGTGGTCAGGGAAGACTGTCCCATCCATACTTTTGGAATAGGTAGAGTAATGTCGGCGGGAGTGTTGCTGCTGGCAGCTGGCACCAAAGGCGAACGCAGGATCGGCAAGCACTGCCGCATCATGCTACATCGCGTTTTGACCGGAGAAAGCGGAAGCTTACACAGCATCGAGGCCGGCTTTAAAGAGGCAGAGACTCTAGAGCAAATGATGTTCGAAGCATTAGTTAAGGAAACTAATCTAACAATGAAACAGCTAAAGAAAATCGTCTCTAAAAACCTCGACGCATACTTCAGCGCAGAAGAAGCAGTCGAAATGGGGATTGCAGATATAATCGTCTAATTATATCAGGAACTTATATTATGACTAACGACTTTGATCAGATAGTGGAGAGCCACTTCAAAGAGAAGAGAGATATCTTTGGCTTCGAAAGCATTGTCAAGCTGATCGAAGAGGTAATGGACAACTCATCTTTTATGTTGGAGGCCGAAGAGGCACCACCGGCGGACGGAGAAGAACAAGTTATTCGGCGGCCCACTATCAAGATCACAGAACTCTGGGGCAAAACTCAAAATGGCGATCGCGAAGTGATGGAGGCGCTAATGCGCAATATCCAAGGCGGCACCGTCAAGGCCAAGATTCAGAGTGTTAAAGATTTTATGACCAACGAGGCTCCGGCCCCCGGCGAAGGAGACATCGCTAAAATTATGACGTATCTTATTTTTCTAGACACGTTCGCTAGCATTGTTAATGACTACGGCGCCTCGGTTACCGGTTTCCTTTTTGAAGCGTTTCTGGCGGCCTTATTCGGAGGTACCTCTGTACAAATCGATGATCCCACCCAGGTGGGTGCGGCCGCTGGCTCACTGCCCATCGAAGATGTTCAGCTGGCGATCCAGGCCGAAGACAAGCCTACAGAGATTAAGCCATATAGTTTGAAGGTTCTTGGCAAACACGGACAGGTCAAGGGCTCCTTTAAAAACATTGTAGACTATTTTTTGGATCCCGCGGAGGAGCGTAAAACTGATAATATTGTTTATTTGATTGTAATCAAGGACGCTGAAAAAGTCAGAACCTCAAAGGGTACTCTTAAAATGGGCGCCTGGAACGGAAAATTAAAATTTTATGAGTTTGTTATTAGCCGCGCGAACTTTTTGCAGCTTATTGGGGCGCCCAAAACCGTTCCCCTGTACGGGTATGCTCCTTACATTCATAAAGGAAATAAAATGACCATACGTCCCGACAAAAATCGATTTCCCCCTAGCGCCAATAAAGCATACAAAGATGAAGACGGCCTAGGCCTTATTAGGTATAAGATGCCCGATGGGAGTGATATTGTAGAACCTATTACAATATCGGATGGAGATGAATTACTATCTTATCAGGTGGTAGGGGAACACGACGTTATTGAGGGTGCGGCCGCTAAGCTTTACAACCCGGAGCAATACAAGAATATTACAACCAAGTTCCAACAGGCCGGCGACATTGATAGGCAGGTTTTTCAGGAACTTACCCAAACCGATGGTTATATAAACGAGAAGCAGTGGGTTATTACTCACGGTATTTATGCAGACGACGAGTACTGGATTGGAGATATTAATCTCGACCCGGGCTTAATGCGTGAAAAAGCGGAAGAGTATACCAGAAGCCTGAACGAGAGTGTCGTTAAGATTTTTAATGCAGTCGGAGCGCTCACTGATAATTTAAACCGGTACTTTATCGGTGCCAAGGACGAAAATCGTAAGATCGCCGGCCTAGAAGCTAAGCGCGACGCAGAAGTTCTCAAGGTCGAGGTTGATAAAACAATCAGAGAAAAATAGTTTGACATTACAAATAAATGTGTTATAATAACCATACAGCCTGGAGGATGAATGGCGCCGTGTAAGTTTGAGGATCGACGTGTTCTTAATGAGAAGCTTCTAAATGGAGTAAATAAGCTAGCAGACAATGTCGCGACCACCCTAGGTCCCAAAGGAAGAAATGTAATCCTCCAAGAAAGCGGCAAGCAGCCTTTCATTACTAAAGATGGAGTAACAGTTTCTCTGTTTGTTCATCTGGATGACGAGTTTGAGAATGCGGCCGCCCTGATTTTAAAACAGGCCGCCAGCGAAACCAACACCGTCGCAGGCGACGGCACCACCACGGCAACAGTCCTCGCAAGAGAAATCTTCAGCCAGGCACAAAAGTATCTTACCGCGGGAGCATCCCCCATAGAACTTAAACGAGGCATCGACAAAGCAGTAGAAGTTATTGTTGAGAACCTTAAAGAGATGGCCACTCCGGTCACGAGCCTTGAAGACATAGAAAGCATCGCAACCATTTCAGCAAATAACGATCCTGTCATTGGCAAGCTTGTTGCAACAGCAATCGATAAGGCGGGCGCAGACGGTGCTATAACCGTGGAAGAGGCCAGATCGATGGAAACCTCTCTTGATGTGATAGAGGGCTTCAGAATGCCTGCTGGATACGTAGCATCGGCTTTCGTGACAGATGAGCGCCGCGGAGCAGTGAAATACGACAGTCCACTGCTATTGGTGACAGATGAAAGGATAGATACGGTAGACCAAATCCTCCCGGTGTTGGAAATGGTATCGCGCGATGGTCGACCGCTTGTCATTTTCGCTGAGGAGATTGAGGGCCAAGCCCTGGCGGCGCTTATTATGAATACCGTACGCGGCACGATGAAGATCGCAGCTGTTAAGGCCCCTCTTTATGGGGAGGCGCGGAAGAACATGCTTAGTGATTTGGCTGTTTCGACGGGCGCGACTTTTTTGACGAGAGATTCGACAACGAAACTTAAGACAGCCAAGCTAACTGATTTTGGCCAATGTAAGTCTATAGACATCACCAAGGTTCTTACTACTGTAATCGGCGGCAAAGGGGACTTTGAAGAGATAGACAAGAGAATAGAGCTTCTCAAAAGCGAAGTAGCCCAAACAGAAGAGATCAGGGAGTGTGAAAAGATTCAGCAGCGCATTACAAAGCTTGCTGCCGGCGTTGCAGTCATTCGGGTTGGAGCGGCCACCGAAGTAGAAATGACGGAGAAGAAGCACCGCGTCGAAGACGCGTTGGAAGCCGTGAAAGCCGCGCAGCAAGAAGGAATCGTGCCGGGCGGAGGCGTGGCGCTACTACGTGCAATAGAAGATTTGGAAGTTGATGTAGCGAATGAAGATCAGGGACTAGGGGCTGAGATAGTAAAAAAAGCAGTAGTAGCGCCTCTTCGTCAAATGGCGATTAACGCCGGCCAGAGCGCGGATCTGATTGAGGCCGAAGTACGGAAGGCTCCAAAAAAATCTGGCTTCAACTTTCGAGATTTTTCGATGGTTGACATGTATGATACTGGAATTATTGACCCTTTGAAGGTGACGCGTACAGCGCTTCAAAATGCGGCGTCCGCGGCGGGAACATTAATTACCACGAGCCATGCCATTATAGAGGTGCAGCACTAGTTAAGGGAGTGAGAGCCTATGGAGAACAAATATAATGCCGGAATCGAACGAAAATCAAGTTATTATTGCTTTATCAGAGTTGGCGACCAGGATAGAAACCTTAATAGACAAACAAGAGGAGCTGGCAGAAAATATATCCAAAATCAAAGAGGCGGTTTACAATCCCGACGAGGGGCTATATGCGCGCCTCCACAAGCTCGACATTCGATTGCATGCGCTAGAATCATGGAAAAGCAACAACACAAAACTAATGTGGATTCTGATTTCGATAGGCAGCGGCCTTCTAGTCACAACCGCATGGAAAGCGATTATATAATCAAAGAAAGGAATAAATATGAGAGTTAAACTTAGCTATACAGCAGAGGCTGAAGATATTTTAAAAGAGTGCTCTTATCTTCTCAACAACAAAGGCAACGAACTTAAAGAGGTTATAGACCTTTATAGCGGGCTCATTGCCGACCTTCAACTCGAAGAGGCCAATACCCGCAGCGTGTTCGAAAAGATTGATGCGTTGCGCAAAGGACTATCCAACGTGGATATTCGCTTGATGGAGATAGGACAAATAGTTGCCGGCTTCGAGGAGTATCACAAAGCTCAACGGGAAGGTGAAGTACCACCAGCACAAGCACATACTCCTCAGCCAGAGCTGGCCGAGGGAGCACCAAGTGTTTCGGTAAAAGAAGTAGAGGTTTTGGGTGATTAAGTTTGTAGAAGTTAAAAAGGTTAATGACTTCAATATAAATGAAAGAAAAAGCTCCGTACACTACGAACTAGCTGAAGTTTGGATTAACCCGGCTTCAATTTTACAAATTAAGCCCGCCCCCGCTATGGCTAACAACCTTGCACAGGGATTTCTACCTGACAAGTTAGATGCTAGGCAAGAGTTTTCCCGAGTGCATTTTGGAACGGGCAACAATGTTTCTGTTGTTACGGTAGTGGGGCCTCCTAGTGTTTTGGCGGATCAGATTTTTAAAACATCCTCAAAGCAGCTTCTGAAAGGTTGACATGCTGAAAACAGATGATGATATCCTTTACATTGATAAGCCGTGGGGATATGAACGAATCTGGGAGCATACCGACAAGTATATAGCAAAATATATATTTATTGGAAAAGGTCATCAACTCTCTCGCCAATACCATGAGAGCAAAGAGAAAACAATCTATGTGTTGAAGGGCCCTCTTATACTTGAGCTTGGGCCTGATAATGAAAACGATGAAATACTCACTCTAGGGCTATTGGAAGGAGAGGCGTATCGCGTACGCCCCGAAGCGGTCCATCGGTTTTGTGCCTCTTCTGAATTTGATGTTGAAATCATTGAGGTCGGCACTCCGGAATTAAGCGACATAATACGACTTGAAGATGATTATGGGAGAACCCCTGATATTTCTGCTTAAGCAAAAACATTTCTTTTTGAGCACTTGAGGCGCCCTCCGGGGCGCCTTTTTTTATTTAAAAGCCGTTAAAGGAGATCTGGTGCATATTTACTAAAGGGCGCCTGCCGGCGCCAGTTAAAGGTTAGAAAGGTTGCAGTAGCAAAAGTAGGTGTTGAGGAATGGGTAAGTAGAATAATTATAAGGAGGCCTGGGGATGGCCGGTTGGAAAAGGTTAGTAGGAACAGCAGCAGCCATAATGGCGCTGGTGGGCTGCACCCCCAACCAAGCAGAAGTCCTTTCTAGCGTTAACGACACCGCAGTTCAAACATTTCACGACACTACCCAGGTCTTAGAGCTTTCCCAACTAACTCCCGTTGAAATAATAGCCAGAAACGCCGCCGTCAAAGTGAGAGATCCTTTCGATAAGGGACACGGCTCCGGGACGTATATGAAGATGCACGGGCGTTACGTTGTGGTGACAGCGGCGCATGTCGTTGAAGACTTTACTACCATGCTCATCGAGGCTCGGGAAGATGAAGTGGTCGTAGGCACCGTCGTCTATCGTGATTTTAGGGTTGATCTGGCCATAATAGTAGTACCTCAGATCCGCTCTAGGATAGCCGCACCGTGGCGCCCATGCAAGGATAATAGAAATCTTCTTGGCGCCTCCGTTACTTATACTGGGTTTCCCGGCGAGCATGATTTGCTTACGATCCGTGGCCACGTTGCCTCTTTAGAACGAGACATGGTAGTAACTAATATGTTTGGGTGGTATGGCGCGTCAGGTTCGGGGGTGTTTGATCAACGAGGAAGATTTATTGGGGTAGTGATTGGTATCGATGTGGGGCGCTGGGATATGCCCATTCCTCTCGATAGTATTGTATGGGTGTCGCCTGTGTGGTTTCTGGATAGTGATGTAGTTAAATCTAGGGTTAAAACAGCGCCTTTGGCAGGAGTGATTAAGTCCATTCCTGGCGCAGCGGCTCCCCGCCGCGGAGGACTGCGGGACTGATGAAACGCTCGCTCCTGTTGCTGCTAGCCTTGACACTGAGCAGCTGTATTGAAGGAGATTATGCGCTTTACAGTTTGCATGAGCCAGAAACTATAGTAATTGAAGTACCTGTTGA
>Ga0080013_1001955_pt1 | contig 25642 bp, 25 predicted proteins | sample ETNvirenome_6_85_FD_69236 | JGI IMG/M metagenome (GOLD analysis project Ga0080013, IMG submission 69236) | Marine viral communities from the Pacific Ocean - ETNP_6_85 (SPADES assembly) (version 2) | ecosystem: Environmental > Aquatic > Marine > Oceanic | place: Pacific Ocean | collected 2013-06-19
ATGTACCGTATAATAACATCACTTTATCACCAGCACTCATACTTGTAAATGCAGAAGAAGAAGGCTCACCACCTGTAAAAAGTGTAGTATGAGGTGTCGTAGAATAACCAACCCAAGAAGGAGTTACACCGTTGCTATTATTACCGGCTGTAACCTGTGTAATATCTACCGCTTCATTTGTATTATTTGTAATATTACTGTTTACTCTTAAAGCAGTAAATCTATTACTCAAATAACTACTGTTCAAACTACTGTTGATTAAATCTGTTAAATAACCAGCAATTTCGGCGGCTGTACGCATTGTACCACCAGCCTCTACAATCGAAACATGGTATTTACCGCTACTACCTAAATCATACCCGTATGTTGTATCGGATTTAATAAAATATATTTCAACAACATCATTACTTTCACTTTTTAAGTTCATTCTTGGTATTTTATAATTATCAAAATCGTCAGTGGTTAAATCATTAGCAGTTATTTCCCATTGACTTACAAGGCTATCAAGAAGTAAGTTACCATTATTATTTACAGCACTTGTTCTTGAAAAATCCAAAGTAGCCGTTGACTTTTGACCTAAATCGGTGGTTTGACTCGTTAATTCATCATCTGCGATAATACCTTCTAAAAGAATTACAGCCTTTGCCATGTTGAAATCAAAAGCCCACCGCTTACCCCCACCAAAAGGGGTAGTGTGAGGGTTCACCCCACGGTCAACATCTAATGTAAGAGTAGTAACATCCAGTGGTATTAAGTCTCCACCTTTACGCACTAAGCGGATAGGGATATTCACCGCCATTAGTAACGCCCTCGCATGGTTGTACCGCCAACACTACGAGCAAGTTCTTGTTGAATCATGTTACCAATCTCTCTCGCTAATGCTCTCTTGTCTGTGCGGTCTGTAATACCTCCGGCATTGACGGTGATATTGTATGTACCGCCGCCCATGCCAGCCCCACTGGGGTTGTTGCGCTGGCTTAGGGGAACGACCGCCTCCGGCCCATCCTCACCAATTACGGCAAGTGTAGGCTTGTTGACGATACCACCTTTAGCGAGTGTCGGTATGCTGAAACCACTCATGTCAATACCTACACTTTTACCCCCTATACCCGGAACCCAGTCGGGTATATCAATTGAAAAGTCAATACCTTGTAGCATAGTGTTGATTACACCTATGAGTACATTGATTGCACTTTTTATACCAGTTACTAACGAAGTACCTATACCAGCCAATGCTGTGCCAATATCAATAGCGAGGTTTTTCCAAAACTTAAGTGTAAAAAGTTCGGGAATAGAGGGTAAAGAGTCCCAAATGTTGCTTATTTTTGTCTTAAAATAATCCCAAATACCCCGTACTTTTTCAATAGCCTTATCTTTAAGTCCACCAAAGAAATTCTTGATACCTTGCCACTTTTCTTGTATAGGTTTAATTACTTTATCCGAAATAAAATCCTTGATACCTTGCCACTTTTCAATAGCCGAGTCTTTCAAACCACCAAAGAAATCCTTGATACCTTGCCACTTTTCTTGTATAGGAACAACAACTTTATCCGAAATAAAATCCTTGATACCTTGCCACTTTTCAATAACCGAGTCTTTTAGCCCACCAAAAAAATCCTTAATACCCTCCCACATACCTTGTATGGGACTAATAACATAATCGCTTATGAAATCCTTAATACCCTGCCATTTCTCGATAACGGATTCTTTAAATCCACCCCACCAATCCTTGATACCTTGTAATGCATCCTTGAGTGGTTGAATAAACTTATCATTTATGAATGCTTTAAGGTCAGCCCACATTTTCTTAGCAACTTGCCCTATACCTTTGAAAGCCGGACCAATACCTTTTACCAGCCCCGACATGGAGGCGAGTGTGGCTAAGAGTGCCATTATTCAGCACCCTCCCAATCTAAAAATGAATAATCTAAACTTACCATTTCCCTGTCGCCCGCCTTCGCCTGTTGTTTGCTATGTTCGGTTTTCTTTTTCTCTTCTTCGGTTGCAATCATCGCCCAAACGAGTGATTGCTTGAATAATCGAGGGGGCATTGAGTAAACTTCAAGCAAGGATATTGAATAATGTTTAGCGATTGTATAGGCCCAAAGTTCTACTTGAGTTGTTAAATCACTTTCACTGTCAATTTTATCCTTACGAAGAAACTTCTCGACCCTCACTCGGTCGGCTTCGTAAACCCCCCTTGCAAAGCCTCCGCCATCTCGTTAGGTTGCGGTAGCACTTTGGAGAGTTGCTCACCGACATAACCCTTGAGCGACAGTAATTCTTCTGTAGTCAAGGAGGGATTTGTTTTAGTAACCCAATGGGTGAATGCGAATTGCCAATAGCCTTTCAAGTTAAGAGATACATCGCCATCTGCTACAAGAAACATTTCTTGGGCGGCGGCTTGAATGTCAAGGAATGATATTTCACGAACCCAAACTTCGATGATAGCACTTTCATCATCGGGGTCAACCCGAATTTTATGCTTGGTAACATCGTCATTCTTCAATAATAGGCTCTTGTTCATCACTACTTGTTGTTTGCTCATTTATTTCACTTCCAATGGGTGCGGCCACCTCTTCGGCGGGGGCATCCGGTGTTTCTTCGGGGGCTACCTCTTCGGTAGGGCCGTCAGTCACTCCTGCGTCGTTTTGATTGAGTCGCAGAACTATGTTGGCTTTTGTACCGGAAACGGGCAAGCCTCGTTCTTTACATAGTTCTCGCAATTCAACGACAGTTAGGGAATCGTATTGTACTTCGTCAACGACGAAAGGGGATGGTACTTCTTCTTGCACCAGTGGGTTAATTTCTTCTTCAACCACTTCAACAGGATTGTTGAGCATGTCAGCGACATGTGCGTGGATAGCATGGTTATCTATCAGTTCAAGCATATCATCACTAAACTCTACACCATTTGCTTGACACACCCACTTGGCATACCCAACTGGTCCGAGGCGGCGGTATTTTTGTAGTGATTTTTTCATAATTTCACCTCAATACTTTGCAATAGCATCACGAGCCAAGACTTTGACAGCCTTTGGCATGATTTTCAATGTGGATTTTACTACACCTTTGTCTTCGGGGATTTGTAGCGGTGCTTCAATAATGTAATAATCATCAATCAAAAGCACCATTTTTTCAGTGTCGGCATCAGCAGTGCTACCGGTTTTGTTCTTTTCAAATATAATACGGATTTGGTTAGTAGTTTCATCATTTTCACTATTAACACTAAACTCGGTTCCTGTACGCATTTTATGATAGAAAAGTGGGTCATCAACTGCAATCTCCATAGTCATTTCATACGATGTTTGACCTTCAACCATGAGGTTTGCGTTTCTTGCACCAGCAAATGGCACTTGGTCGGTAGAAGCGGAACTTGATTGATATTGACCGTTAATAGTATGAAATGCTTGCATACCCGTTTGTCCAGTTAATGAAAAGTTCATCACTTGAGCAACTTGTTGTCCAGCCAAAGTAATACTACCATTGTAAAACATAAATGGTTTCTGTGTTCCTTTTGCAATACCGGAGTTAATTCGACCTTGTGCAGAAGCGGCGGTGTCGTCAAACATACGATGGGCCGAATAGCGTGTAATTGGTGTACTTTCTAAACGACCAGTATCGGTGTAGCAAAGTGCCGCATTGAAGTTGACTGAAAGCCGCAGTGCCGCATCGTTGTCAGTTGTCATAGTCCAGTCTGTAACCTTACAGCCACGGAATACACGAGTTAATTCTTTTGAATCACCAACTCCCCCATCAGTACTTGATTCTTCGGAGTCCATATCTCGTCGGCGTTGAGATACTTCAAGAGAAAAGGATGGCTGTGCATTGCGAGAAAATAATAAGCGAGTAACAGGGTTGGTAATTGTTCCTGTTGTTGATACAGCAACAGGTAAAGCCGCCGCACCTGTTGAAATAGAACGAACTTCTACATCAGTGCTTGCGGCATGAGGGTAAAGTAATGGTTCATCTAAATACAAAGTGGTGTCATTTTCGGAAATCCCTATGACTCGTCGGGCTTCATGTGGTTTAGCGTTATCAAACTCAAAATCAGTAAGTGTACCATCCCATGTACCGCCATCGGGTTCATGGTCGCTTACAATGGGTGCAAGTGTTATATCACCAGTAAGTGCATCATCACGGATTTCAATATAATCATCTACTGCGATATTCGATTTACTCGCCACAACGATGTGTGATTGTCCGGCGTTTGTGTCAGCAGAAAGAATGGTTGCTACAGTACCACCATTGGGTGAAAGAATCAATTCATTACCGAGGCAGTATTTGAGCCAGCGGGCAGAATGCATAGCGACTTCAAATGAGCCACCTTCGTTGGTGAGTTTACCCGGAACTTGTACACTTACATCACGACCAAGCCCTACAACATGGTATCGCTTCAAATCCACTTTGGTTTCCGGTAGAGTAAGAGCCGTAGCAATACCCAAGAATTGGTCTGTTTTAACCGCTTCAGTAGCAGGTGCGGCTACAGTGGCTTGTTCCATCCCTACATCCATTGGTGGTGTTTTGTAAGGTAGGATTTCAAATATATTACCCGGTCCGACTGTAGTAATAGCGTCAGTTGTCATGGCCGGTGTAATTTTGATAGAACAACCATTGTTTTCTACAATAGTAAATATACGACCACCATTAGTAGTATTGGCTAAATCACCCACTACAATATCATCAGCATCTGTACCACCTGCGGTAGTCCAAACCAGTTGAGAGCCAACCAGCATATTTTTTGGATATTTTAAATTGGTTGCTGAAAAAGTTAATGTTTGGTTACTATTTGTAGCAGTAGTGGCTAAATCAACAGTAAATGCTGTAGCACTGTTAATTTCCGTTACTATACTGTTTGTTGCAATACCTGTACCACTTACTCCCATACCTACTCGTAAAGCCGCAGTTGAGTCCATAGTGATGTTTTTTACACTGGTTGAAACACCATCCGATAAACCGGATGTATGATTAGTGTCGCAAGTAGCATCAGTAAATGTAATTGCTGTTTGAAATAAATTAGTATTTACTTCTGCTTTAAATGCTAAAATCGTTATGTTATCCAATGTAGAAATAGTCATTCCGACATCAGCAGAAGAAGCAGTGCCTATTCTAATGTTCATACCCGTTTCCGGTGCAAATGATACTTCTGCTAAATCTCCCTTATACACTGTGCTTGGCATGTTAATCAACTCATGGTATTGCTTCTGCGAGAATTACTACTTCTATTTGGAATGTCATGCGGAATAATTGCTTGCTACGGTCGGAAAGGTCGGTGCGGGTCTTGAAAACTAAACGGTCAAAACTTACTCCATCCCCCTTTCTTTTACTATGAACCAGCCTTCGCACTTCGTTCTCAAGTGCTTGCAGATGCTTCCTACCCTTAATTGTTCGCATGTCAACGGTGATATTTACACGAGAAGTAACAAAATCATAGAATAATTCGGGTGCTTCTTCGTTATGCGCTGTCTCGTAGCACAGGACATAATCATGCCGTTGAAGGTCAAGCCGCTTTCCTCTTTCCGGCGAAGTGTCAGCAATATCAATCACTACAGGGCGTATATTGCTGGTATTTGCCCGATTCCAGTCAGTTTGAAACAGGTTTATGACAACATCGAGTGATTCAGTCCATGTCGCTACCATTAGATACCACCCTCTATTTTGTCGCTAAGTTCTTTGAAACTTAAAGGAATTATAAACCCATCCTTAAATTGAAGGTTATTTTCCGCCATTTTTGGGTTTTGGCGTAGCATTGCATCGTCGGTGGCTTTCAAGAGTTTCTCCATCTCTTTTTCAGTTGCTTGTTTTTTACTTGAAGTGTTAAAGTAACCACGCTCGGTTTTGCGTAATCCTTGAGCAGTAGCCTCTATGTCCATCATTCTGTCCCGAAAGTCTTCGGGTTCTTGAGTAAACTCTTCTCGCATTTCCCTTTGAAATACTTTGTCTTTAACATACATTTCAGTAAGTTCAATGTGAAAGTTTTCGCCTTGTTTAGTGAACTCTCTCACGCTCATTCAAAGACCACCATTTCTACATACTTTGGTAGGGTTCGGTCAATCTCGGCTTGATACAACTGCACCTTGCTGGCAAGGTCAATATTTTGCGTTCCTTCGGGGATAAGCACTGAACGGTCATCGGACATGAGTAATTCAATCGCTACCATTTTGGTGCAGACATCCTCAATCGCTTTCTCAAGGTATCTCTCACCGTAAATGTATGAACACTTAATTGCATTCCATTCAAAGAACGGGTAGGAGTTGTTGAAGTAAATAATCCCCATCTCGTAGTCAATCCACCAATCACGGAGTCGGCCACTGTCGCCACTACCACTACCACCCTGTAGGTCAACTAAGAGTGATTGTTGAGTGATTGCGCCGGTAATAGCCCCTAAAGTTCCTGTAACGGCTACGCATCCTGTAAACGATGTAGCGGTCTTACCTGTATATTGGAACACATCACCGCTGGCATCAATAGCCACACCAGCGTTTACGAAACCTGTGGTAGATGCTACATTAACTACAGTAGGTGCGCCGCTAACATCGTAACTGGTAAATGTGGTACTGTTGGTCTGTGTTTGGTCTATGTCAATATCGGAGGATGTAGTAACCATACTACACACTTCACCACTCTTTACACCACGCATACTTGTAACTTTGACAACACCTGTTCCATAGTCAGCATTCGCAGTAGCGTAAAACTCGTTATGCAATGCAACATTTGATGTTGAACCTTCAAGTGTAAAAGTAGGTGAAAACTCTACAGCCGCTTTACTTACCCTGTCTTCTTTGTTTACAAGGTCAGCAAAGTTTTGAGCAACAGTAGTTGCATCAAAATCATCTCGCCACTGTCCTGTACCTGTTCCTTGAGCAAGAGTAGCCACACTACCATTACCGGGTGAGATGTAAACAGCCGCCGAAGCGAGGTCGGAAACATCATCAAACTTGATACGGGCTTCTGCCGCACCAATTTCACGGTAATCATCACCTTGCCATAATTCAAGGCGAAGAACTTGTTGAATATTCCTAAAAAGTAGGGGTGCAGTGCCGACATAATCAGTATAATATCGTCGTCGGTATGGCTTGTAGGTATCGAAGTTGATGTACTCGGCTGAAACCAAATAAGGTCGCCAAGCGTTGCGAGTGAGATTGTCTATGCGGTCTTGCATTTTGAGAATTACATGGTCCACTTTGGCCTTCGTCATTCCACGAGTGCGCCCATCAGTAAACGATGCTTGATTTTGCACATATGTATTATCAGCCGCTTGATAATCAGCCGCCGTAATACTGCCACTAAAAACCAGTTTTACACCGCTGGCTGAACTGCTGATAGCAGTAATGGTTTTTTCAAAACCCATAGGGTCAGCATCGGAGTAAATCAATATGGTATCACCCACACTGAATCCTATACTTCGATAGTCGCCGCCAGTGACATACACACCATCAGTTGCACTGTCAGCACTTACAAGAACAGCCTCACTTGGGCCAATGTCGAGTAGGTCAGCGACTTTTTGGGCGGTAGTGTACACAGTCTCGGAGGGGTTAAGAGGCCGAGTTTCCGGCTCACCGGGACTGAATACTACTGGCATACATTACCCTCCCTCATGGATTATATTGATTCATTCCTTCTCGCAATGTAGGTGCTGGTATTCTTGCCGCAGGTGGCATTTGCCCGTCATTTTCAGCAATAAGTTGAGCGAATGCTAATTCATCGGGGGTAAGAAGTTGGTTGTCTTCGGGTTCTTCTTGCATGAGTTGGTAATCCTCCATTACATTAGCCCCTAATTGACTGTAAGGATGTGGTCTTTCTGCCCGCATTGGGTTCTCACCGTGTCCTTTTGGTACATATGATTCTTCACCATATCGGAAAAACTTGTCATTGGGGCCATGTTTTTCACCGGGCATTCGTAGCCATTCGGGTCTATCACCGGCATCAGCAGGGAATTGTAGATTCTTCAATATACTCCAAGCATCACGCATAGGAACTTGGCGAGAGGTCATGATGCGGCGGAGGTGTTCAGCCTCGGCATCGGGGTTGAACTCTTCTTCGGGCGGCATACCATCACGGAGTTTACCTTGCTCATCAAAAAGTTTCACTCCTTCTTGCTCTCTTACATTTTCAAAATGTTCGGGAGATTCATCCCCCATCCATTCATCGGGGCCGGACTCCGGGCCGGAAATCGCACCTTGCTCACCCTCAACATCGGGTTCGGTAAGCATTTCTTCAAGGTTTTGCCCCTCAAAGGGTAGCCTCTCGCCCATGAACTTAAGTCCATGCTTGTCCGGGTTCTCTACAGCATCTCTCATGAGCATATCACGAGACTGTGTGAATTGTTCACCTTGAGGCTTGTCGCCAGCATCACGGAGAGCAGAAGCGGCTTGCTTGTTCGCCCATTGTTGAAGGCGCATTTCTTCACCGTCTTGGGTGAGTATTTTTTGTCGGTGGGGTAATAGTGCTTTGATTAGAATTTTCATAATATCACATTCTGTTCTTTTCGTCACGGTTTCCTAAATTGTATTCCATTGGTTTTTCGCAACTACCACATGTGGCTCTCCATAGAAAATGGAGGAATCCGCAGTGGACACAGCGTGTACCCGAACCTATGTTCAGCACATCACCGATATTACGGTTGCGGTTGCGCTGTTCGGATGTAATACCCTTGAGTGGGTTTTGTTCATCAGTTACAGCCGAAGAACCGTAGTCTGTATCTACTTTTACACCTTGCTTTCCCGACCGAACCATGTCGCTAAGGTCAAGGGACCGAACATCAAATCCCATACCTACTCACCTCAAGCGAGTTGGTATGTTACCAAGACAAATATGTTTCCTAAAACTGGGAAAACTTCTGTATCAATTACAGAACTTGTACTACTTGAATCTGCAACTGCTTGAATAAGGTCTTCAACAGCCGCCGCCCATGTAGCCGCTACCCCTACTTCTTTAGGGGAAAAAGGGCCGAAGCACTTTACACCAATTTTGGTTAATGATGCCATCTAAGCCACCTCAAGAACGGCGACCGATTGCAATAAATGTTCCAGCAATGACTGGGTAAGCGACCAAACCGGAACCAACTGAAAGAGAAGTTCCGTTAGTAATAGTGAAAGTTGGACTCAAAAATACATCCTGTGCATTACCAGCACCGCCGGTATCTGTAATAGTAACAGGAGTTAATGCGCCTTCAAAATTAGCACCAGCCCAATCAATACTTGAAAGTTGGGAACTTAAGTCAATTACGAGTGTGCCTGTATCACCAGCAGTATAACTGCCAGTAATTACGATTCTATCTCCAAATACGGTTGGTCGGGGGTCTATTGTTGCTGTGCTTGCGGCCATGTTTAATCATCTCCTGTTATTTCTGTCGTGTCTTCGATTTCACTTAAAGTTTCCTCAACGGGTGTAGGATTCAAATATTCTTCTACAAGTTTAAGTCCGGCTGTCTTAGTGAGATAACCAGCACCCGTAGAAATGTCTTTTTCCTTTAACCAAGTGATAATGTCTTTGCGACTCCACCCTGTATCGGGTAAGCCGTCGTTTCCTGCGTCTGTGGTAACACCTTCATCACCTTCAATCAAGAAGCGTGTTGCGGGTAGTGTGTGTCGCCATTCGTTAAGCCATTCTTGCTCAACTTCTACAACCTCACCACGAGTCCACATACCCATTGCGTGTCGCATGGGGCGTTCAAAGAACGGTCCCAAAAAGGTAACAGTAGGCAATTAGCCCACTCATCCTACAATAGCGGTCAAAAGCACTACATCGGTGTTTCCACCAGTAGTGTATGCAATTGTTCCCGATTCGTGTGCAACTACGGTAGCCGCCGCCAACAAGGATTCGTCGGTGTCGGTATCGTTGACAAGGGAAAGCAAAGCGTAAACCTTGCTTAGTCCACCGTCATATGCATTTACATCAAAGGTATGCCCTGTTCCCGAATCGCCAGTTAGGAGGACTGAAATAAGTCGAAGTCCCGAAACTGGTTTATTACTGCTTGTGTTTGCGGCTTGGAAACCAGTCAATGCGCCGGGGTAAGTTCCTGCGGCGGCTGTGCCGGATTGCCATGCTGTGTTGTCGCCAACTGTTCCATCTGCATTAGGAACAAGTTGAGGTGCGCCCGGTGTGTTTCCACCGATTGCAATGTCCAAGTAGGTTGTTGTTACTGTCAAATTACTGTGTGCCATATTATGTCATCTCCATTTTTTTATTTTTTTCTCAATCACCATCACTTTAGGTCACGAATTGAAGCGTGTCCTCCGAAGAAAGTAGTCCATAGTTCTCCCATAGTTCGATACATTCCTTCTTGTCCAAGACGGTTGATTGCGAATGGGTCGCCGGTTTCGATACCGGACTCAAAGTATTGCGTAGGGATAGCAGTAGAGAAGTAGAGGTAATCCGTGTCGAGGAAATACATACGGCTCAATGTGTCTGCTTGAACATCCTTAGATGGAATGATAGGAACGCCGTTGTAAGTTGCAACGATGAAACCTGCTTCAATACCCGGAACACCCTTAACTCCATTGTAGGTAGGGGTGATACGCTTTTCCTCCATGAATCGCTGTTGCGATTGGAGAAGTTGTTGAAGTCTCATCAAAGTGTCATATCCAGTGAGGATAACCTTTGGATTTCCACCACGAGTCCATGTCTTTTGGAATATGGTGTCCAAGTGGTCGAGGGACAAAGTTCGGTCAGTGCCGGAGTTTTCATCGTGTTCTGCAAGGGACCAAGAGTTTGCACTTCGGTCAATTGAATACATGTCTTCGTTTGCACTTGATGATGCACCAGTTGTAACACGGTCAAGAGATTCAAAGTCATTACCAGCGGCAGTAGCCTTGTCAACAAGAAGCATTTTGTTAATATGCTCTGCGTGATGCTTACCCATTTCTTCTTTGAGGATTGAACGAATGTCGCCCAGTCCGTCATCCTTGTCAGCAAGGAACATTGCAGTTTCGCTCATGTCGAATGTGTGAACAATCGTCTTTGGCTTTGCGGCAATGTGTTGGAATGTAGGTTTGGTAGTGTCGGGTAGGGTTGCGTTTTCTGCAACACCGCCACCAACAGTGAACGATGGTCGTGCTGTGATAACTCTCCATCCACTGCGTTCCCACGGTCGCTTTGGTAGTATGCTAAATGCATTAAATTCTTGGTTCAATTGGGACCAAACTTTGCGACCATAAATCGCTTGGTATGTTCCTGCTGTGCTTGATAGCATGGGGCTATCTGCCTTGAGCAATTCGCTACCGGAGTAGGAATAACCCATTGCATTGCCAGCACCATAAAAGTACCGTTCCATGTCAGTTACGCTTCGTATGTAGTCTCGTGCCATATATTTCACTCTCCATTATTTTTTTTATTTTCAAGCCCCTCGGATAACCGAACCGGCGAGATTGTGTACTTCATCCCAAGACATGTTACCCAAGTCTTGTGTGGATGGGACTTCGACATTAGATGAAGAAGCCGACTTTTGAATTGAGGTTCCTTCAACGGTCATGTTGTCAATGCGCTCACTTAGAGCGTTAATAGACTTCATAACTTCATTAAGAGGCGCACGAGCGTCAAACTCGGCTTTCTCGGCTTCATGCTTTGCGATTTTTTGTTCTTCTGCAAAGCGAGATGCGAATTGGGATTCAAGGTCGCCACGGAATCCTTGTTCCATTGCGGCGGCTTTGTAAACTTCGTAAGCGGCTTCAACATCGGATGGTGAAACATTGCTTGGGTTAATGTAACCCTTAGCCATTGAAACAGGTCCAAGTGCGCCGGATGGTGTTTTACCACCAGTTGAAGAGATTGCGGAGATTGCACCAGTTGAAGGTGAACCGTTTTCTTGACCTCGACCTCGGACTTGTCCGGCGAAGTAGTCTGCGCCATCAACAGCATCGGGGTTGTCGAAGCCACCAAGTTGCGCCTTCTCCAAGTTATCGAAGTGTGTTCGTGCTTGCATTGTATTTACACCAGCGGATTTGAGGGTGTCCTCCATCCAGTTGAGGTATTCTGCTGTAATAACATCGCTGTATTCACTCTTTTCAAATGGGTTGTCTTTCTTTTCAGTCATTTTTTCATCATCCTTTTTATCATCGTCTTTTTCTTTAGCGGCGAATGGGTTTTCCTTCTTTTCATCGTCGGAATCGTCTTTCTTATCTTTCATTGAAGCCTCAAGTGCAGGAGGTAATTCACCTTTTTCCATTGCGTCAAGTCGTGCTTCAAGTCTATTCATTACATTATTTAAATCGTTATCAATTTCTGTCATATTGGTGTCCTCCTTTAAAATACGAAACTGTGCTTCGGGGTTAATTCCTTTTTCACATATCGTTATTTCGTGTAGTTCCATTTTACTAATTTCTTGGTAGTCTCCATGTTCTCCATCGGATTTACGCACTCTCTTGAATGCTTGTCCACCAATGGAAAATCCTTGCAGGTTTCCTTTACGGATTTCTGCGGCCACTTCACGAGCCTTTTCAATATCGTTGCGAAGTGAAACAACGACAAACATACCAGCATCATCAACTTCGGATTTCCACATCCGACCGTTTGAATCTACATAGGAGTCAATAACTTCTCCTACTTGAATATTAGAATGAGCGAGTTGAACATTACGGAACTTATCACTCTTCATAAACCCGCCAAAAGCATCCTTAAGTGCTGAACGGGTAATAAGGTCGCCTTGTTTATCCACCAGTTCCACTGATGCATAACCAGCGATAACCATATCGGAACTGCCCTTGATGAGAGCAATGCCGGAGGTAGGTCGCTTAAGGGACAACATTATCCTACCGATTCACTGTCATGGTATATAGAAGGTTTCTTTCACACTGAAAGAGTTGGAGTACCATTTTCATCATCCAAAACGATAGACTCGTCTGCATCTGTCTTCATTTCAACATGAGTAATTGGTTTTTTCTTTCCATCTCCCGAATCCCTGTCTTTTTCTTCTTCATCGGGTCGTTTTTTGCCATCATAGTCGGGTAAATTGCTCTCTTCTGTCAATTTTGTAGGCCCACTTGGTGATTCAATAGGAGTTGCCATGTCTATCCCTAACCCTTTTGGTCCTGTCCAAGTAAGTTTTTCCTTAGCGAGTTGGTCTAAAGCCCTACTAATTACTTCAAGTGCTTTCTTTGTTGAAGGTTTGAGAAGGCGATTATCGTCATTTTCATCTAATATACCAGCAGACTCTTCTTCTTCTTGCTCACGATTAGGAATTTCTTCTTCATCTATCACCTTTGACTTTATGAGATGCCCCTCAAGCATGAGTGGGGCTAAAGTGTGCCAATAAGGATGAAGACTTTCAGCCAATGTTAAGGAATAATTTGATTTTGTTAAGTCTCCTAATGCGGCAGACGGACTATGTAAGTACCATTGGTCTTCAATTCTCGATACTTGATATGAAACAGTATCAATGTTTTTGAGTATTACTTGTATTACTCCATCATTATATTCTATGTCATGCGGGATTAGTATGGGTGCGAAGGATTTTGTCATCAAATCAAGGGATTCAGCACTGGCCGCACCTTCACCTTCACCTTCACTTTCAATTTCACGAACTTGGACATTGAATACATCACGGTTTTTTCTACGCTTCTTTGTAACACCAGTCACGGTTGCTCTTACAATATCACCGACTTTGAAAGTTCGTTGTTGATTATGTGCTGTGCCAACATCCATGTAAAATTGGTTCTTGTATTCAATTGCTCGATTACCAAGTGCATCACCATCAAGAATTGGTCCCGCACCTAATCGGTAAGTAAACGGTCCTTTACCTCGGCGGTCAAGAACAATGAAATTGAAATCTCGACTTTCACGCAATAATAACCACTTCGGATGACGACGCTCACCTTTCATGTATGTGGACTTATTATCTCGTAATAATACTATACCATGTTCTTCTTGTAGTATTTTAACAGCGTCTTCAAGACCCTCATCATCAGTCATTTTAGTATCATGTGGACCCGGAATGATAACATTTTCATGACTATCAAACTGCCCTCTTAGAACTTTCATGCGTTCATGCATCAACATTTCAGCAACATTAGTATCATCATAATTGATAATATCAATAATATTCAAGTCTTCTTCACCTATGATACCATCAATGACGAAGTTATTGTCATTTAATTCGGCAAGGCTTTCTTTGAAGGCTTTCTTTAATCCAACTTTGCGCCCATTTTCATCATAAGTGGTAATCTCATTATTGTTTTGTACGATAATAACTCGCTTACCATCATACCACTTACTTACAACCCATGAGCCACTGAACCCTCTTAGATGTTCAAGGTCACTTAAATCGAATATACGATGCATTGGTCTTACCGGAGGAACCCATTCGGCATCCTCGGCTTTTGTCAACAAGACATCGGGGTTCAAAAGAGAAGTAATATATTCACTCATCTCACTCAAATTGAGTGCTGTCGGATTATTCTCCGCTGGTATTTCATAAGTTTCTGTATCGTATTGCATGAACGGTGGAGTGGGATTTGGATGCGGAGGTAGTGTTTCTAACAATTGTTTAGTCATATCTGTGCCGTGAAGTTCCTCTAATGCACCTTGCCATGAAGGATGATATAGTTGGGGTTCGGTAAATGTACCAATCATCGGTTGGCCTTGAGCGTCATATTCAAATCCAAACGATGACTGTTGAGGAACAGCAGAAGAGTGTACTACATCAGCACCAGTATGTGTAGGCATGATACCGTGAGTAGAAGGGTTGACACCGCCAATAGGAACTGGTTCTGTGTCTATACCTATTTTTCTTACTACCTCCATTGATGGTGTCATATTATCCTCATTGACTCTATCAATATCCAAACTTACAATACTATCAAGGTGATTTTTTGTTTTTCTCGTGTAAGGTTTTTTACCACCCTTACCAGCACCTAATCTGTTATGTACATCAATTTTACCACCGGCTGGATAATAATTTAAACCGTTATTCATCATATTATTACCAAATTGCTTTGTATCAAAATACCTTGCGGCATTACCCGAAACACCGTGAATAGGATGTGTTTTCCAATTATCATGTCGGCCTTGAGCATTATCAACAGCGTGATGTAAACCGTTTTCTTCAAAGTCTTGAGCAAACTGCTCGTCAGCGTGTGTTCTATGAAGCATTAAATTATCGAAATTACCACTTGAAAGTAATTGACCGATTGTAGATACACGCAATGGGACTTCTCTTATATTTGATTCATCAATTAACTGTATTATATGTTCTCTTAGTCGTGATTTTTGTTCACTTGTTTTACCTTCTAAGCCCATACCTTCTAAGACTTCATCGGGTGTCATATTACCGTTTAACTCAAAACCGTTATCGAGCATATGACTCATAACATCACGATGAAAACCTTTTTGTTGAGCAACAACCATTTTACTTTTATACGATTGTCTGTAAACAGACGCTTTGATACCGTGTACACTGTGGTCTGCATTTGCAAGCCATCGTTCAGCGTCATACATCAAACGGTTATGATTTGCCATAAACTTCTCCGGGTCGTTAATATCGAAATGATTTGGGTCATGTTCCATGACTATTGGTAATAATCGCTTTGCGGCTTCAAGGACAGCATTACGACTGTTCTTGGCAATTTTATCGGTAATATTAGCATCTTGTTTCCAACGCTTATCACCTTTACCAAGAGCCGCTTGAGTTGAACGGTTTTGTAATTTATTTAATTCTGCTTGCCCTTCATAGAGTTCTTGTCTTAACGATTCTATCTGTTCCGGCGAATCCATGTATTGAATCATTTCACTAATAATGTTTAATCGCTCATTCAATTGCGTTTCTTTTTCCATTGCGGGTAACATACCGCCGAACTTTAATGCTGAATCAATGGTGCTTGTAGTAAATGTGGTATCTGCTGTAGGTTTTATAGAAGTCTTACCGCTTTGAGTTTTCGCTTTAGCCTCTTCACCTTTCTTCTGTCGAAGGTGAAACTCAAAATTGTTTAACCAAGTTTTAAACTCATCCAAGTCTCCTTCGTTAAGTGTAGAACCTTCTTGGTCTAAACGATTTTTAATATCAGCGTACATTGGGTCGTCTTCTGTTAAATTATGGATATTATTAAAAATACGATTAGGAGAATTACTCCCAGTTTCTTTTGCTATTGCTGTTAATACACGCATGGCTTTTGTACTATTCGGTGAAGTAATGTAGTTCTTTATATTATTAAAATTAGGTTGTTTAGCACCCCAACCCATGAAATCCATATAGTCTTCATGGTCCACACCAAAACTTACAGGTATGTTACCACTCGATAAGTCTGTAATTGATTGTACCGATTTTTTCTGTGGTTTGTATGGGTCGTTTGTATGACCCAACATGGTTTTTCGCCAGTGTTGTTTTCTTGCTTTATCAAGTAATGTAGTGTCCGATGTATTCGCCCCGTAAGTGGATTCCGGGTGTATTGTTTTAAGTGGGTGATGTGAAATCAAATTACTCATGTATGGTAATCCTTTGTATTCTTTCTTTTCAGCAGGTGTCATATGACGAAGTGCGTATTTTAATTCGGGGTTATAACTTGATTTATGAAGTGTCCAGTTATGTTTACTACCATCGTTTAATTTTGTAAATGTATTTGCTGGTGAAAATAGATTTTGGAGAACATCACCGTCTTGAAACCTTACAAACTTGGTAATACCGCCTTTTTGCTTTTCAACTTGTCCTATCTCTCTTGATTTTTCCGGTCCAAAATGCATACCCAAAGCCATATTTATTTCATTTGGGTGTAATTGACCGTGGTGTTGTTCATTTACTTCAAATAACCCCGAAGTTAAGGGCGATAACATGTCTTTCTTTTTTTGTTGAAATGGAGTTGGAATGTGTGCAGTGTTTTCGATTTGCGGCCCACCGGTAATATCCACAGGTTCATTACTCGCTATGTTTGCATACGCCTGTTCAATTTTTTCTTCTTCTGTAAGTTCGTCATCGTTATGAGTAACGCTGTGTACATTTTCGTTGTAAGTAGCCAACGATAATCCAGCACCACCGTATTGAGTAAAAGGTTTACTCCAAAACTTTGCTGGTCCTACAGTATGATTACCGCCCTTACCTAATTGCCAGTGTTGAGGTTTTTCTTCATCGGGATGAGGGCCATGCGGAGATTGTAAAAAAGCAAGGTCAGTTCTCATCTCTTTAGCCATTGAAGACAAAGAGCCGTGAGATTTAGCCTCCCACTCCATTTGTTCTAAGTCGTGAAGTGGGATAATCGGCCCATCCATCTCTCCATATATCGGATGATTAAGAAGCGGCTTTCGTGTTTTTGGGTCATAACCCGCAAGAAATAAAACATCCTCCATTGGCATACGAGTGTGCTTTGGGTCCATTCCTTTTGATTTTTTATAGTGCTTGAAAGTTCCAGTTCGTAAGTCTTTCAAAGAATAACTGTCTTGAACGGGTTTTGAATGTAAACCGAGTCTTGGTAGAATACCAAATGGGGTTCCAACTCCTTCATTATCACCTTCGGGTAATTCTATCCCAAAGCGATTATGTATTGCATCGGCAATGTAATGTGAAATTGGTCGCCCTCCTATTTCATAAGTATGAGTTGCTTCTCCAATTACACCTTGTGAGAAACGGTTATCACCTTGTTTAAAGTCACCCTCAAGTGTTTCTTGACGCAGGTGGCTGTTTGGACCGTTATGTTCTGCACTTCTTAACGCCCAATTCATTTCGGGTGTACGGCGCATCAAGTTATTCCAAGTTAATCGAGCCGTAGGAATAAACTCACCATTTGGTAACTTAATTTCATTATGATTGTCAACTCCCTTTTCATGTATATGGCGCATTACAGCGGTGCGTTCTTCGGGATTTAACCATTCAAGACCGAGGTGATACCCCTCTTGTCCTAACCCAACAGCGTGTTCATCACCATTTTCATCAGCAACATACCCACCGCTTTGCCATTGTTTTGCTCTTTGATTAAAATGGTCCACCCGTAAACGATTTTCAGTTTCTTCTGCTGAACGACCATCAGCGAGATAGTTGTCTTTCAATTCACTGTTAAGTTTATTCCAGCGTTGGTAATCTCGCTCGTAAAGGTCATGTTGATGGCTATAATTTGATTTATGATGTCTCAACGAGCCGAGGATTTTTTTACCGTTATATCCATGAATCAATGGACTTTTTTTCGCTTCTAAATGCTTTTGAAACTCTTTTTCCATTTGCGCTTCTTCTTTAGAATGCCCGCCAAAAATATGACTTCGTAATACTTCTACATAAGCGGCATCACCACTGTGAGCATCCATTTTTAAAAGCGGGTGATTACCGTGGTGAAAAGGATAGTTATGTTCTCTATAAGGATGAGATGCAGTAGGAACATACCGAGGCCATACAGCATGAGATTCTCTTACATTATCTGCACCCGCTAAACGGTCTTTCCAAACATGGTTTGTTTGTTCACCGTGTGTGTGATGATGTGCGAGAAGAAAACCCGGACCTTCTTTATAGGACTTGTCTTGTTCTACTTCTGCGGCTTTGTCTTCTTCTTTTTGAATTAGTTCAGCCGTATGTTTTAATGACCTTGAAAGTGTATCTGTGGGGGCTTTGTTAAGAGACTCCCACGCAATAATGTATTCAGCGGCACTAAAGGCTAAGTCATTACCATCTGCTAAAGAAAGTAAAAGTTCATCCTTTGCGATGTTGAATTGTTCTGCCACCATGTTTTCACCGCCTTATGAAAGCGGTTGAAACTTCGGACAAGCAAATACATCCATCCCATCATTGAGATTGCAACCACTACGAATATTACCACCGCATGTGCGACAAGCGATAGGTGCGCCACTTTCACTTGCTTCACGCATAGTCGCAGTAGGATTTGCTTTTTTGATGGCTACTTTTGTCATGTAGCCACCTCAATACTTTCTTTCGTTTCCGCCTTCTGCATCCTCTCGTTCAACGCCCGTTCCGGCATGTGGATTCATTCGACCACCAAGTTTCCCTAAGTCAACTTTTTTGTCAGCCTTTGCTCGCTTTGGTTTACCGTCTTCGTATTCGATAGTATTACCATTAGTATTGTAATAAGAAGTCTTAGTTTGTCCACCGGATTCAGTAACCATATGTGGGTTTATATCAGCGATTTTTTCTTTTGGTAGTGGTTTTGGTTCACCCATTGGGTCGGCTTTTTCAAGTGTATTCAAGCGGTTATTTATTTCTTCTGCTTTTTCAAGCATTTGTTTTACTTCGTAACTAATTGGTTCAAATCTCGGTTTCATGTTTACACCTCGGTTTCTTTTGCTGTTAATGCCATTTCGTGAATATCCTCCCACGACATATTATGGAACTCTTCGTTTGTTTGAGGGACAGAAGAATTAACACCCTTCATTATGGAATCATCATTCATATCATTTCGGAATGCATCGTTCATGACATTTTCTGTAAGTGGGGTAGTTGCTTTAACCAATCCCATTTTTTTCAACATAACACTTGGGTTTGAAATCATTTTACGAAGACGCAAATTTTCATTCTTAAGTGTTTCAAGGTCGTTGTCCATACTTTCCATTTTAGTAATCAAAACACCCATCAATCGTTCCGCATCCGATTGTTCAGTCATTTAATCACCTCATTGGGTGTATCGGCCAAAAGTGCCACTTACACGAGTATAGTTTGAAGGTTTTACACCAGTGCTGGTTGAACCTTTTAGGCGTTGTCCTTGAAGTGATTGAGCCGAAGCAGGTCTGTTGTCAAACTTCATTACAGGTGCGCCACCAGCGAAAATATCATTCGGTCCAGTAGTAAGTCCACTTTCGGATTTTGCAATAGCGGCAGACAAGTCTTCGGAAAGGTAGTCTGCTACTTTACGCACTTCATTCAAATGTTGCTTTGCCAAATTAGCATTACCGCTTGTCAGTGCAGTGATAAATGCTTTTTGGTGTTCTTCCATTTTTCTCGCCATTGGGTCCATTTTGATTAAATCCATATTCAGCCCTACCTTATCCCATGTGGTTCTCTTTTAATAGTCTTTATGCGCCTTTGAAGTTTCTTGCATTCAAAAGAGCATTACTATTTTGCTGTCCAATACTGGGTTGCGGCCCTCTTTGTTGCACACTTGTTACAGGGGAACCACTACCAGCCGATGTGCGGCGTTGCGGTGCGGCTGGTCCTCTATTACGAAGTCCCATACCTTGTCCACCGGGTTGTACTGGTGGCATCGGCATACCACCCATCGGCATACCCGGAGGCATACCTCTCATCATTGGTGCGCCACCCATCGGCATACCTCCACCCATCATTGGTGGTGGCATTCCGCCGCCCGGAGGCATAGGTGGCGGCATTCCACCGCCGCCCGGAGGTGGTGCGCCGCCCGGAGGTGCGGCTGGTTGAGGTGGAGGCTTACGATAGACGAATCGAATATCGCTACTGGATTCTCCATCAATTAAATCGGCAACGAATCCGAGTTGAGTCATACGCTGTGCTACATTGAGTTCTTGTTCATCACGGCGTAGTCGAGTAATCTCATCCTCTTCTTCGTTAGGATAAAGAGTGAGTTTCCAATCGTAAACGCCCATTTCTTTCAACAATTTAGGGAATAGCACTTCGGTGTAAGTTTTTTGTCCAAACTCAACAGCCCGATTTGTAACAAGGATTTGCATACCTTCATTACTCAATCCGCCGGATTTACCACTGTCAACCATGAATACACTTGATACACCAAAGTAAGCGGCGATACGATTACGGATTTCATCACGAACAGCAATGTATTGCATCTCTTCTAAAGTGTCCATAAACTTAATCCAATTTACACCGCCACGCCCTGTTTGACTTTCAATACCGACTTTAGGAATGTAGTGCGGGTCCCGTTCCATTTTCTCATCTACGGATTTCCAAAACGATTTCATTGACTCAAGGTTATCGGTAGTGACTGAAATAATACCCTTCGGCATTCTTCGCTTTTGATAAGAAGTGTACATGTAGTTGTCCATCGCTGTGAGTGTCATTGCTTGTCGCCACATGGTGTTGACGGGTGAACGCCCATACAATTTAGACGGATTGTATTTACTCAAGTGGAGAACTTCACCTTCAATAAAATACTGTGTTTTACCACTACCAGCCATATTGACATAATGAACATCGTGTAAATCGCTACCACATGTTTCACATGTGTCGTCTTCTGCGTGTGTTTTTACTTGGTCCCTGTGGATTCGACAAACCTTGTATCGCCCACCACGGACACCACGCTTGTCAGCAACAATACGCATGAAAATTGGGTCGCCACGAATCATTTCTTTAACACGGAAAAATGCTACTTCTTTTGATTCGGGGTCAATATAATACTCTTTAACCAATATCAAAAAGGCATCATCAACAATATTAAGGTCATTTTCAATTTCATTAAGAATATGAATAAATGCTTGGTCCATACTGTTTTCTTGATTGAGTAACCATTTCACATATGTTAATTCTTCATGGTCGGGGTCACGCACTTGACCTTGACATATATTACAAGCCTCAACTTCATGTTGGTATTCTTCGCCGCAATCACCACATTTTTTATGGAATCGCTTCTCAAAATAATGCCCTCTTCGGAACATTTCTTGTCGTATTTTTGAAAGGACTGTTCTAAGAATCAAACATTCTGTACTTACAGCATACAACGCAGGGATAGTAATTCCTTGCGCCATTACTGGTTCTTGAATACCACTTGTCCAAAGCGGCATAGTTGGAGTTGGAGATTGCTTACGCTTGAATGGTTTCCCAAGTGCGCCTAAAAATCTACTTATTCTGCTATCATCGTCTGCCATCATAATCCCTCCGCAAATCCACCTATGGTATCAGCATCCAAGCCCCACTTAGACAAGAGGTTATCGGCCTTCTTTTTATCATCTTTCCAATTATTAAAGGTAACAAGTTTCTGTAATTCGTCTTTTCTTAACTTATTTTTTGAATCAATATAGGACAAAACAGCCTTTGCTTGTAGCGATTTCATTTGTAGATGAGGTAAAATACCTTTGAGTAATTGGCGTAAATCGTCTTTTGATTGGAAAACAAGGCGGTGAAGACTCCGATTGCTATTTTTATGCACTTTTTGATTAAGAACTAAACGACCGCATCCTAATGCTTTATGAAGACTTTCACATTGGTCTTTACCTCTATCACCTGTTGCAACAAATGTTGCTCTCGGTTCACCTCTTTCACTTATGAAAATACTACCATCAGCATCAAGGAAACCTGCGGCATAAGCCCAAATGTCTTTGATAATCAAGCCGTGTGTTCCCATTTTAACAAACATACCACGACTATGCGCTCGATAGATGTCTAATTCTTCACCGTACATTTTAATGAGCATACCAACTTTACTTGGCGTAGTTGATTTATGTAAGACTCCCACACCACGACGAACAATTTCACGGCTACTTAATTCACCGTTTTCTTCTAATTGTTTTGAAACAAATTCTAATGTTGTCTTATCGTCTTTTGAAATAGAGTCAATTTGATGTAGTGTCCCACGCCACATTTTTTGAGCATCCTTACGCATTTGCATAGCGTCAACCCAATTTTCTTGTTCTTCTACTCCCCAATTATCTATTTCGTTTAACATTGAAAGAACAGATGTTGCTTTCAAAAACATTTGACACGCCTGTTGTAGTCCTGTGCTTCTTGTCTCGCCAAACTTTCGCAGTGATTTTAATGAACGGTCGCTCAAACCCATATATCGAATAGTGTCCTGTAAACCATCACTCCATGATAGATTGTTAATAGTTGCTTCAACCTCCATCGCTTTGATAGTTCTCACATCATCAATAATAGAATCTATTGTATCACGATTACTTTTATCATTTCGTCGCATTTTTCTACACATACGAATTATTGAATTAGCATCCTTTCCATAAGTTGATTCAAGCCACCCATCACCGTTTTTAGGAAAACCGTATGATTTAATTTCCTTATTTGAAAAAAGACTTGAATCCTTTTTAATCGGTATGCTTTGATGAACATAATGGGGGTGTTGAGTAAGAGTGTTATACACACTCTTAGTGAAGTCATCACCTACAATAGCGGGTGCGTCATACACATCTCCGACGATAGCACTGCCCCACATATTGACTACCTCATTGTCCTATCATTTAGTAATTGTTGTCATTCCGACACAGTGACCGCAATCGCAACTCATATTATTCACCAGTATTTTGTTGAGGTGCTGGTGGCACTGAACTCATTAACTCTTGGTCCAAATGACCGCATTCTTCGCAAAGCCCTAAGTAATGATAATACGGTTCATTACACTTTGAGCAATTGATATTTTCATTACTTAATACATAAGGTGCATTACCTTTACCGTAATCATATTGTCTTTCTTCTTTTAAGAATCGCCAAGCATCATCCATTTTCTTTTTATCATCGGGGTCAGCGGTGTGTTCCGGCGACTTAGGCGGCTTACCACCAAGTGCAATTACAACAACCATGCCTTTCTTTTTCTTTTCTGTTTTACTTTTTACAACAGGGTTAAATCTATCTTGTAGTATTTGTTCTGTATCATCTAAATTATCCGATGAGTCAACTTGTAAATCTTGCCTTACACTTTGGCCGGTTTGATTAGTTTTTGGATTACCGTCAACATCAAAACCCATTGGGTTTGTTCTACCTTCTGCCGCCGCAGTAATCATGTCCATAAAACGCTGTTTTGCTTCGGGTGAAGTAAAGTATTCTTGTTTATCTGTAAGTCTTTGTCCGTCTATTGCTGTTCCTTTTATCATGGTACTAACCATCCATCGTTATTTCCTTTATTTCTATGTGGAGTTCCACCGATATACTCATCCAATCCGGGTAATATATCATCGAGTAGTTGTACTGAACCTTTGAACTCTTTCGTTCCCCAGTTCGCTAAAGCAAGTGCCATTGCTAAGTCATCGTGTGTTCCCACCGATTCAAGTCGCCCATTTTTTTGCATACCGAATCGGTTGAGTTCTTCTTCTATTTTATGTGTGAATGTACGGCTTCGCTCATCACCATATGGTAATTGGATTTGTCCTTGTTCAAACGCCATGAGTAAAGACATGAACATACTTTCTTTGCGCTGGCGAGTTGTCATAAAGGTGCGAATAGGAATATCCCCTCTCATGTCTTGAAGTTCAGCGGCAAACATTCGCTGAAAGTTGTTACCTTCAAGTTCAATCAAATCCGGCTGGAAACGACTGTTAAGAGTAAGAATATGTTTTTTCTGTGCCAATCCACCAAGTCCCTTCTCGTGAACTATACCGACGATTTGCTTTACATTCTCACCGGGCGGTGTACGCAAGACAAGCATGGCTGTGTAGTCAGCATTCTTATCCGAAGCAATCGCTGTGTCCCATCCAATGAAGTGTTGACCGAACACGCCAGCGGGATTACCCTCTTCGTCATACTCGGTATCGGCCCTATCGAGTAATACCAAGTCTGTATTACGAGCCTCATTAAGAATAGTAGCAGGGAACATACTCGCAACATCGTGAATAGGTTCACACAGGTATTCACGGCTGAATTGTATAGCGGGCATTGACATACGCCGTTGTTCAAGTGCCTCAAGGTTCCACCGTTCCGGCCAAAGTGCATTACCTTCACCGTCAATCGCAGGGTATGTTTCGACACGGAATGTTTCCTTTTCTTCTAATTCAGCATACAAATCGTTGTAACTGAACGGTGTTCCTACCATCATCAAACGAGATGAGTGGTGCAAAACAGGAAGTAGAACACCATAGAACCAGTCAGCGGCTCGCTGTAGTTCTCCACCAGTTGTTCCCCAAAGAATATCGTCGCATACTACCACATCGGGGTGGAAACCACGAGTTGCACCACCAACCGACTTAGCCATTAGACGGCTACCGTTGGTGAACTCAAAGTAAGACTTAGCCCACGGTCGGCCACCTTCGGGCTTTAGGTGTCGTAGAATATCAGCACCTTCGATACTGTTGCGAATAAATCGCATGTGTTCAAGTGTCTGTTCAAGAGAGTGAGAGAAAATCATGATGTGAGTGCCGGGTTTGAATGCGGCTATCCAAAGAGCATAGGCCATAAACAAAGTAGATTTACCGTGGTCCCGACTCGCTTTAACACAGTAGTAGCGGTGTTCACTCAATCCTTCTTCCCATGATTCATGGTGATGACTGTAATGAAAGCCCAGTATTTCTGTAAAGAAAAACTTGAATGACTTTGCCGCCATTTTGCTATCCATCTCTTGGATAAACGCATTCATATCCTCTCCCATGTAATCAACTCAATTTTAGATACATGTATGCAGAGAGTGTGGCAATTTGGTGTGGTGTCATTTTGTAAACCATGTCCGGTCCGAGTTTGTCAAATACAGTGTCAGCGAATGAGCGTGTAAACTCATTCAGTTGCGCTTGACGAGTGTTATTATTTATTTGCTCTTGATTATATTGTGGCGGTAGTGGTTCTGCTTCCATCATTGCTTGTTGAGCGTTTGAATCAATAGGTGATTGCGGTTGTTGTCCTGTTCCTATCATTGCTTGTTGGGCGGCTGGACTAATAGGTGGTTGCTGTGTTACTGCGTCGTTATGTAATTGTTGAGTTTGATTTATGTACTGATTAGGGTCAAACTGATTATTATTCATAACTGCTACTTGGTTTTGTACAGATTGCGGTAATGTAGATGGCGTTGCTTGCGTTTGCGTTGCTGGCATACCACTTGGATTAGCAACTGTTGGATATTGTGACATATCAATAGGTGATGCGGTA
>Ga0080013_1001956_pt1 | contig 25642 bp, 34 predicted proteins | sample ETNvirenome_6_85_FD_69236 | JGI IMG/M metagenome (GOLD analysis project Ga0080013, IMG submission 69236) | Marine viral communities from the Pacific Ocean - ETNP_6_85 (SPADES assembly) (version 2) | ecosystem: Environmental > Aquatic > Marine > Oceanic | place: Pacific Ocean | collected 2013-06-19
ATCTGCCTCAATATCAATCTTCTCTAGAGTACCCAATGAAAAACTTTTCTTTTTGTCTATGGAAAAAATTACTCTTACAGGAGGAACCGGAGATCCATCTACAGGAATATCCTCTTCAAATACATGAGCTGCAGACAGAATTTCGTAATAATAGGATTTGGTTATAGGGTCAATTTTATGCCCGACAACAAAGCCGGTACCAGTTGCAAGTCCAAAATCTACCTGAACGGTAGCATTAACAGCATCCTCGATAGTTTTTACTATTTGGTATCTCTCAGTAAGAGAAACTTCTTCGATAGTGTCTTCGACGGTGACCTGCGGGGAATTGCAAGATACTAAAAGTCCTAAAAGAATTGCAAGTCTTTTCATACATTTTATCTAGGTAACTTGTTATACAGAAACCACTTGGTAATATACTGTCGCTAGAATATAGACTTGAGTCGTAGTTTCTTCATGGGTAATACCTACTGCTGTATTTGTAGGTATTGCAACTCCATGGGAAAACATTGCGTTATGTGTTGCTGTCATTTTTCCTATATGTGAGGCACTATAGAAAAAAGGTTCAGTGAAGGCTGCGCTCTGGTGAAAATAGATTGTAGCCGCTGAACTGGCACCTGAGCCCCTCGTGGAACATGTTACTCCGTGTATAATGTATTTTAGCCCAGCTCCAGGGGCTGGCATTAATTCCGCCGACGCGAGGGAGGCTGGGGTGGAGGTTCCCGAGAAATTTATGGAACATACAGAAAAATAAGAATCTCCTGGTTTCGTTGCTACATGCAAAGCACTAGTAGACACGGTAGCCATAGACCCATCTACACCAGAATTAGTGAAATCTCCAACTACAAGAACTTGCCTGTAATCCCCAGAAGAAGCGGGATCTCCTACTTGAACGGCGTCGATGCCATATGTGCCATCAGAGCCGGAGACATTTACCGTTGTATCAGACATTGTCTACAGTATAAAAAACGTTTATGCTAATAACTCTATTTCCTGAATCGGTGCCAAATGTAATGTTTAGCGGTTCGGCATCTCCTACAGAGATAGGCATATCTAGCACGGTCCAATCGGAATTTCCAATGTTAGTATTACTGTGGCTTCTCATGCTTCCTATATGAAAATCTTTAGACCTTCCATCATCATGCAAAGCATACCATACCCCTGCAGTACCCGCAGTAGAAGTATACCCTACGTGTAGAGCCCACACATTAATCGTTTTTCCGCTTGCTGGAGCGGCAATGATTTCATCGTTAGTTTCTTCGCCTGTAGTCTTGGCGTAGTTTACACAGGTTAAAGATTTAAACTCCTTAATTCTTGCTGTAGAGGTTTTTCCTGCAAAAGTATTCCCTCCTGAGTATGTTGGTAATGCCATTATTTATTACCCCTCAACAACTGTGTAGTGAAAATTAGCGTAAAACTCACTTCCCGCTGTAATATCGGATATATTTACAGTTACAGAGTCACCTTTGATGAATTTTACAGGCATAGGCAATGTAAAATTATTCATAACTCCCGGATTTCCTTTCAAAGTGGAAGTAGCCCCGATTTTATCCTGATATACAACTCCCTCTGTAAGTCCGCTGACAGAATATGTAACACTTGTTTGAGCGGTTGATGAATTCCCGGCAAAAGAGAAAGACCCTCCCCAAAAGCAAACATGCCCATCAGATCCAGGATCAATCTGAATAACATTTCCTGCGGCGGTTCCTGATGCAGAACTAACTTCCATGTTCAAGTATTCTCTCTGTTGTTGGGTACTAGGACCTCCGGCTCTGCCGTGTCCTCCTGAATATGTTGGTAATGCCATTAATTATAACCTCGTTTTATATAGAGGATTTCATGGAGGTATCCAACGGATATTCGTAACCTAAATTCAAATCGGCTGCTAGAATCTTAGATACTTCAGGATATTCAGCTTCTGCAAGGGTTACAAGACTTTTTCTGCTAGTTCCTACGTTAAAAAGACCTTTCTTTTTCTTTGATATTAGCTGGATGATTTTTTCGGCTATAATGTCCACCCAATCTTTGGAGGTGTATACATCATCAAATACTGCCTGAAGTTGCTTTCTCGCAGGTCCCCATGTTCCTCTCTTTATAAAAGAAGTTCTAATAACCATATCCTTCTTAATATCCACATAACTCTCTCCTGCCAGCTTTGTAAACCCGTAAAAGGTGGTAGGTTTAGCAGCATCTTTTACATCATAACATCCATTAATTCCAGGATACACATAATCAGTGGAAATATAAATTAGCTTGGCTTCATGAATTCCTGCGATATACTTCATATTGCAGGTTCCATTAATATTAACGTCTATTACTTTTTGATAATTCTTCTTTTTCTCTGCTCCCGGAACATCTGTCCAAGCGGCAGCATGAATAATTACATCAAATCGATTCTCTCTGGCATATTCATTAACCCTAAGAATATCCTCTACAGGAAAGTCTTTATGCGAAGGAAGCAATAATTTTGCCCCTTTGGCTCTTAGCAGTGGAACAAGCTCTTTTCCTAGAGTTCCATTGCTACCTGTCAACAATACAGTCAATCCGTCTAACTTCATCTTTAAAAAATCCTTCCAAACATAGGAACATATAGTCACCAACACGCTCTTTTAGGTATTCACAATCTAGCTGGTATACTCTATCATGACCTCGTCTATCTTTAACGTGCTTTACCTTAACCTTTTTGCCAAGGGCTTTGGATGCCAATTCTATAATCTCTAAATTTGTATATCCAAAACCAGAACCGATATTTACAATATCAGTCTTTCCGTTGCTATTCATTAGGGTATGAACGAGACGAACGTTATCATCTACGTGCATCCATTCTCGTACCTGGTGACCATCTCCATAAACTGGAACTTTATTCCCTTCACTAATAGATTTGAACAGCTTAGGGAGAAATTTTTCTTCGTGTTGATTTGGTCCGAAGTTATTACAGCTTCGGGTAATCAAATATGGAACTCCATATGTTTTGTATGCCGACATTACAAGCATTTCTGCAGAAGCTTTCGTGGAGGAGTAGAAAGAGCTAGGCTTTAAAATATGGCTCTCACTTGCCCCATACTTCTTTACAGTTTTCATATCTCCGTAAACTTCATCCGTAGAAATCTGTACAAAACGTTCAAAACCTTTTAAACCTCTCTTCAATACTACTTGAATAAGGTTATACACTCCTTCAAAATTACTTTTTAGAAAAGGACTGCCATCTTCAATCGAATTATCCACATGAGACTCTGCTGCAAAGTTCACGAGATGCGTGAAATCTTTTGGCAAATCTTTCAATTTTAAATCGCAGATATCTTTCTGAATAAAAGAAAATCTATCATCTTGCCAAATATAGTCTTCAATTCTATCTCTGTCAGCAGCATAGGTCATTTTGTCTACACAGACGATATCGCTTTTCGTGGTATCGAAAACGTATTTAATAAATCTAGAGCCTATAAAACCGGCTCCTCCAGTTACAACAATAATATCTTGGGTCATTATACAGTTAGGTTAACATTTTGCTCTTCAAACATTAGTCTAGAAGCTTTATAAAGAGATTCGGGGGTTCCACAATCTATCCAGGTTCCGTGAATTTTCTTTACGCTCAAAGCTTCATCCTCGAGATATTTTCTGTTAAGGTCAGTAACCTCTAACTCATCTCTCTCGGACGGTGATAGTTCTGAAATTCTATCAAATACTGTAGTGTCATAAAAATACAACCCTATAACTGCATCGTTGGAAGGGGCAACTTCAGGCTTTTCAATAATGTCCTTAACCCCATCTCCTACAGGGTCATACTCCACTACTCCAAATCTTTCAGGGTCAGATACGCTCTTAGTAAAAATCATTGCCCCTCCAAAAGTTTCAAACTCTTTTACTGCGGAGGATATATCATCAAAAATCAAATTATCCCCTAGTACTACGGCACATTTGTCTTCCCCCACAAATGCTTTGGCTTTTGATAATGCGTCTGCAATCCCCCCATCACCTTCTTGGTACGCATAACTTAAGGAGTCTAGCCCAAAATCTTCCCCATTCTTCAGAGTTTTAATAAACCCTTCCATATGGTTTGAAAATACAATAAGGATATCTTTAATACCTGCATCAACAAGAGTTTTGATTGGGTAATACACCATCGGCTTATCGTATACCGGAAGAAGGTGCTTATTGTTTGAATATGTTAGGGGGTAAAGACGGCTTCCTTTTCCTCCACAGAGAATTACTCCTTTCATAAGCTATTATAGTGCCAGGATTTAAGAAGTGTTTAATTATCTGAATTTTCTTTAATCCATTGAATATCTTTTGCTACTTCAGCCATTTTAATATTCAAAATCGAAATATTCGTTTCGATATCCTCTAGCATACCTTTAATATCTTTCTCATTCGAACTAAACTCAATTCTCACAGCCTCTATCTTCTCTTCATTTGCTTTGATTTGAGAGTTCGATATTCCCCATGCGGTTCCTGCAGCAAATAGCGTAATAATTATCGTGATTACGTTACCCCAAGTAAAATTTAAACTTTTCATTTTTTAGTTTCTTCTATGGTAAATGTGCTATCTTTAAAGATTGCTTTGAATTTAGCACAAGTGCTTCCCTCAAGAATTTTATCTGCCAATTTCAGAGTAACATTCTTTTTAATAAAGCGTTTAATGTTTCTTGCTCCAAACTCCGCAGAGTACGCATTATCTACTACGTAGGTAACGAGCTTTTTTGTAATATTGATAGGTAATTTGCGAAGATTTAGCTTTGCAATGACTGCCGCATCCTCAGGCGTTAACTGATTAAAGTATACTACACTGTCAATACGATTAATAAATTCTGGAGGAAATTCTTTCTTGAATGCACTTGTAATCTCCTGCCTTACTACGGCAAAAGAGGTGTCGGCATCTTCCCCAAATCCAATTGCGGTCTTGTTAACGGAATCTTTTACTCCTACATTACTGGTAAACAAGATTATAGAGTTAGAAAAATCTAATACGGCTCCTCTATTGTCCATTATGGTTCCTTCGTCTAGGAGACCCAAAAGAAGATTATGGAGCTTATCACTAGCTTTTTCAATCTCATCAAACAGGATAACCCACTGGGATGACTCCTCTGCTCTTTCTGTAAGAATACCTTTCTCGTTGGAGCCAATATATCCAGGGGGACTGCCGATGAGTTTAGCGTATTCATGGTTTCCTGCGTATTCCGCACAATTAATCTTTAAAAGCCTTTTAGGGTTCTTTAGGTAATGCTCAGCGGTTTGACGAGCCAGCTCTGTTTTTCCTACTCCGGTTGTTCCGATGAAGAATAAGGATGCAAAGGATTCAAATCCCGAGTTTAACAGCTTGAACGTTTCAAACATTTCATTAATAGCTTGGTCTTGCCCTATAATATTTTTCGAAATCTTTTGTTTGATGGAAATAAGCTCTTTCATATTATACGGCTTTAATAGCCCCATCTCTTCTTCCTCCTCACCCTCTACGATATTATAGTGACTACATGCGGTGTCGGCGGTAAGCATTGGATACACCTCTGTAACGGCTTCGTAGACAGCCTCGTTAAATACGGAAACGTCCCCGTACTTCTTTTGCATGGCTTCGAATCCGACCACGCATTTTTTTACAATTAGCCGAACAAGACCATTGATTGAGAAATTAGGATTCTCAAGCTTCTTATCCAAAGCTTCAAAAATACTTCCAATATCCTCAGGTTGTAATCTGCGTACTTTTACGAAGCAGTCAAGGACTTGGCTATAGACGATGTAGTGATCGGTAGTCATTATTATATTAAAGACTCAACCGATGAACAAATATCACTTCTTTACTTGATTAAAATCCTCAAAAGATAACTTGTCTAGCTCTTTTTCCGTAGCTTTCGCTGGCTGAGTCTTATCTCGGTGGATTGCGAGCTTTACCATAGTGTCTAACATTTTAATTTTTCGGTTGTTAGCTTCCATAGACAGCTCTAGAGCTTTGATCATTTCGGACTTTGATTTATCATCCTCTGGGTTGGCGTCCACCATCCCTTTATAATAATCAAAAGCCTCCAACGCACGAACTCTATCCTCCGCACAATCACGAATAATTTCCTTCCCTACAAGCTGAATCCTATTAGGAGAGAAATAAGGTTTGCGAGGATGATAGGTTGTTGCCATTACTTATCTTTCTTGAAAATCTCAGAGAATTTTTCTCTCATCGACTTCTCTTCCTCTTTCGGCTTAGAAGCTTTTTTAGCTTTAGCCTTTTTAGCCTTTTTAGCCTTAGGCTTTTCTTCTGCCCCTTCTACGCCTTCAAGCTCTGCTCGTTCTGCTTGTTCTGCGGCAAGAGCTGCAATTCTGTTTGCTCTACGTTGTCTACTGGATACCATAATTATGTGTCGGTGGGCTTGATTGACCGTTTCTTCAAGATTGAAGGGGTTACTTCGTCTTTAGAGAGGCTTTCGGGAGAAGAACCTCCATGCTTTACTTTTGTTCTCTTGGAATACTTCTTGATTTTTGCCATGTCTGTACTAAGAGGGAATCCTTTTACTACTTTATCGGTAGACTTCTCTCCCCAAGTACCCTTGGTGATTACATAAATCCTATCAGACTGCGGAGTAGTAAAAATTTGACCGTAGTTGGAGGTCTTTAGGGCTTGTCCGATAGACTTAAAGGATGGAATCTTGGATTTTTTAGCTTCAGCCTCTCCTTCTTTATTAGGAGAAGCATTTTTAAACATAGAGAATTCTTCTCTAAGTACTTCCATGATTTTAGCGTCCGAGTATCCGACAAATCGTCCACTCTCAGTTTCCATTTTAGCCTCTGCAAAGAGCTTAAACTCCTTGTCAAAGTCGAAAGCGTCCATGGAAGATTCGTATTGTGAATTGAAGAGATGCATAGTATTCCTTTTATATACCCTTTCACTTACCCTTTTTTCCTTTTTTGCATTTCGGGCAAATATACTCGTGACGAGCATTAAACCTGTCAGAAGTTAAAATGGTTCCTATGCCTAATCGAATAGTTTGCCTCTCCCCACAACCGGCACATTTTACTCCGTGCCACTCATACTTATCTGATTCTTTAATACGTCCCATTATAATTCGTATTCTGGGTCATATTCAGAACGTATAGGAACAACGTGACCCTTAATTTTGTACTCTTTAGCTTTCGGCTTAACTGCTTTATTCTTTTCCTCAGAGGGAGAATCTAATTTCCCTGTAATAAAAAGCAAAGGCCCTAAGAAAAATCCCCATACAAAATAGGCAATAATCCCTATAAAAATAACAAACCCCAAAAACGATTCAATCATCACTTATTCTCCGGTTTCCACCACTCATCATCCACAAAACTTAAATGTCCAGCTCTTTCTTCATCTGGCTCATTAGGGTTATAGTCCTTAGTAACCATATAAAGCAAACCTACAGGCTTATCTCCTATGGCGGTAAGTCCATGCCATTCTCCTGCCTTAATATGAATAACTGCAGGGTTATGCTCTCCTATGAAAAATTTTTCGGCTCCATTTTCATCAGAGTAAACTCCTACCTGAGCCATGCCTGTAAGAACACAAAAATAATCATCTTGATGTTTATGTCTGTGCCAGGCTTTTACAATTCCCGGATACAAGATAGAAAAATTTACTTGCTGTCTGCTTGTTAATGGAATCTGAGCATAAATGTCATTTAAACTCCATCCTCGAGAATCAGCGAACTTATTAAGAGATGTTACTCTCGGCATTTTTTAATCCTTCTGTTAATAATCGAACTTCTTCCAACTCTCTTTCTTTCTGCATCTCACCCAAAAGGCTTTTTACAGCTTTTACTTCAGAGCTAAGTCTTAAAATAACAAGCTCTCTCTGCTTTGCATCCTCTTCTTTTTTACGTTTTCCTTCCGACCTTAAAAAAGAAATATGTTGATATACCTGGTATAGAGAGATTCCAATGAATGCTCCCATAATCATATAAAACGTGCTATTGTCCATCTTCTAGTTTGTCTGCGATTTTTCTGTCTAGGTCTCCCTTTCGATGCTTGGTCTTACCCTCATCAATAGAGAACCATCCCTGTGTTGGCTTAGTCGCAAGTCCATCTTTATAATAGGACTCGGTTAGTCCGTGCTCGGAAACTAAACCTTCATCATATAAAAGCTTAAATTCACAGGTTTGGAACGGTTTTGTTATTTTATTTTTTACAGCCTTGATAGTTCCTGTAATACCTAGAGGGTTTTTACGGTCATCAAACATTTGGTCGCTCTTACTCGATGCTGTTTCTAACGCGGTTCCACAATAGTAAAGAAGTGCCTTGCCTCCTCCTGCCTTGGTACGAGGGTCCCCAAACATTACTCCCACCTTGCTTCTAATCTGGTTAATAATGATTAAACCTGCTTTATGCTTTCTTAGCAAAGTATTAATTCTTCTTAGGCATTGCCCTGCTACTTTAGCTCTTAGGGCTCCTCCCATCTCAGAGTTCTTTCCAAAACCATCTGAAAGCTCTTTATTGGTAGGGGATGTTCCAATAGAATCATACCCTACGAGAATTGGGGTTTTAGGGTCTTTCTTGCGAATTGCCAAAATTGATTTTTCAATAAACTCAAAACAATCCTCTAATGATTCGGGTTCTGCGTAGATTAATTTGCTCGTATCTAACCCAAGTTTCTCTGCGAAGTCTGGAGAGTACGCATGCTCATTGTCTACCATTACGGTATAATAACCTTTCTTTTGGGCTCCAATAAAAGCGTGGGTGAGGAATACGGTTTTTGCTGTACTACTTTCTCCGAAAATCTCTGTAATACCTCCAATAGGATATCCTCCGTTGTAATCTCCCGAAATTACTTTGTTAAGGGCATAGGAACCTGAGTCCACGTAACCAAAAATTTGGCTTTCTTTTGAGAGCACCGAAGCGTTCTCTAAATCCTTACAAATATCATCTAAGATGCTCATACTATATTAAAGTACTTTTACTTGAGATTTTATACAATTATATGTAATTCCTATTCCTTTTTGAAAAGAATACTTACAGTATATCCATCCAATGATCAACCATTTCCGAAACCATACCTTCGAATGTGTACTTAGGTTTCCAATTTAGTTTTTTCCTGATTTCCGAAGAATCTCCTTTTAGAAAATCTAATTCTTGAGGTCTAAAAAACCTAGGATCTACCGTAACATAATCTTTATAGTTTAAACCTAACAATGAAAAGGTTACATCGCACATCTCCCTAATAGTTCTACTTTCCCCCGTGGCAACCACCCAATCAGAAGCCTCTGAATGATTACTAATTAAATGCATGGCTCTTACATAATCTTTAGAGTGACCCCAATCTCTAGACGCATCTAAATTTCCCAAAGCTAAAGTATCTCTAATACCTTTTTTAATTTCAATTGCTCCTTTTACAATCTTATTAGTGACAAAGTTTGATCCTCTACGAGGGGACTCGTGATTAAAAAGAATGCCGTTACAAGTGTGCATATTATGCGCCGCTCTATAGTGACGAACCAAATTGTACCCCATTACTTTTGCACAGCCATACGGAGAAGTGGGCATCATGGGGGTAGTCTTTCTTTGGTAACCATCCTCATCAACAGAGTTTCCAAACATCTCAGAGGAACTAGCCTGATAAAACTTTACATTGGGAACATGAATGCGGCAAACCTCAAGAATATTCAAAACGCCAATAGCATTCGTCTGGATTGTGAATGCGGGGACATCAAAGCTAACTCTTACATGGCTTTGGGCTCCAAGGTTATAAACTTCATCGGGCTTTACCTCTGATACAATTCTATGCAAGGAGTGAACATCAAGAAGATCCCCATAATGAGTTGTAACATCTAAGTCTCTAATTCTATCATCTTGATTCTCAGCTACCGAATTTCGTCTGATAATTCCATGTACCTCGTACCCCTTTGATAAAAGATATTCAGAAAGGTAACTCCCATCCTGTCCTGCGATACCTACAATTAATGCTGTTTTAGTCATAATCTATAATATAGTTTTACTTGATGCAAACAAAAGAAAGCTTATGCTCTGTGCCTACAGCCCGTTCCAAAGTAAAGTGCTTGTAGATATCGACAGACTGAAAGCCTACATCTAATAATAGTGATTTTAGGAAAAAAGGAGTCCACAAAATATGAGAAAGTTTTGAAGTTACAACTTTACCAGAGTTATCTTTTAACAAAACGTTCATCAAGATATTTGAATTCAGATAGTCCATAAAGGGCTCGTATGTATAAGTTCCCCGGGAAGTTACTACAGTCTTAACCTGAGGAGGATCCATAAAAAAAGCAGCGCCGTTCCAGCAATCAAAAAGAAAATGTCCCCCAGATCTTACCTTAGAATAAATACTTCTAAATGTTTTCCTTAGGGTTGGGTAATCCTCAATATGATTAACAACATTGAAAAAACTAACAGCTAAATCAAAGTTTTTGTCTGGTATATCGTAAACCATCCCTGCATGCAGAGTACAGTTAGGTATCCCCTTCTTTTTGGCGACAGAAATCATTTCCTTGCAAGGATCAACCCCCACGCTATGAACAGAATTCAAAATATGAAACTCTTTTAAGTGTGACCCCGTCCCGCAGCCAATGTCTAAAATTGTTTTAGGTGGATCCGTAAAATAGGATCTACAAAATAAAACTTCTTTGGCATAATCTTTTTCCTCGGACAAGTGATCATATACCTTTGCGAACTCTTTATACATGGCAATAGTCTCTGATTACCTTACACACCTCCGAGACTTCAAACTTCGTTATTGCCACATAAGAAGGTAGGCAAACTCCATGTTCAAAAGCATAGACGCTGTTAGGGAACTGGACGTCAGGAAGATTCGAATCATAGCACGGCTGCTGGTGAAGAGGAACAAAGAAGCCTCTAGTCTCTATTCCTGCAGAGGACATATGACTCATCAGATCCTCTGACGGATCTTTTGTCTTGATAACAACTCTAAAAGGAATATATGGATTAGTACTTAAATCAGGTTGATAAATTTCAACATTTTCAATATCCCTCAGGCCACTCTTATACCACTCATAAATCTGTGATTTCTTATCTATAATTATAGGGAGCTTATCCAACTGGGTTAATCCTACGGCAGCTTGCATATCGGTAATTCTAAAGTTGTACCCAATCTCTGGGTGTAAAAAGGATCCCCGATTCTTCCTCCCCTGATTTCTTAAATAAAGAAGATTATCATAAACCTCTTTGTCTTTCGCGATAACTAAACCCCCTTCGCCCATTGTGATAGTCTTATCAGCGAAGAAGGAAAAGCAGCCTAAATCCCCAAAAGTTCCACAAGGCGTCCCATTTCGGTTAATTCCTATAGCTTGTGCAGCATCCTCGATTACTTTCAGCTTGTGTTTGTCAGCTAACTCGCAAATTGCTTCCATGTCAGCGGTGAACCCAAAAATGTGAGCTGGCATTATCGCTTTTGTTTTAGACGTAATGGCTTTCTCACACTCACTAACACTCATCTGTAAATCAGGATTAATATCTACAAAAATGGGAGTAGCTCCAGTCATCTCCACCGAGTTAGCGGTAGCTATGAAGGTAAAGTTGGGAACGATTACTTCATCCCCTTCTCCAATCCCTAAAGCTCTTAATGCTAAGTACAGAGCTAAGGTTCCGTTGGGGGCAAACACAACATAAGGAGTATCAAACATCTCCTCCATGCGTTTTAGAAATTCCTTACTTTTAGGTCCTTCAGTAATCCACAACTCATCAAAGCAGGACTTAATAGAAGCGTACTCATCTTCTCCGATAAATGGCTCGAATTGATTAATTATCATTTCTTACTCACTACAAAAAGGGACGGGTCTACCTTATCAGCCATCTCAGGAGAACAAGCCAGAATTAGACCATCATCAAAAAAGGACTCATGAACTTCAAACTCTTCTAAAATAATATATCCCGCATCTACTAGAGTTTTTCTAAAAGGATAATTTGGAGAATGAGTTCCCAAGAAAATAAAATCTACCTTTCTATCGGATAAGGTGTCTTTCATTCCTGCTAAGAGTGCAGATTCATTGTTCTGAATATCTGCTTGTAATATATGAAGCTTGTCTATATTTTTGTGCTTCAAGTACCAGTCGATGGATACTTGTGGAACAGAAAAATTCTCCCCGTCCCAATCCACAAAAACAGAAGGATCAATATGCGAAGATCCTATGTACCCTTGCATAAAATCTCCCTCAAAGCTATTGAGAAGGAAGTTGTGCTGTCCTAACTGTATCTTATACGGGTTAGGCTCAACCAAATACGCTTTAGATTGAGACTTTTCCTTCTTAAACCATAAGGAGTAAAATGCCCAAAAGCTACCCAACTCTAAACTTACCGCATCATCAGGAACATATTTTAGCACTTCATAAAACAGCTTCTCCTCTTGGGGTTCGTGATGTCCTTGGAGGGCTCTAATAAGATCGGTCATCCATTGTTGGTGATAGCACCCCTCATGAACGAGTACTCCTGGGTGCATAATCTGGGCTGGTCCATGCTCTGTCTCTACAACTTGTCCTGCCTTTTCAACTTTCGGGATGGAGTCGCAATCTCTACATTGTAACACTCTGGGAAGATAATCATGTTTATAATCCTTAGTAGGATATAAAATCTCGTAAAGTTCTTTAATGCTTTTCATCTAAATATGTCTTATCCTGTTCTACCCCAAAATAGGGACCGTTCTTGAATTCATACAAAATCGTGTCATCCTCTAACACATCAAAACTATGTCCTGCTCTAAAAACTACTGCACAATCACCTGCTCCTAGCTCAGTCACAAGGATAACCCTGTCATCAATATCATAGAAAGACGCTCGTACTTTTCCTTGTAAAAATACCCAAGACTCTTGAGTTCTCGTAGTTTCTCTCTTTAAAATATTATGCTTATGGGGCTTAAAGTTTGTGCCAGCCTTAATCTTCTTGCAAGCAACTTGGAGGGGCTCTTTTTCTGGGGAAATGTCCTCCCTAGTTTCTGTAATATCATCCCTCCTAATTATTGCACACAAGAGAATGCTAGGGTCAACCTTAGAATATATTTTTTCACTCATCCTATTATCCTCTCGATAGTGGGCCACAAATTATACTTATTCATAATTAGTTCTCTTGCTTCTGCAATAGCAGATTGTCTTATATCTAAATCATCGTTATGTATAATATCATACACTCGATCCACATCTTCAAGATTAGTAGGATCAATCTTTATAAATGCTTTTTCTGGGAAGTACTTTCCTAAATCTCCTCCTCCTCCGTAAATAGGAACGGTCCACCGAAGCAAGGAGTCTGTCACCTGAGTCCCGAAAAAGTTTTTGATTGTTACTTGGTTATCAAAGCAAAGAGAATACTTATAAGGATCTAAAGAGGTTCGTTTATCATTATCTTCTAAAACAGAATTTGCACAAAAAATAGAGCCATATACATCAATAGGATAGAGAGCAGCATATTTTTCAATAAACGCTTTTCTGGCAACATGGATAGGAGTCATTTCCTTATTCGTTTGTGTGCAACTTATTATTTTAGTTTTAAGAGGAGCTTTTGTTTCTTTTTGCAGATCAGAGTAGGTCATGTTTATTCCTGCCAAGTCTCCTGAATAAACCCACTTAGTATACAAGTATCCCGTACCATCCCAAAAAGAAAATCTAGTCACTTTATCAGAAGGGTAGCGTGTATGTGATCCTGCGTCTAATGCCTCTCTAGAAAAATAAAGTAGTTTCTCTTTAGGAAAGCTATTTAAGACTTCAGTAGAACAATTATCTTCAATAATCACATAATCAGCCTCTTCAATATTTGTAGTATAACTGATTTCATTCCAACATCCATCCAAGTTAGGAGTTTGGTTTACATAACAAGCCACCATTTCTTTCGAGGACAAGCCCCAGTTAGGAGCAAAATAAATTTTAACCACTTATCTCCTCCATTAACTTAACATCAACTAAATCTTTGGCTTCCCCTCTATGGGCCTTTAAAGATTTCACAACACCTAATGTAGCAAACTTTATGTTGTTCCAATAAAAATGGTTATTGGGGTTGAACAAAATGTCATCTTTATGCATAGGATACTTACTTAACTCATTTTCATGTGAACTAATGTAAGAGCTACCTTTAATAATATGATTAGGATTATAATGGAGATAGTCTAAATCAGCACATTCTCGCAACCCAAACAAGGACATCACCGCACTTCCTGTTACACAGAAAAGATCAGAATTTAAATTATTACCTTCAATAGTTCTCTTGTACTTATTCAATTCAATACTAAGCTTTTCCGAAAAATCAGGATTACCTTTATTCAGGAAATAAACACTATTGGGATTGTATATTACTCTTGCTAATCGTAAAGTCTCTTCATGAGTATCATTAATGTGGACTGAAGACTTATCAATATTATAAATACTCCGAATATTCGATTTAAGCGAATTTACTTTTTCTAGGTCAGCCTCTTCAATTAAGATAACACGAACAGGGGTAGAGCCCCAACATAAGCCTGCTTTAATCTTTGCTCCAGCTATCGGATCTTGTGGTGTGCTTAACCAAGATTCCCCTAAATACATTTGGCTCATAAATCTGGTAAATCCAATTTTTTCTAAAGGAACTACTGAATCATAAACAACTTCGGTGGTAGAATATATTAAATCAGTTACTGCTTCTTCCTTAGAAGGATCTCTCACGGGATGTAAGGTAATAACTTTAGTACTAGGTTTCAGTTTAGCATACTCTAAAGCTATAAAATCTAAGTGCTTTTTACCTAAACCTAAATTTCTAAAAAAAGCAGAGCCGCAATCAAGCTGACCAGCAGAGGGCTCAGTAGTCTTCTGTGTTCTTAAAGTTGAATTAGTAATGTAAGCTGCCGCTGTTCGGTGCGATCCATTTAAAAGGTGTCCTTCTGGAGTAGTAGGGACGGGGTAGTTTTTATCAAACCCGCTCTCTCGCATAGAAGCAATTAAATTATCAAAACACTCCTTAAATTTTTCAAAGGTATTCTTATATGGATTATCGTACTCCTTAAAGCCATTCCAAACACGTAAATGTTCTTTGTAAATATCAACTGCAAAATCAGTCTTTAGTTTAGCCTCTTTATACGAAGCATACAAGAATTTGGGGACTAAATCAAAACGATAAGGAGTTAAGAGGTTATATCCAAAATTAAGGGGTCCGTAGGGGGACTTACTTCTAGCAAAATTAGCGTGTTGGTGTTGTGGATTGCTTTCCCTTTTATGATCGTTAAGAGGATTATCATCATTATAAACATAATTAATACCCTCCATAAATTTAGTGTGCCGTTCTGTAGCCATCTCATACATGGGGGTCATAAAGAATACATCTCCCCCTCCATCAGAATACCAGCCTGTATAAGTGTATAAATCTTCAACCTGAATGCTACGCCACAAAAACGCTTTCCAAGTTCTTAGGTGAGACATTGTAAACACACTCGTCCTGCATTGAGCTACGCTTCCTTGTTGGGCAAAGCCTTTACGCCCATCTGCATATCTAAACTGCCCAAAAGCAATCCAAATCTCCCCCTCTGAATAGGTATCAATCACTCTGTCAAAAACACCACTATCGGGCAACCAATCGTCCCCATCAACTTCGACGCAAATATCATCATCCTGAACTTGATCACTCCTAATAATTTGATCGTAGTTTCCAGTCTGGTAATACTTTTTAGTATTTTGAACTATAACGAACCTAGGGTCATCGCCAATAGATTTTTTAGCTTTTTCTACTGAAGAGTCCGTTGACATATCATCTAAAATGAAACACTTATAATTATCATACGTCTGGTCTTTAATAGATTGAATGCATTTATCAATCCACTCTTCACAATTATACAAGGTCGTTAAGACCACTATTCTCTGAGAACTTTGTTCCATTTTTTTAAGTACAGTCATACCTTTAGCAGTTCCTTCCATTTACTCAGTATATCTTCTGAGGTCCAATATCCCGCTCCAGATTCAGCGGAGTCTAATCCGTGATACCTAACACCTGCTTTTTCACACTCAGGCTTAATAAAATTAAAAGTCTCACTGAGTGAGCTATGATAAACATCTGAAAGGGTATCATACATTTTCTGTTTGTCATTCTCATGTTTCATAATTTTTGCGTAACCAGACTCGACGTAGTTTTTTACTTCCTCGGAGTAATACACTTCATCAGTTACTAGCCCGTATAGAAGCATTTCAGAATGCCCGTCCGCTAAAGCTCTTTCGATGGAAACATGCGTATTTTTGTTTCTATCTATACTTCCAATAGCTCCTGCGGCTACAAAGGATTTTGCTCTTTCAATAAGGGGGAAAATTATGTTGGGGATAATCTCCCCCGTAACTTCTTGCCACTTCATTTGAGATTCAGACACATATACGATGTCATCCCAAAAAGGCTTTATTTCCTTTATGGGAAATACTTGCTTCTCATGACAAGCTAAAATAACTTTATTCGAGCTTTCAGGTCTTTCAGGAAACTTCAAAAAGTGTACTATGAGATTTTCACCTTCCTCATTTACAGCACACTCTTGAAGTCTTCCCGCCTTACACTTGTCCAAGTGCCAATCATGAGGACCATAAAACGTACAATCTAAACCATTCTCGTTAAAAAGATTACACAAATTTATAAATGCAATCGTAGAACCTCCAGGGTTAGTCCAGCCCGATATTATTTTAATTTTCGACACGTTCTAAAAGTTGTTCATATAACTCCAAGCGGGAATGTATATGATTATTAATATTAAAGCGTTCATCTGTGATTTTCTTCAGATTTCTACCCATTTCTCCTCGCAAATCTTTGTCTTTAATAAGGCGAGATAATGCTGAAACCCATTCACCTCTTGGGTTGTCCTTAGATACAAGGTACCCCGTAACCCCATTCTTAATAACCTCATCGTAACATCCGCAGTCTGTAGCAATTAAAGGAATCCCATACCTACCACACTCCATAAGCTTAATTTCGGATTTAGAGTCATTAAAGTTATTCCACTCCAAGGGAGCAATAGCAATATCCATATTCGGAAACATAGCTCCGTACGTGTGAGATGGCATTGCGGGGTACACAGCCCAATTCCTATGCCGAATCCCTCTAGTTAGGATCTTCTCATAATTATTCCATACGTCTTGTTGCCAATCACCTTTGTCGCCTTTCTTAAGGGGAGGTCTTCCGAAAAATCTCCAATGAACTTTCTCGGGTCCCACTTTGGCATTAACTCCCATAGCAACGTTGGGAACCTGCTTTAAATCTTGCTCATGGTGAATTCCTCCTACCCATCCAATTCGACAGGGAGCTTTCTTAGGAACTTGAGGTTTAGGAAAATTCCAACAAGGTAAGTCGTAATCAATTGCGTTTTTAATTACAACAAGAGTACCTTTTACAAAAGGCGTAACTCTTTCTGCGAACTTTCTTTGGGTTACAGATACTAAATCTGCGTTGTTGTAAATAGCCTTTGTAAGCTCATCTAGCTTATGGTTTTTATACAAGTCTTCTAACCTATGCCCCTCATAAAGGTCTGTTAGAAGGTCATCAGTGTCGTAATGAAAGAACTTATTCATCTCCTTGGTCTTCTGCACAAGTTCAACCATGTATCTCGCACCAAAATTAGAGATATTCTGCGTAAAGACGATATCCGCCTTCTTCATGTTATCTGATACCTCCATCCCTTCTACGGGCTGTTTTGTTTTATCATCCCATTGTAAGGGATTTAGCTCAAAAACAACTTCGACCTTGTCGGGGCATTTTTGAGCTAGTTTTTGCATAGGCATAATGATGCGATAATAGCTACACCCTCCATGATTGGCGGGAACTGCTAAGATCTTAAGCCTATCGTCATCACTAAAAAATTTCTGTTCTTCCATGTTTTAAAAAAATAGCCCCCTGAGGGTTCCCAGAGGGCATAAAAATTTACAATATTAAAAGTTAGTTATTCGCCCAATCCTTTCAGATGTGCGAGATAATCTTCCTCACCCTCAGAGGTTTCTACAGGGCTAGAAGTTTCAGCCTTTTTAGCCTGCTCTACAATATCATCTCCCGTGATTTGCTGAGCTAATGCCTTCAAATCTTCGTATGACGCTACTTTAATCAGTCCATGAATATCATGAAGCTCGTCCATCCAAGTTGCTACTTCAGCAGGAGTACCCGCTTCAGTTTTTACCGGCTTCGGAGCTGATTTATCGTAATTTGGCCATTGTCCCGATTTATCTTTAAAAATCTTAAAGTCGTTTCCCGTCTTAAGGTCTGTAATATCCCCGTAATCATCATCAAAGAAGCAATCCAAAATCTTACCAAAGAGTTTTACTCCCATAGAAAGAATTTTAACTTCTCCAGTTTCTTTCTGAACAGCATTCAGGTAAAAACGCTTACGTGCCTTGATTTCTCGGGCAATAGCGATGTTACCTTCCTCTTTCGTGTTCCAAAGCCTGAAACTTAGGTCACAAACAGGACACTCGCCTCCTTGAACCCGAGGGCAGTGATAATTGCGGTCATTAATGCGGTGAATTCCAGTTTCTGCGTAAAATTCCTTTTCAGGATCTTTAGACGGAAGAATTCGAACCAAAGTGGCTCCTTCTTCAGTCATCAGAAACTTCTTAAGGAACTCAGCATTGTCCCCTCCGGGAACTTTATTAATCTGGTTGTACTTTTTTCTTAGTTCGTCGATGTTTACCATTTTCTTTTTTGTTGTTTTTTAGTTTGCTAGTTAATTCTAGTCTGTATATTAAAGCTCATGCAGCTTGGTTTCTGCACGTTTATTTGCGGAAATTTGTACAAGCATACTTTGCTGGTGGTTTAGAGCGTCTACAATGTTTTTAGCGAGATTATATTTATTCTCTGCGTTTAAAAGGTCTGCTCTCATATCCACTAATTCGGGGACTGAGAGAATGTAGGAGTTCAAGGCTCCTTGAGTGGGTTTTGGACCTGCCTCGGTCATTTCCTTTCTACGTCGCTCCATAAAAACAGCTTCTGAACCTTCCAATTGAAGAGCTTTTAGGTCTTTAATCTTCTTGGCGTAAGACTGAACGGATGCGAAATATGCATAGGTTGAGGAGTGCTTTATTAAGGCTTCTCCTAAGCGAGACTCATCTAAGCCTAAGTACTGCTTTGAAATTTCCATGTACTTATCTTCTAGGTCTTCATACGTTTGTTTAATGTCGTTACTCGTCATGGTCAAAAATAAATGCAAATAGTTCCGGGTTTAAGCCCCATAACAATTGCATAATGTTAGAGGTTATATGTGTTATAAATTCATTGCCGATTGTGGGCATTTCATCATCGTCTCCAAGACCAAACAGGTCAAAGTATACGTGAAGTATCTCATGTAGCAAAGTTCCTCTGTAATCCGTAATATTTTGGTTAGGGTCAACAGTAATTTGATTCTTTCCAAATTCTACGCATCCATAAAGACTGTCTTTCTCTAGAGATTTCTGTACGATTTTAAAAGTTTTAAATCCTACATTTAAAACTAAAGGGTGTTTTGGTAATGTTACTTTAGGCGGCATCTTGGGCTATTTGTATTTGGCTGATGGTAAGCATATCATAATTAATACTCATAGGAACAATAAATCTTGCTTGTCCATTTCGAGACTTAATAATATATGCTCTGGCTTCTCCCTTATCAAACTCTTGCTCGGTTTGATTGATAGAAAAGACTAAATCACAAACTCGTGTCTTTCCGTAGGAGTCTGCAAGTTCAGTATCTGTAATTAAGGTTACTCTTTTACCTTCCCTATTCGTTTGAGTTGCGGTCCAGACAAGACATTCATTCTCAATAGCAAGACCTCGTAGTTCCTGAGCTAGGCGTTCCTGTGCTTGGTATTCTGCAAGGGTAGAGTCTGTCATAAGTAATTCCAAATAGTCTATAATTACAATATCAGGAGTAAAGTCCTCATAATTTTTTAATTGGACAAGGAAAGCTCTCAGGGTATTAATATCCGCTCTCTTCGTAGGGAATTCTTTAATTCTTAATCGTCCTATTTGTTCCCCAGAAGATGAGGATGTTTCTGATATCTTATTAAGCCTCCCTTTTAGGGATTCAACCTTATCTTTCAGCTCATTCTGCTTAATTCTAGTAATAATACTATCCAGTCTTTGTGCTACTCGGTCTTCGGACATCTCTAAAGAGATATATAGAACATTTTTCCCGTCAAAACAAGACCTTACCGCTTGATTAGCAAGATACAAAGATTTTCCAACTCCAGGAGGTGCTACGACCATGGCAAGTTCTTTTGCGGCTAATCCTCCCTCCAATGCTTGATTTAAAGATGGGAGAATAGTTCTGTACTTGGCAATTCTAGTTTCCTTCTTTGTCCTATCCCATCTATCGTCTAAAGAATTAAAATAATCTAATCCTAAGTCTACGTCTCTTGAAACCGTAAGTGCTCCTCGCATTACATCTTCAATATCAGAAAACTTTTTCTTTTTCATTAGATTAATAGATTCTAAAAGTGCTTCCTGTACGGCTTGCTCTTTAGCAAAACTCTCTACTAAGTCCAGTAAGTAATCTTCGTTAGATAAAGAGGTTTTGTCTAACTGGTTAATCCGTCCCATTTCTTCTTTATAGTCAGAGAAAAGTTCGCTTGGAGACATAACCTTTTTAACCTCTTCCAATACGAAATCATCAGCAGGAAGCTTTTGATACTTCTTGTAATAATCAATAATTACAGTAAAGAATTTCTGGTGAGAGGGATATTCAAAATACTCAGGCTTAACCATAGGCATTGCCTGGATTAAGAAGTTTTTGTCCGATTTGGACAAGTAGATGATACCGCGTTGAATATCATCTGCTAGATCGTACTGAGTAGAAGTCATCCTACTATTAAAGGAGTCCTCGGCTCAAAAATTTACCACTTTCCTGTAGAACCAAAACCACCTTCCCCTCTATCCGTATCATCTTCAAAGAATTCCTCTTTGGATACCGCCTTAAGCTTTACAAGTGGAAGTTCGTTAATTACAATCTGAGCAAATCTCTCTCCTCTTGAAAGATGAAATGCTATATGGGGGTGAGTATTTCTCAATGCAACCATTACAGGACCTTTGTAACCATAATCTATGGTTCCAGGAGCATTCGGAATTAAAATGCTCTTCTTTGCGTAAGAGCTTCTAAGTCGGATTTGAGCCTCATAACCGTAAGGAACTGCAATTCTAATGCCTGTATCGACAAGTACTACTCCCCCTCCAGGAACATTAATATCCTCGTTAGAGTAAATATCAAACCCTGCATCTCCATCGTGCTTATATGCGGGGGTAGGGAGGTCGGGGGCAGACTTAAAAATCTTAACTCGCATTACTTGGACTTTGTTCTATCTGCACGGGTTACAATGTCTAGTTCTCCCTTGCTCATATTACTTGCAGCATCCCTAACCATTTTCGAGGAAGATTTTTTTCGAGCTTTTGCTTCTTTCGAAGAAACTTTCTTACATTTGCCCTGTTTTTGTAGTTCATCGTAATTAAGACTCATCCTAGAATAAGGGGAAACACCACTATCAAACTTAAGAGCATTCTCACTAGCTTTAACAGCTCCATCATGCCATTTAAGGGCTGAACCCTTATCACTTCCTACATTGTGATAAAATATTCCGGTGGGCTCGTCCATGTCAATAATAAAGGATTGACCTTCATAGCATCTAGTTGCTCTTTTTCCACATTCTCGGCACATGATATATTTCTTCATGTCCTTCATAGAGCAGTTTAAGTCGTAAATTACTCTACACTCTTTGCATTTGTATTCATAAATAGGCATTAAATTTCACACACTCCACTCTTACAAGTATCTACTCCTTGAGCAAGGATTTCCATCTTTCCTTCTTTAATTAGCGCGTCCAAATCAATAGTACTAATATCTACAGCTTCCAAAGGTTCATTCCCTCTAGACCCTGCTCGATAAAAGGTGAATCCTTTAATGTCATTGGCGTAGGTAATCAAATCATCATATAATCCTTCTGGGGAGAAGGTAGCCGGAAGATTGCAAGTTTTTGATACTGCGGAATCAATAAACTGTTGAACCACTGACTGCACCTTGATATGTTCCTCGGGAGTAACATCATATGCTCCCACACAATGAGACACATCTCTTCCTCGCAAATATAAATCCTTGAACAGAGGGTCAATTACAAGGGTCTCATTCCATACATCAGTAGACCCAGACCTCCAACGTCTTTTATACACAGGAGCAAAAATTGGTTCCAGTCCTGTAGAAACTCCTAGGACCATAGAAATAGTTCCCGTTGGAGCCACTGTAAGAAGGATTGCATTTCTCAAGCCGTTCTTTTTAATATCCGACCTAATTCTAGGTGGAAGAGTCTTCATGAACTTCTCGTCTCTGAGCTTGGAGAAATCGTAAGCAGGAAAACTTCCTTTTTCTCTAGCGAGATACATAGAAGCTTTATAGGCTTCATTTCGAATCGTAGCAAAAAGCCTTTCTAAAAACTCAATGCAGTCCTCACTACCATAACGGTATCCCGCCTTAATTAAGAAATAATGTAATCCAGTCACTCCAAGACCGATTCTACGGCTACGGCTTCCTGCTTCTTCGCACTCTGCTATGGGAAAATGGTTTGACGTAAGGATGTTATCAAGAAATCTAACACCAGTCCTAATAGACCTAGCAAGGCGACGCCAGTCAATATCACCGTCAATATCCACCATATTAGACAAATTAATATGCCCCAAGCAACAGTTTCCATAAGCAGGCAAAACCTCTTCCCCGCAGGGATTTGTTGCGGGCATGTCTTCGAAGTATGAGACATTCGTGTATTCATTTGCAAAATCGATATTAAAAATTCCGGGTTCTCCGGATTCTACCGCATTATCTATGATACGTTTCCATATATCTTTTGCCATTAAAGGAATTTTTTTTGCGTCTGAGAATGTATCCTTGTAATGCTTCTGGTGTGAAATCCCTGCACGACCAATAGCATCTTCCTCATCTTTAGCAACTACTGTTATGGTGTCGTTTCCTAGTTCCGAAGTTCTGGCTAAGTCATACGTGTAGTATTTGCTGTGGCGACCTCCGAAAGTAAAGTACCACTCTTCATCATTTTCTACAGCAGAAATAAATCTCTTTGTAATCGCTACAGAAATGTTAAAGTTGTTTAGTTCTCCTCTGTCTAATTTTACATTTAGGAACTCTAAGAAATCAGGGTGACTAATGTTAAGAATTGCCATAAGAGCCGTTCTTCGGTTTTTGCCCGCACGAACATGTTCCCCAATTTCGTTAATCATTTTCATAACTGAAATAGAACCGGGAGCGGACCATTTAATATTCTGAATATCATCCCCTTTAGGTCTAATCTTGGAGAAATTAAATCCAATGCCTCCTCCAGCACAGGAAATCTTGTACATGTCAGATACAACTTTTCCAATAGATTCTACAGAGTCTTCTGGGTCGAGGACATAGCAGTTAAGCATGTTATATTTGCTTCTTCCCGCACCAAAAAGAATTCGTCCCCCTGGACAAAAGTCTCCGGAATTAATTGCATCGAAAAACTTTTTCTCTGTAACTTCTCTGGTTTCTGGGGTTTCTACGTCAGCTGCTTTACGGGCAACTCGTCTGGCACACTCTTTCCAGCTTTTCTCGCCTGGATATGCGTACTTAGAGTGGAAGATAGTTTCTTGAAGGGAATCTTCAGGGAGTTCGTAAGCCATTACTCGTCCTCGATTGTAGCTAAAACTTCGTCTTCATCGATAAGAATTAGTTCTTTCCCATCCCATTCTACAGCTTTCCCAATATAATCATTATAGAGTACGTATTCCCCTTCCTTAATAACACAATCTTGCCCTACAGCAAGTACAATTCCTTCCGAGGATTTTTGATCCTGTGCTTCATCGGGGATAATAATTCCGAAGTTGGACTCTACTTTGTTTATTCTAACTTCGACTAATAGTCTTTTTCCGTGTGGTTTAATCATCTTTTTCGTATGTGGATAGTATGGTTACTTAAAGGAAGTAACTCCTTTTTTCTTGGTTACATGCAGAACATCTGCTTCGTCCTCTATTAAAGACGTCATATAATCATTATGTGTAATAAGAAAGAGTTTTTTTTCTTTGGTAATCTCTTTGGTTAATTCGCATAATCCCTTCACGCCTTCTTGGTCTAAAGAGTCTGCGACTTCATCGAAGAACACTAAATTAGACCTGCTTTTGCCTGATAGTATTAGAAGGTCGTTTAAAGCAAGCATTACAGCTAGGGATACTTTCTTCTTCTCCCCTCCAGAAAGAGCGTCAAAAAATACTTTATGTTTCTTTGATTTAATAGTCTCGTCCAGAAGGTCATCGAATGAGATTGAGAAATTACCTTTGGTCAGGACGCTCAAATAATAATTGGAGCGGTCATTGAAATATTCCAAGATGTGCTGGATAACGTACTTTACGAGTCCTTGTTCTGAGAACGCGTGTTCCCAAAATCGCATAACATCATATTTTTTCTGAGCTTCCTCAACTTCTTTAGAGTGTTTTCTGGTTAAACGTTGCTGAGATTTAATTTGACTAGTAATTACCTTCATCTCAACCTCAGTATTCTTTACCCCCTCAATCAATTCATAGTCGCTAGAAGAAATAGGCACTTGAACTTTGTCAATTTCCAAAGAAGCTTCCTTTAATTGTTTACGGACTATATCTCGTTCTTGATAGGAGTCTTCTAAGGTTTTCTCATTCTGTAGTTTCTTGCTGTAGTGAGCAAAGGGAACTTTTCCACAATGTTCACAGCACTCATTACTTGAGAGAAATTCAATTTCTTTCTTGAGACGGATAATGGTGTCTTCCAAAGTTTTTAAGGCATGCTCTTTACTTCTGTGTTCAAGTTCTAAATCGTTACGCTTATTCTCTAAATCTTTAATATCCGTAAAGGACATCTTACGAATAAACTTTTCCTTTTCTGGGGAAAGCAAGGCATATGCGTCTTTCCTATTTTTTCGTAAGTTTGACTTTTTAGTTTTTAAAGAGTTAACTTTTTGTGCCGATTCTGAATGCAAAGTAACTGCGATCTTCTTTTCATTATTATAACGGGTCTTTAAAGATTTGATCTTAGAACGATTTTTAAACAAGTCCGTAACATTTAAAAAACTTTGAATTATAGACCTTTTCTCTTCGGGCGAAGAAGATAAAAAATTAATTGAGTTTTGCTGTCCGAACACAATAGAAGCCAAGAATACGTTATAATTAGTATTCAGAATCTTTTCAAGATTTGCTTGTGTTTGCTGGATGCCTTCTAATGTGCAGTTTTCTCCATTTGAGTCTACGATAAGGGAGGGAGGTTTCTTCGTCCTAGTGATTGTGATATTATCATTTACAACCAGAGTAACTTTGCATTGGCTCTTTGAAAGGTTATGCGTTATACTTTTCTCGGTAGTTTTTCGAATGGTCTTCCCGAACAAAGCAAATACAATTGCTTCAATAATAGAACTTTTTCCCGCCCCGTTGGAAGAAAAAGGCTTAGTGTCCTTATTCTTTCCTAAGACTCGTATAAGCCCAGAGTAATCTTCGAAATTAAGCTCTGCTTCCTTGATGGAAAGAAAACCCTCTATCTTTACGCTATTAATTTTCATCTTTAATTAGCTTTAAAGCCTCTAAAAGTTCTTCTTTGGAAAAGATTGAGTCTCGAGAATCTAAATAGTCCTCAATTACCTTATCGTCTAAAGAAATAAGTTTAGTATCAGGAGAATAAGAAGAGCCGAACTTAGGAAGAATATCTTCAAAAGATAGTTCCAGGTGATCGATTTTATAATCAGTAATAAGTTTATCATGTAAT
>Ga0080013_1001957_pt1 | contig 25637 bp, 38 predicted proteins | sample ETNvirenome_6_85_FD_69236 | JGI IMG/M metagenome (GOLD analysis project Ga0080013, IMG submission 69236) | Marine viral communities from the Pacific Ocean - ETNP_6_85 (SPADES assembly) (version 2) | ecosystem: Environmental > Aquatic > Marine > Oceanic | place: Pacific Ocean | collected 2013-06-19
TCGAGGGTCGAGGCCACCGGATCGAGGGTCGAGGCCACCGGATCGAGGGTCGAGGCCACCGGATCGAGGGTCGAGGCCACCGGTCGAGGCCACCGGTCGAGGCCACCGGTCGAGGGTCGAGGCCTGAGGGCCTGGCCTGAAAGCGGGTGAAAAGGTGGGTCATTCTAAGGGGTTAGGCGAGAGGGAGGAAAAGGTCAATGATTCTAGGGGGGGCAAAAAAGGTCAATGATTCTATAGGCTTAGAGGGTGATAAAAAGCTCAATGATTACAGGTACTTACAGAGGGGGGTGATCCGACCCTAAAAAAAAAAATCTCAAAAAAACATCTCTTTTCGATCCTCAATTTTGAAAATTTCAAAAATCTTCGCCCCCGGCCGGGCAGGCCCTGAAAATTTTTGGGCTTACCTTTAATAAATTCCCCTAGAAAAAATTCTAAGTTTCCTCGCCCATATTTCCTAGCGAGCTTTGGCGCTTCGCGCTGTGGGATCGCAGCCGAAAATGTGTAGGGAATTGTGTGGGAGTTCTCCACGCCCACGCGCTGTGGGATCGCAGCCGATTTCTCAAACAAAAGTCCCGAGGTTTTGTTTGAGAATTCCTTGGTCGTTTTATTCTTAATTTTCTCGCACGATCGTACGGAGATCATGGTGTGGTTTAACGCAGCCCGTCATTAATTGTTTGGGAATTGTTTTGAGCCCCGAAAATAAAGGCTCGGAGGGGGGAGGGGGGGCCGCGGCCCTCCTCTTCTGGGGCGCTGTGCAGCATCAGGAACTTTCCCCAAACCCCTATAGGAATGTATGTCATATGTCATGGGCTGTATCGGCATATGTCATACCCCCTATTATATATTCTATTTATATAAAGTATATGATATCCTGCAAGGACCACCGACTGCCTGGAATTCGCTGGGCTTTTTGTTGCGGGAAGGTTCCTGCAAACAGCGGGGTTTTACATGTAAAAACGCCTCATGAACGATTGAATAAACAGCTACGGTTTATGTAAAGTTTATTGATGTAGGTGTCTATCGCACATTCGTAACATCCCGAAATTCGTCACGAGCACCAAAATCGAAGTTCCTGCACCCTTTGTTCTTGAGTCGTTCTTGCATTGAGTGTAAAAAGGCAGTCAACATTAACTGGGGGAAATATGGATAGGCCACTAACGTTTTCAATATTTCATAACAAGTTTGATACGCAGTCTAAACCAGTCACAGAGCCATGGTCCTTTTGGGTGGGGGAATTAAGTAAGCCGCACATTGTCGAAGATAAGGATACTTGGGCAATTGTTTTGGGGAGCATCCCTGCGGGACAGAGCCACACCAACGATCTTGTCCAGACCATAGACGCCCTAGGCCTAGACCTCGACGGCATCACTGATGAAACCCTCGCTGAGATATTAAGTAAAATAGACGCGCACGAATATTTACTCTACACATCTTTTAATCACGGACCCACACAAACGAAGTGCCGCATTGTGCTGCCTCTGAAAGAACCGCTAAACCCTCAGGGATTTAATGCGGCGTGGCACGGATTGAACAACCTCATCGGCGGGCATAACGATCCTCAGACTGCCAACGTCGCCAGGATGTTTTACGTACACTCCCACCCACCCACCCGTGCCGAGCACGCCACCACCCTGCACCACACCGGAGAGTTCCTAGACGCCACCACCCTCGGGGCAGTAGCCACAATCCGAAGCTGCCCGAGCGCGAACAGCCCCACCCGCTTTCTCATCACCAAGGAACTCATCGCGGAGGAAGGCAGGCGACGGGTTCGCTGGTCTGGCTCCAGAGATCGAATCATCGGGGCCATGCTTCGCAGCCTAGGCAAAGGCGAATCCTTCGCGGACAAAGGAGGCCGCGAGAATGCGCGGTTCCTGCTCTGCGAGACCCTGGCCGAGATATGGCCCGCACTCGATGTGGACAGGACGGCCGAGCTTTTCCGAACGAGCCTGACCACCATGCACGAAGCGGACACGCTCAAGGGGGGCATCGAGGGAACGCTCAACGAGATCAAGTACAAGCTGGGCAGGGCAAAGAAGAAGAACGAAACCATCGTCAACGATCGAGAGACCCAGCGCCAAACCCGCCAAGCCCGAACCATGCACTCAGCTCGTGGCGACGGTGGCGATACCTCGTACACCTCGGAAGACCTCGCGGAGATTGCAGCCAAGCAAGGCTGCACCGTCGAAGAGCTTTCGAGCCGGTGGATAGCCTACAAGGACGGCACGGCTTATTTTCTAAACCTCGCTGGCTATCAGGGCCCCTTTGGGAAAGAAGATGCCCGAGCGCTCTCACCAATCTACCTAAGCCCTATAGAGGGCGCGAACGCATACAACCCACCCGTGGGCAGGGGCACCCGCTCGATCAAGTCCTACGTCGACTTGTGCAGCCAGTACGGCACCATTATCACCGAAGTCGAGGCGAGCTTGGTGCATGAGTATTCGTTCTATGACGCAGAGACAGGCAAGCTCACCGAAGTAACCGCCAAGAGAAACCCGAAGCTCACCCCGACTCGGCACGACACCGTCGAGAAGTGGCTCACGCTCATGGGCGGGAACCAGGCTGCTAAGTTGATTGACTGGGTAGCGGCAGCCCCGAGGCTTGGGCGGCAATGCTGCGCGCTCTACCTTTGGGGAGCCAAGGGTGTGGGCAAGACTCTTCTCTGCAACGGGCTGGCAGCTTTGTGGGGCCTAAGGGATATCACCCCGCTCGATGTGGCGATCGATTCTTTTAATGAGCGGCTCGCCCGGATGCCCCTAGTCGTAGCCGATGAGTACTTGCCAGACGTTAGGGACATATCCGGAAAGCTCCGCGAGCTTATCGGTTCGAAGAACCACACGCTCAGACGAAAGTATCGGCCCGAGGCATCGCTCTACGGCTCGATTCGTTTGATCATGCTTGCTAACACCCCGCACCTTTTAGACCTCAAGGGGGACCACACCAAAGAAGACCTCGACGCAATCGCCGAGAGGTTCCTCTTTGTGAATTGTGACAAGCAAGCAGCCACCTATCTCGAAGCTCTCCCGCAGTCCGAGAAGGACGAGATGTTAGACCGGAAGATTGCGGAGCATTGTTTGTGGCTATCTGAGAACTGGGAGATTGACGAGGGCAAACGGTTCATCGTCGAGGGCAGCTTGGGCGAGGCGAACCTGAACATCTCGATCAACAACGAACGTACCGCTTTAATCTGTGAGTGGTTCGTCGAATACCTCTCCAACCCCGAGCAGTTTCAAAACAGCCCGCGTCTTCGCGACTTGGTGGCGGTAGAGGACGAGGGGATTTGGGCGAATGCCTACGCGATTCAGAAGGCTTGGACGCTCTACATGGACGGTAACCCGCTTACCGCCAGAGCCATCGGCATCTCGCTGAAGACTCTGACTGCGAGGGGCGATGAGAACTACAAGCGCAAGAAGGTGAACGGGCAGCAGCGGGGGTTCTACAAAATCGATACGGAGCTTTTGGCTAATTGGTCAGAGGCGCATGGTCGTATGAGTCAGCAAGACATCATTAATATCGTTGGGGGGGCACCGTTCTGATGACTGAACGAACCACACTTCTGTGCAGCCCGTCGCAAGCGAACACAGCCAAGCAATGCCTGAGGCTTTGGGGCTTTAGGTATCTCGACAAGGTACGATCGCCGCCAACACCAGGGCAGGCAAAGGGCACGGCTCTGCACGAGATTGGTGAGAACTGGCTGAGGGACGGGATCATCCCACCACCGGGGGACATCGGCGTTAGGTTCCTGGCGGGGATTCATCATCTGCCAAAGCCCTCGCCAGATCTTATGGTCGAGCACGCCTTTCTCTTCGAGGACGGCGACGTGCATTGGCGAGGATTCATCGATTGCGTGGATCCGACCGGGGACGTTCTCACGGTCATCGACCACAAGAGCACGAAGAATTTCTACTGGGCGAAGAGCCCGGAAGATTTGATGAGCGACACACAGAGCACCATTTACGCCAAGGCAATCATGGCGATGTTTGGTGTGGATACGATCGAAGCTCGATGGGTTTATTATTTGATGGAGGGGCAACCCTCATCGAAAAAGGTGAGCATCACGCTCGATAAAGACCACGTCGAGAAAGAATACCGAGGTCTCAAAATCTTAGGCAATGAGCTTTTGAGGCTGAAGAAGACTAATGAGAGCGGGCTCGATATCCCGACAAAATACCCCAAGGCTGCGTGTAAGGCTTTTGGGGGTTGTGACTTTGGCGAGATTTGCGCCGCAAAGAAAGAAGGAAAGAACATGAGTGATCTACTCAGCAGACTGAAGAAGATGAAAGACAACGGCGTTGAGCTTGGTACCCAAGCAGCGGCAGTGGCAATCAACCCACCGACCACGGTAATGCCGCCAAAGCCAAAGCCAACGCCACCACCGGCAACGCCGCCGGTCGAGGAGCCAACGAAAGAGGCACCGATGCGGATGGCAGAGGCGGAGGCAACCCCGGCACCGAAGCGTCGTGGTCGCCCGAAGGGCTCGAAGAACAAGCCCAAGACGGAAGCCAAGCCGTTGGCTGAGGTGATGGCGGACGACTGGAGCGCGAACGCCGCCACCACGGCAGAGGCCGGCACGAGCTTTCGTTACGCTCGTTTCGCGGCAGCGGTTGAGAATACGTGTATTCTGTTTATCAACTGCATCCCAGACGCTGGGGCGAACTCGGTCAACAATCTCTTGCAGCGAGCAGCGGACAAAGCCGCCGAAGAGAACGGCGTGGCCCACTACCGCTCGATCGAGTACGGTGCCGGTGCCGGCAGTCTCTGCGCCGCGCTCAAAGAGATCCTCTCAACCGAGGAACCGATCAAGGGCAATTGGTTTGTCACCACGGACAACCAGATGCACAAAGATGCGCTGCCAACACTCGAAGAGCTTGCCGACTATGTCGTGCGGGGAATTCGATGATCTTGTGGGACCGGGCGACACGTCGCGCAACGGCTTTTGAGCTAGCTCCCCCGCCTGGCTCAAAAAAGTCGTCCGGTCCCGCCTTTTCTTCCTTGCACTATGTGCAAATATGCTTTAGATTCGAATTATGAGATTACCCCTTCGCACCAAAGACTTCCGAAGAGTCGAAGCGCTCCCTCGCAGAAATAGCGAAGAGCTTATCGATCGGCTTCACGAAGAAGGCACGATGCAGGGGATTCTTGCGCGGGAGAGTTGTGAGATGGAGCTTCGGCCCGCACAATCGTTCGCGCTTTACGAGGCAGCCCAGAACCAAGGGCTCATCGGCTCGATTGGTGTGGGGCACGGCAAAACGCTGATTAGTTTGCTGGCTGCCACGGTGGTGGCTTGCGATCGCCCGCTTCTTTTGGTCCCGGCAGCTCTGAAGAAGATCACAATCTCCGAGCGTTTGCCTGAGCTAAAAAAGCACTGGGAGGTTCGGGAAGACCTACGCATCGAGAGCTACCACGCTTTATCGAACCAGTACAATCTTCTACAAGACTACCAGCCCGATCTAATCATCGCGGACGAGTGCCACAAGCTGGCGAACCGAAGCTCTGCCAGAACTCGGCGCTTGCTTCGCTACTTTCGAGACAACCCCCAGACAAAATTCGTGGGGCTGAGCGGAACGATTACCCGCAAGAGCTTGAAAGACTACTGCCATCTCATGATCGCAGCGCTTAAAGAGGGCGCACCTGTGCCGATGAAGTACCAAGAGATGCAGGACTGGGCGATGGCGCTCGATGACGGGGTGAATGATTGGGAGAGACCGCCACCAGGCGCGCTCAAGCGTTTGTGCGAGATGACCGAGGATTGCCTCAAGTTCTTCAATCGAGAGGATTTGCTAGCAGCTTGTCGTGACGGATTCCGTAAGCGGTTGATTGAAACACCGGGAGTTGTAGCAACGCAGCACACCGGCATTGGCTCGTCGCTGGTGATCCGCAAGCGGGTTATCCAAACCTCTGAACCAATCAGAGAGGCATTGAATACGCTTCGATCGGACTGGGTTACCCCGTACGGTGAAGAGGTGACCGACGCAGTAGACTATTGGCGTAAAGCTAGGGAGCTGAGCCAGGGGTTTTATTATCGCTGGGAGTGGGATGGCCCTGTAGATCAAGAGTGGCTCGATGCCCGAGCGGCGTGGCGAGCGTTTGTGAGACGAACCACCCGACGAGATGCCAAGCGAGACACCGAGCTTCGTGTGGTGCAAGCCTGTCAGAGCGGCGAGATTCACTCACCAGAGTATTTAATCTGGGAAGCGATTAAGGACAGGGCGAATCCGAAAACGGTGCCTGAGTGGGTTTGTGATAGCTTTCTGTTTGATGTGGTTCACCAGGCAAACCTACTCGATATGTTGGTGTGGTTCGAGCAGCGGGCGGTGGGCGAGAAGCTCGCGGAGATAGCGGGTTGGCCGCTCTTCAGCGGGGACGGCGAGGGGCTCGAACAAGCCCTAAGGAATGGCGGAACGGTTCTGGCTAGCGTGCGGTCGCACGGAGTTGGGGCGAACCTTCAGAAATATTGTCGGAACCTCGTGCTATCACCATCACCCTCGGGCGCGACGTGGGAGCAATTGCTTGGCAGGACGCATCGACCAGGACAAACCGCGGATGAGGTTGAGGCGATTGTGTACCAGCACACGCCTGAATTTCGAGAAGCCCTTGAAAAAGCCCGATTAAACTCGGAGTATATAGAACGCAGCACATGGCAACGCCAGAAGCTAAACTTTGCAGCCATCGTATGATGCGGGGCTGGGATGAAGAACGGCCGAGAGGCCATAGAATTTAGGATGAAGAACATGGGAATGTTTGCAGGAATCTCAGAAGTAGAAGTACGGCAGAAGAATCGATACGTCGAGCCGGGGAATTACATCGTCGAGATCACGGCAGTGAAGTCAGGCCGCGCGCAGCAGAGCGAGAAGCCTTATTTCGTGGTTGAGTTCGAGGTTGAAGAGTCGGATAACCCCGAGTTCGATCCCGGTGCCGCGATCTGTTGGATGAAGATGGTTCACCAGTACAAGAAGTATTTCCTCGAAGATGTTAAAGGCTTCGTCGCAACAGCTCTTGGGGTTAGCGCTGAAGAAGTCACTGAAGAGGTTTGTGAGTATGTCTCGGGCGAAGACCAGCCGTTGGTTGGTAAGCGCTTGAGCCTTCGAGCGTACCTCGAAACAAATCAGAAGTCCGGCAAGTCTTTTTGCGAGTCAGAGTTTCGGTTGCTCTCTGACTGATTTGCTTTGCACCTTTTGTAGGTGTGCAAAGCATGAGGCGCTGCCGGACGCCTTTGACTGCTCCCTCATTTTCCGTGGTTGGTGAATGGTAGAGCAGATCCGGCACCATCGAAGCGGGGAAGCAAATGATTACGGTTGCAATTGATACCGAGACAGAACTCATACGAGAGGGCTGTCTGGCACCTAGGTTTGCGTGCTTGTCTTGGTGCTTTAAACCAGCATCGGACAACGGTTGGATTTCTGGCTTAGCCAAAACTAACGAAGAGCTTGAGCAGACCTTCGGTCAATGGCTTCGCGGTGCAGCGGGCTACGATGACGAGGTGGAAATCGTTGGCCACAACATCGCGTACGACATGGCCGTGCTCGCGTCGCACAACCCCGCCTGGTTGCCTCAAATCTACCAAGCCTATGAACGGGGCAATATCCACGACACCAAGATCCGTCAGCAGCTAATAGATATCGCCGATGGCTCGTTCTGGAAGAACCGTAAAAAGGGCGGCTATTCGCTCCAAGCTCTCGTCAAAAAATACTTCTCCGAAGACCTGGCGAAAGGCGAGGATACTTGGCGGCTACGGTACGGTGAGTTGATTGATGTAGATCTTGAAGACTGGCCCGAGGATGCCAAAGAATACGCAATCAAAGACGCCGAATATACGCTCCGAGTATTCCAAGAGCAGGGCACCGTGCCGAACGGAGCAGAGCAGGCAGCCAATTCGTTTGCTCTTCACTTGATGAGTTGTTGGGGAGTCATCACCGATCCTTACCGCGTGGCAGAGTTTACCCAAGAAGCCAAAGACTCGATGGGGGCGCTTCGCGAGAAGCTCTCACGCACGGGATTGATGCGGGTAGATGGGACCAAAGATCTAAAGGCGATTCGTGAGCGAGTCTCGAAGAGAACAAAAAACCCGAAGCTGACTGACAAGGGCAGCATCGCGACGGATGAAGAGGCGATCAAAGCCACCCAAGATCCTGAGCTTCTTATGTTGGTAGACTTCTCGAAAGCTCAGAAGCTCGATTCAGTTTGGTCGAGGTACCTTGAGCAGGGCACCAACACCAACACCCCAATCCAAGCAAGCTTCCACTGCCTGGTAGAGAGCGGGCGCACAAGCTGCTCGAAGCCAAACCTGCAAAACCCACACCGAGCTACCGGGCTCCGAGAGTGTTTTATTCCTCGCAAAGGCTACCTCTTCGCAACCTGTGACTACTCGACGCTGGAGCTTTGCACGCTGGCGCAAGTGAACTCGTGGTTGTTTCAAGACTCTTCGATGGCTCAGAAGCTGAGAGACGGGGCAGATCTTCACCTACACTTCGCTTCAATCCTGCTCGATATCCCCTACGAGGATGCCGCCGAGCGCTTGCGCTCAGGCGATCGAGAGATGAAGAAGACGCGGCAAATGGCTAAGGTCGCGAACTTCGGGTATCCGGGCGGCATGGGCGCGGAAGCCTTCCGCTCATACGCCAAGGGCTACGGGCTGGAGATCTCGGAGCAAGACGCCAAGGCTCTTCGAGATAACTGGTTTCAAGCCTGGCCAGAGATGAGCCGATACTTCCAATTCGTTAACGCTCAAATGCAGGGGCACGGCTTCACCGGCAAGATTGTCCAATTTCTCACCGACCGAGTAAGAGGGGACGTCTCGTTTACGCAAGCGTGTAACTCGTATTTTCAGGGGCTGGCTGCCGATGGCGCGAAGCAGGCGCTCTTCGAGGTATCGAGACGGTGCTATACAGACCCAAAAAGCCCCCTATATGGCTCTAAGCCGGTCATGTTTATCCACGATGAGATTATCATCGAGACCCCGAAGGCAAAGGCTCCCGAGGCCGCTGACGAGCTGGCAAAGGTCATGCGCGAGGTGATGCAAGGGTTCACCCCGGACGTTCCGATCAAGACGGACGTGGCTTTGATGGATCGTTGGTACAAAGATGCCGAAGAGCTACGCTCAGAGAGCGGCAAGCTGAAAGTGTGGAGACCGCCACCGAAGCCACCGGCACCGAAGCCCGTGAAAAAAGCCCGCTCACTTAGTAAGACGCAACGTCGGGCCTAAATCTGACAGAAAATTTCGGGAGAGTTCGTACATTGTTTACATAAAAGTACGCCACTTTTTTGCAAATCGTGTAGATTGCTTTTTGCTCATAGTGCTAAAGTTGATCATGACGCATTTATCGATCGACCCCGGCACGAAGGAAATGGGCTGGGCGCTTTGGGAAGATAACGAATTGCAGATGTGCGGGCTTGCTCGCGGCACGAATTGGATCGAGACCGTTTTGGCTTTGCCGAAGTTTTCGGTGGTAGATCTTACGGTCGAGGATCAACAGATCTACCGGCACAGTCCGGTCGATGCCCATTCGCTGCTAGCGGTTGCTAGGGTTGCTGGGGCTGTGGTCGCCCATTACGGCTTCCCCCGCTTCCGGCTGGTTTTGCCCGTACAATGGAAGGGGCAGCTCCCGAAAGAGGTTTGCGCTCGACGCACGCTCTCGAAGCTGACTGAGGAGGAGCGCCGCCAGATTGAGGTGGCACCTTGCCCGGCATCGCTCAGACACAACCTAATGGACGCGGTTGGAATAGGGCTTTGGGCAAACGGTAGACGAAAAGGAAAGAGATGAGAGTAATGACAAAAAGACAAACACAGCCCGCGAAGAAGGGCAGACCGTGCAACGAAACGGCTTACCGGCAGATGATCCAGCTACTCAAGCGCAAGAAAGGCGCGACGGTGCCCCAGCTCATCGAGAGGCTCGACCTTCCTCGCCGCACGATCTATCACTACCTGAAGAAGATGAAGGGCGATGGGCACCGAGTCGTAAAGCTCGGCTCTGAGAACTCCGCGCCTTTCTCGATCCTCTAGATCTTATCGGAGAAATAACCTCTCTTTTTATCTTGCTCTCTGTGCAATAAAGGTTTACTGTATTCATATAGCCAATCAACCACGGAGAGCCAGATGACTAAGATTTCGGAAACACAAGCAAAGCTGCTCAACGCTCTCGCCACCGTTCGAAACGAGCAAGTCATCAAAGACCTGAAGAACTGGGGTCTTCGGGCAGCTATCACCACCTACCGGGCCGAGATTCTCACGCCATGCTCTTACGAGCTGAAGAAGGATTTCGGTGTACAATTCAACAGACGCTCGCTCGAAGCTCTCGAAGTAGCCGGTATGATCGAGTATCGCCGAAAAGGCACGACCACCACAAACCGCTGGAGAAACCCTTTCACCCGCTCTGTTTGTTTCAAAGACCATCACTCAACAGCTCACTATGTTCGGTTGACCAAAAAAGGATCTTCAGAAGTTAAAAAAACAAATAGCCGCTCTTTTTAATTGCACAGAGTGCGCATAAGTACTAAACTCGAAGAGTAGACAAACAACCACGGAGAGCCAGATGATTAACTTAAAAAACGACCCGCACAAACTGTTTAGCCCCGAGGACGCTGAAAAGGTGGCGAAAGAATTAAACGATTCTGACGACTGGTTCTATGAGGCAGTACACGCACCATTGGGGAAAGGTATGTCCTATATTGCGATTTACGAAAACCGCTCGAAGGTTAATTTTGTAGGTCTTTGGAAATAACAGTAAAAACCACGGAGAGCCAGATGAAAGTTTCAGCATACAAAATCAACCTCGAAACAGCGACCCACGAAGCCACCCAAGCTATCTACCACCTCGACGCTTCTTTCGTAGGCACTGAGCACTACCTCGGTGTCGCTTCTTTCTGGTGCCACGAGTACCGCTATCCCATGCGTGATGCGTCGGTAGCTACTTGCAAGGCGGTTCACGCCAAGATGTTGAAAGCCGGTCTGGAAGTGGACGGCTTCACGCCAGCACATGACGAGATCATCGAGTGGGCCTCTAAGCGAACGTATAAGAATGTGCAGTGGACCGCTTCGAAGGACATCAAATAAAAGACTGTCAGATCTTCGGAAGAGATTCCGTCTAACCTAAGAGAACAACCACGGAGGAAAAGATGACTAAGATTTCTAAGTTTGTAGAAAAAATTCGCAAAGGTGATCTGCTTTGCAGCCGATGGGGCAGCGAGCAGGCCAAAGTGAGCTTTTACCTGGTAGTAAAACGTACCCCAAAATTTGTGTGGCTACAGCCGGTTGCTTCGGAGGATTTTTCTCAAAGTCAGGTATGGCCTGTCCCCGGATATCGGGAACGAGAAAATCGAGAGCACGACCCTTTCCGATGGGGCGAAATCTTCCGAAAGAAGATCGGCACGAACTGCCTCGGAGACGCTGAAATAGTCCGCACGGATGACGGATGGGCCCAGATTTGGGACGGCAAACCAGTGACGGGAACGCACGCCTTTTAATTGCACATAGTGCGCATAAGTACTAAACTCGAAGAGTAGACAAACAACCACGGAGGACACTAAACATGTTTGATGATTACGAAGATTACGACCCCGAGTTCGAGGAAGTATCCCTCGACTCCTTCGGGGGCGTCGATGCCACGCACGACGATTTCGATCTCGTCGGCGAGGACGACGAGGACGAAGAGTAATATTTTTTTCTTCATTATTTGCACTATGTGCATATAAGCGTTAGTGTTGAAAATAGGAGGAAGCAATGAAGATATTTCGACTCGTTCTCGTTTTGCTCATCGGACTGACGCTGGGCATGGCCGGTTTTGATTGGCACGTTGGCGAAAAAATCAACGCTTTTTGGATGTTGGGGTTGAGCATTATCAACATGCAAACCCTGGCAATGCACACCCGCTGAGAGATGACCGGCTTCGAATACTTAACCAAGGGGAAAAATAAAATGTCTGCATCATACGGAGGCCAAAGCTCATCGAGCAGGTGGCCAGTAGTTTTGGGAATACTCGGGGTGGCCTTCGGTGCCCACGCCGCAATTTACGAGTGGGGGGAGTTCAAGGTCTCGAAGATGTTGCCCGTCTACCCCGACAAACCACGGACGGTGGAGTCAGCCGGGCCGAGCTACGTCTCACACCTTGAGGCCAATCTCACAAAGGCCATGCAGAAGATCTCGGAGCTTAGCTCCCAGATCGCACCGGGCTATCGCGAGACCAAAGCCGAAGAGAAAGAGCGCTGGGGAGATCAGAAAGAGCACTTGCTCGAACACATCGCCCAGCTCGAAGCGAAGCTGAAAGAGAAAGACGAAAAGCTCAAGCACATTCTCAAGGGTGAAGAGCTTGACGCTTATAACGACGAAGACCGAGCGGGGCTCGATATACTTACAGGGGAGGGGCAGTCATGAGCCGCAAAAGAATGTTTCGAGACGACTACGAACAACTCCGACAGATTGTCGATACCACGAACGCTTTGACGAATGCGTGTGCTGACAGGAGCGCTGAGTATTATCGGCGATACCAGATCGAGGCAGACGGTGGTGATTTGTCTCTCACTAACTTGCTTCACGGTGTGGTGAACGATCTAAAGAAGATTGAGACAAAGATCGGGGAAGGCTCGATCCTCGACGAGGCTATGTCTAAGCGCGTGGCCGAAGAGCCGGGCTGGTTCGGCAGGCTTATTGGGCGCAAGGGCAGAGAGTCGAGCGGTTCGAGCCAGACGCAAACGGCATCGCACATTTACTCGGGTGAGGATTGGGCACAAGAGAAGGAGGGAGCGGCATGAGATTGTTTTGCTTTTTCGGACTCCACTCATGGGTGTACCATGGATCTTGGTATCGAGCGTGTGACCACTGCAACCAAGTGCAACGCCGCGAAAACGCGGGCACGAACCGCCCACCGGGCTGGTACCACTGTCGAGGATGACGATCAAAAAGGGGCGATAAAAGAATAAATCGTTGGTTCTACAAGAAATAGTTATTGCAATATGTGCATTCAGGCTCCATAATCGAACTGACGAAAAAACTTTTAAACCTCTAAGGGGAAAATCATGCAAGGCATTGTATCAGCAGAGAAGAGAGTAACATTCGAGGAAATCGCGTCCGTACCGGTTCCAGAGGCTTCAGGCCGCTATATGCCGGTATCAAACGCAGACTTGAGCCGAATGGTCATTGATTCGGTAAAGTCGTCCTACTCGCTTCGAGACGAGGATTTGGACATTGGTTTCGGCTTGAGCCAGAAAGATCAACAGCTCTTCGGGAGCATCGTGGTGAAAGAGCAGGCTCTGCTCGATCGCGAGTTCCAGAGCAGCATGATGTTCTGCTTTCGCAACAGCTATAACAAGTCGCTTTCGGTGGCTTTGCTCTCGGGCGCTAATTGCTGGATTTGTGACAACGGTCAGATGTCTGGTGATCTTGTCGAGCTTCGCAAGCACACCCTGAACATCTTCAGTGACCTCGAAACACTCGTTACACGGTGCGTAGAGGGTGGTCAGGCAACGTTTGACAGGGCGATGTACCACGCGAAGCAGCTTAGCCGCATCGAGCTGTCAGAGCGTCGTATGGCGGAGCTTACGGGCGTGGCTCGTTTCGAGGGTGTTCTCATGCCTCAGCAAGAGAGCATCGTGCTCGAAGAGATCCGCAACCCAAGCCACGAAGAGCACGCGGTGCAGTCTGCTTGGGGCCTTTACAATGCGTTCACTCAGGGCATGAAAAAGGGCCCAGCGGGCGACTCGATGGCTCGTCACCGAAAGACCCAAGAGTTTTTCGAGGGCGAGTTCGCGTTGGCTGCGTGAGTGGTGGGTGAGCCCTACACCGAAAAAGGAAAAGATCGGTGTAGGGCCTTTACCCTGTTTATTGATAAAATAGCCTGTGCTTTTGCTAGGGGAAAACTATGCGAGAAGAACGAAGAAAGCCGTTGGGGCTGCGGTTGTCCGAACGTCGGATGAAAAAAAACGCGAGCGATAAGGCTGAAAAGATTCAAGAGATCTTGGCCCGGATTGCGCGGAACGAAGCTAAAAAAGTCGAGCTACTTAAAATCCTCGACCATTGGGCCGCTGTGGAAATGATGGGCCTCAAAAGAGCCGACGTTCGTTGCTTCGCCGTTCGGGAATACACCGTTGCCGTTCTGCACAATGGCGAAAGGATCGTCTTGGATTCCGCGCTAAACGCACTGCAAAAAGCGCGATCATAAAAAAACGAATAGCTCGTTCTTTTATATTGCACATAATGCAAATAGGGACTATTCTTAGAGGGTAGACAAAAACCAACCACGGAGAAACAAATGTCAGAAACTTGGACAAGAATCACGCCCCCCAAAACCGAAGAAAAAAACGAAAAGCTCAAGGCTCAAGCCGATAGCGCGTTTTGGCGCGCTGAATACATGGAGATGATTACTGAGCGCGACGCCGCACGCAAGCAGCTAAAAGCCGCTCTCCGGCACATCGACGATCTGGAGAATAAGAACAGTATTCTGAAGGTTAAGGTTCACCTACTTCAAAAACAGCTAGGTGATGAGGTGGGCGAGTTGAAAGACGAGCGCCGCGCTCTCGCGGACAAGGTTGTGGGTTTGGAAATCGAAAACGACAAGCTACGGGCCGAGGGAAGCAATGACTGATCGAATCCACTACCACCTATCGAAGAGGACGCTTGAGGACGAGATAGGCCACAAGGTAACCCCCATGGAGATGGCCCAGGTCTCTGCCAATAAGGCATCTATGTACGCCTCGGCTGCTAGGGCCCAAGGGCAGCACCCTAAAGAAGAGATCGCATTTAATTTTCATTGCGCTCTAATTCGCTTTGCTATGCACGGTCGCCAGTGTTTTTCGATTGGTCCCGAGCTGACCCGAGCGTTTAAGAGGGCAGACCTTAGCAACATCAAGGCAAAACACATTCGTGTGCCGTTCGAGGCGTTCTGGATCACATTCCCGCCCGGCACGGCTACGCTATGGGGCGGTAAGCGCACGGGCTGGCACGACGTGTGGGGCACATATGTGCATATTGAAGAAGGCGCGTTGTGCCTTACTCCGTACGGTGGTGCTAACGAGTTTAGCATAAGCGTTCGAGACGACTCGACATCCTTCATCTCCCTCGACATGGACAGAATGTTGAGATTGGATGTGAGCGTGGAGGATTACTTGACCGAGCTTTTCAAGGACACTCCGAGCTATGCCCCCTGGAATTTCGATGACCGCGGCAATTTTGACGAGAGCCAAGGCGGATACAAGCCCATCGACTATTCCGTGGCATCCATTTCAAACATGACGGGGGACGACACATTTATCAAGCCGGGGATGCCCTCACCGTCGAACGAGGAGCTTCGGCAGCACACTGACGACGCTTTTAGAGACATCATACGCATTAGCATCAACACCATGCTCTATCTGACCTCGCCCAAGGCTGAGCTAGATGTGGATGAACGCAGTTTGCAATCAGCCCGAGCCGTCGATCGTCTCTGTGAAGGCGAAAAAAAGCTCAAGCCGTCAAAGCGCCGCAAGCTCGCCACCAAGGTCTCGAAGAAGCGATGCACGAGACTCACACGATTAGGGGCTGGCTTAGAGCAGCTCCTCAAAGAACGTGCGGGCTGTTGGGTCCGAGCACACTGGCAGATGTATTGGACTGGCCCAGGCCGCACGGTACCCACCCCGGTCTTCAAGCTCCCGTTTCCTTCAGGGACCATAGACCCCAACGAAGAGACCCGAGAGTACATTGTCGAGAAAGAGGATTGAGATGAGCATCAAAACATTCCATATCACCGTCAACGGTGTGCCATTCTGTAAGTCAGATCTAACGCTGACTGACGAGCTTACCAAAACGCGCTGCCAACACTTTGATGTAGAGCTAGCGCAAAGGGGGGCCGAGCTTTGCCGCCAGCACTTGCCAGGGCAATCGGTCGAGATTGTCGAGGGCCCGTGCCCCCGGTCTGGCCAGATGACGGAAGAGGATTAGATCTTAATCGAAGAAATAGTTAACTAAACTATCTTGCAATATGTGCAGATAAAGGTTACTCTTAATCATAGGCAATCAACCACGGAGAACGCCATGACTAAGAACACGACGAAGCCAGACAGAATCGACGAACTCTCTAACTTCCGAACCGAGTGGGACAACACGATTGAAGGAACCAAAGTGCCTAAAGGTAGCCGGGCCCTCTCACAAACGCTTACGTTCTACGCACACGAAGAGTATTTTTTCATGGTTACCCTTACCGCTCTCAAGTTTCCTGGCGATCGTTTGTTGCCTACTTGGGGCTGTTGGATGACCATCCGAGGCGATGTTGAGGGTTGCGGAAAAGTAGAAAGAAGGATCGAGCTAGGCGATTTTTACTCTGTAAAATTTGTTCGCAAGCTCTTCAAGATGATCGCTAAAGCCGAATGGTCTGCCGACACATACACCTGGAGAACATGGAATCCGTTGCTGGAAGTGAACGCAAACCACGCGGCTCGTGCAGAAATCGTGAGCGAAGACTATGCCGATCACGAAGCCCGCTTTGAAGCTCGATTAGATAACCGCGACGCAAGGCGTAAGGCGAAGTGGGCGGCAGAGCGCAAAGCGTTCGAGGAGAAGATGGCTTCTTTCGATCGCGACTAGATCTTAATCGAAGAAATAGGTAGTTAAACTATCTTGCAATATGTGCAGATAGTCGTTACTATTAATCATAGGCAATCAACCACGGAGGTCATCATGACTAAGCCATCTACTTCGCTCGTTACTGTTTCTCAATTCACTGACCGTTTCGGCAACACTTGCTGGGAAGTGAAGTGGGGCCCAGGGGTGACGCAGATGGTTATCTGCGTGACCGAGGAAGATCGTGACCATGCCGCCGAGCATCGCACGCAAGTGCTGCCTAGCGAAGACGCTGCCCCTTTGGCGAACATTAACTGGGGATAAGCCCTTGTTGCAACATGTGCAGATATAGGCTACTAGTAATTACAGCCAACCAACCGCGGATAGAGTGGTTAGTAGAATTCCCTACGGAATCACGCGGCGATGGCTTGGCGGGAGATCTAATGATTGAAACAGAAACCGGTGAGTTTGGTTTAGGGGATTGTGGCAATTTTAATAAGGGGGCGATCGTTATTGTTTCGGGCGGCATGGATTCCGTGACGCTGGCTTATCATCTCAAAGACGAAGGTTACGCCCTGACGATGGTAGGTTTTGATTACGGCCAACGCCACAAGAAGGAACTGGAATTTGCTAAATGGCACGCGGGCAATTTGGGGGCAGAGCATGTGGTCATCGACATTAGTGGGATCCGTCCCCTGTTAAAAGGGTCGGCGCTCACGGATGATATCGAGGTTCCGCACGGGCATTATGCCGAAGAAAGCATGCGGGCAACCGTGGTTCCTAACCGCAATGCCATCATGCTCAGTATTGCTTGGGGCTTGGCGTGTTCCAAAGGGGTTGACGTCTTAGGCTGTGGAGTCCACGCCGGAGACCACTTCATCTACCCGGATTGCCGACCGGAGTTTATCGACGAACTCAACAGCGCGTTACGGGCGGGGACAGACGGTCACCGCTCGCGAGGGCTTCGTCTTTATGCGCCGTTCATCGATAAGACCAAGACCGACATTGCTGCCATCGGGGGAGAGCTGGGAGTTCCGTTCGAAAAGACCTGGACCTGCTACGAGGGCAAGGATGTTCACTGCGGCAAGTGCGGTTCCTGCACTGAGCGCAAAGAGGCATTCCAAGACAGCGGTGTGCCAGATCCAACGGAGTATCGGGCATAGCCATGGAGCGTAATCACGAAGCCGTCCGCAGGATACAATTTTGTGCTGGTCATCGTGTCCACCGGCACGAGTCCAAATGCGCGCACCCACATGGGCACAATTATGTGGCGTTCATCCACGCACGGGCACTGCGGCAAACATCGCCCGGTGAGTTGGACGACATTGGACGTGTAATCGATTTCTCTGTTCTTAAAGAAAAGGTCGGTGGCTGGATCGATAAGAACTGGGATCATGGCTTCATTTATACTCGGCAGGATTCGGAGATGCGTAATCTCTTCGAGTCCTCCGAGTATAAAAATTATGCCATGGCAAAGAACCCGACCGCTGAAAACATAGCGCAACATCTGGTGGACGATATCTGCCCGAAGCTGATGGCTGGGTTGGGTGTTGAGATCTACAAAGTCATAATTTGGGAAACGGAGAATTGTTATGCCGTATACAGTCACTGAAATATTTTGCGCCCTACAAGGCGAGGGGCACCGGGTCGGGACGCGGAATGTATTTGTCCGGTTCGCCGGGTGTAATTTGACGTGCAACGAAGTGGAGCACGGTTTTGATTGCGATACAGATTTTCGATCTGTTTATAACAAGTACGAAACCGCCGGGGAACTGGTGGCGGAAATCGAAGGTGTTTGGGGATACCCTGGGGCAACGGAACGGGCGGTTATTCTAACGGGGGGTGAGCCGTCGTTGCAAGTAGACTTGGAGTTAACGGCAGCCCTTGTGACTGCCGGATTCTACATCGCCATGGAGACCAACGGAATCAACGAACTCCCCGGCGTAGTTAAAAACAACATTGATTGGATTAGCTGTTCACCTAAAACGGCTGAGCACACACTCAAGATCGGGGAGGTCAACGAGCTTCGGTATGTTCGTGCCGCCCGGCAAGGGATCCCCAAACCCAAACTCAAGGCGGCGCACCGTTTTCTTTCCCCAGCCGCTGACGGGGATGGCCCACGGCGGGAGAACCTGAATCACTGTCTTCAATTGATTGACTACAATCCCGAGTGGCGTCTTTCCGTGCAAATGCACAAACTCTGGAGCATTCGATGAGCGAAGAAGCCGTCCGAACTTTGCTGAAGCACATCGGGGAAGATCCAGACAGAGAGGGCTTAATCGAAACTCCTAAACGTTTTGTAAAGGCCTGGGGGGAGTGGTTCCAGGGCTACCAACAAAACCCGAAGGAGATTCTGGCTAAGTGCTTCTCGGAGGTGGGGGGCTACGATGAGTTGATCATGCTCCGCCGGGTACCATTCGAGAGTCATTGCGAGCACCACATTGCCCCAATTATTGGACACGCGACAATCGCTTACCTCCCAGATCGGGGGGTAGTAGGGATCTCCAAGCTCGCCCGGCTTTTGGATTGCTATGCCAAACGGCTGCAAGTTCAGGAGAAGATGACGGCTCAAATCGCTGATGCCCTCGAAGAACATTTAAACCCACGCGGGGTTGCCGTAATAATCGTGGCGGAGCACCACTGCATGACCACGCGGGGAGTCCACAAACACCAGTCAGAGATGATTACTTCAGAAATGCGGGGGATGTTCCGTAACAACGCAAGTCTGCGGGCAGAAATCATGTCGCTACACCAGGGATAATTATGAAAAAACCAACCACGAAAATCGTAGTCATCACATCCTGCACGGGGAAGAAATCCGTTGAGCACAAAAGACAGCTCACCCTCGAAGACTTCCAGGCCGGTTCAGAACACATCGCCGCGATGGAGATGCCGTTCAGCGGGGGGATGATCCCAGCCGAAGACCTCTACACAGGCCAACAACACGCCCGGCTCATGCGCGGAGTTAAGGCATTCCGAGAAGCCCACCGCGCGAATGGTGTTGGCCCAACGCTAGATCTTCACATCCTATCAGCTGGCTACGGCCTGGTGCGAGGCGACCGAAAACTTGCGCCCTACGAGGCCACCTTCTCCGGCATGAAGGTCAAGGAATTACGATCGTGGGCGGAGAAGATAGGCGTGCCGCACGATTTTCGAAAGGCTCTGGCCCAACCCTACGATCTTGCCCTCATTCTGTTGGGGGATTCGTACCTAAAAGCCTGCGCGATAGACAAGACGCTAAAGTTGGGAGGCCCCACACTGCTCTTCTGTGGAGCGCGGATGTCGAAGAAGCTGCCCGACCTGGAGCAGATGACGATAGTGCCGCTATCGAACCCGGACGCGAAGCGGTTTTCGTGTGGGTTGCTAGCCTTGAAAGGGGAACTGGCAGCTAGGTACCTATCCCGACTAAACACCGACGCCACCAAACCGCCACCAACAAAGAACGCCACCGAGCTTCTCAACACCTTGGACAATGGGACCAAGAAGCAAGGGGAGCAAACCCCCAGCCGCAAACCCCCAGTTGATTTCGTAATTCAAATCCCCAAGGCGTGGCACGATCGCCCCCACCGAAACAAGATGCGCTACTTCGTCCCTGACTGGGATGATCAAGTGGACCCCGACTTTGATTTTGAGACCGACACGCACTCGGGCGGGGTGGGGGATTGGTCAAATCAGACCTATGCACACCAGATGTTCGCCGAGCCGAATTATGACGGGCTCCTAGTCTCCAAAGAAGCGGCAGAGAAAGGCAAGAAAAAGAAGAAGCGTGTAAACGATATGGGGATTCACCGCTTCCTAAGAGTACCGCCTGACTTTCCGATTATGGGGGACTGTGGCGCATTTGGCTATATCAACGAAGATACTCCGCCCTACGAGACTAACGAGATTCTCGATTATTACACGCGGCTTGGTTTTGACTACGGGGTTTCCATCGATCACCTGATTGTCTCTGCGACCGCGGAAGAGGCGAAGTTTCGCTATGACCTCACCACGAATAATGCCGAGGAATTTATCAATGAGCATCGAGCACGCGGGTTGGCGTGGACCCCCGTCGGAGCAATACAAGGCTGGGATGCCGAGAGTTATGCGGCGGCGGCTCGCAAATACGTGCAAATGGGCTATCACTACATCGCCCTAGGCGGATTGGTCAGAACGCGAACCGAAAAACTATTGCCGATCCTTGCGGCGGTTAAAGCCGAAGTACCAGACAGCGTAGATATCCACTTGTTTGGGATAGCGAGGGAGGGCGCTATGGCCGATCTACGCCGCTTTGGGATAAACTCCGTAGACAGCGCGTCAGCGCTCCGAAAAGCGTGGCTCGGAGCCGATAAGAACTACCTGACCGCCGACGGCTGGCGCTCGGCCATTCGTATCCCCAACGCCACCAACAGCTTCCGAGCAAAACGATTAGTAGCGAGTGGGGCAATGTCCGAAGCCTCTTTGCGGAAGCTAGAATCGTCGTGCCTCACGCAAATTCGGGATTACGCACGCTCCACAAAGAGCATTGCCCCCGGCAGTCTGGTGAGCAACCTCGCGGAGTACGACGCACTAATTGCTGGGCACCGCGTATCTACCGAAGATCGAATCCGGCGCACGCTCGAAGACCGCCCCTGGGCCAAATGCCCGTGCGACATATGCAGAGACGTGGGCGTAGAAGTCCTAATCTTTCGCGGGAACAACCGAAATCGACGGAGAGGTTTCCACAACACCTTTGTTTTCTACCAACTCCTCCAAGACGAGGTTATGAGCGCGGGATTAATTCGTTTACGCGACAAATAGCTTGTTTAATTATCTTGCAATATGTGCAGTTAAGGGTTAGTATTAGGAATAGACACCAACCACGGAGACATCAATGCCTGCAACAATCAAACGAGAAACCACAACAACCGGGGACCAAGTCAACGCCTATATCCAAATCACCATGGGGGGCATTTCAATCCGGTTCGAACTTTGGGGTGATGCCAAAGATGGCTACACCCTGACGTTTTTTGACTCCTATGAGGGCAGTAGTGGGCAGAGCGGGTTGAGTGGCTGTGACCTCTCCGAGGCTATGGCTGAGATGGAGAAGCGCGCCGGTGACTATGAGAGGCACTATTCGGAGGCGTGAGGCTGAATTCGAAGTGTGCCTTTCGGGGTGTCAGATCCCCGGAAGACACTACGTCTAACCTACATGAACAAGCTCGAAAAAGTAGACGCAGCATAGGAGACAATAATGGACCTCGTTCTAAACACCGAAGCTATCCAGCAAGCAGGCGAAGCAGCCGAAGAGAGCCAAGCCATCGCGCTTTGCGCTCAGGAGTTGCACATCGTCAGCCCCGAGCAGTACGAAGAGGCCGCTGAGATTCTAAAAGAAATCAAAGGCCGATTAAAACAGCTCGAAACGAAGCGCAAATGGTTCACCGAGCCCTTGCTGGAGATGAAGAAGCGCACCGATAGCCTCTTCAAAGGCCCCTCTAACAGCCTCAAGCAGGCTGAGAGCGCGATTAAGAAGGGAATGGTAGCTTACTCCCAAGAAACCGAGCGGAAGCGCCTAGAGCTAGAGCAGAAGGCTCGCGAGCTAGCCGCTAGTGAAGCCGCTACCGTCGCCGAAGTGCATGACGTGCTCGTGGAAGCCGTGACACGGGGCGTTACGCCGAAGGTTTCTGGTGTGGTGATGAAGAAGGTGACGAAGTTTGAGATCTCGGACCCTAATCTACTCCCGAGGAAGTTTCTGAAGCCGAACGAGGTAGCGATCCGCAAGGCAGTGAAGGACGGCGGCGAGATCCCTGGTGTTCGCATCTGGCAAGAAGACCAGATTTCGGCGGGGAGTCGGTGATGAGAGACTATCAAACAAACCACTGATTTAATAAGACTCGCTCGCCCATTAGACAACCGCTAAAAAGCCCGATAGACTTTTGGTGGGGGCTCCTTCGGGGCCAAAATGGGAGGGAAATATGTTAGAAGCTAAAACCGCTGTACCGTACAGTCGGTGCGGAGAACCGAGCGTTGGGGCGAGCACCATTACCGTATCAATCTATGCGTCATCGCCTAGAGAACTTGAAGAGCGTTATGATTCGATCAAGAACAATCGAATCATCGGAGATCCCGTCGACGATTATTCGAATGGTCGCTGGATAAAACGGTGGAAAGAGACCCGAGCCGTTCTGGCCGATGTCGTGAGTTTTTCGTCGTGGAATAGACGACCTAAACAATCACGCAAAGATAACCACCCCAAATGAAATAGAAAGCTATCATTGCCACTCATCCAATAAAGTATAGCTGAATGTGGTGCATCCGGTTGTGGAGATCTGCAAATTTGCGAGCTTCATAAGGGTGTTAAAATCCGATTGGTTGCGAACCACTTGGCACCCAGCCGACCACCTATCCACGCGGGTTGATGCGCGCCCAGCTTTGTGCAAATTGATCCCGAAGAACCCCTCGTCAATTTTTTTTTCGTCGAAGTCAAACTCCCTATCCCTATCCGCGTCTCGCCAGACTTTGACTGGGCCAGATCGTTGGCACAGGGCCTCGTATTTTTGCCTGTGAAGGTCGATCTCCCAGATTCCAGGGTAGTGCCCAGGGCACAAGATTGCCGTCCCCTTGATGTTAGATGGGTGCTCTAGCCAGTAGAGACCGGGGTCAGTCGTGCCTTCCATGCAGTGGACTCGCCACTCTTTAGTGTTCCGGTATGCGATGCAGATGAGATCGTCGAAAGCGTTGGCGGTGCCGTTTCGTTTTCGAATTCCAACAATATTGAGATCGTATTGGCCGTGAAAGACGGGATACCCCAACGCCTCTTTCCGAGCCAGTATTGGCGGCAACATCAGAACCTCACTTTCAATCCAGCCATTGCATTCCAATCATCTGAACTCGCAAAGCCTCCCGACGCGAAGGCGACAACATTTCGAGCAAGATTGATATCAAGATTAGCAACCCCCCTGGTGCCATCAGGACCAAGAGAAGCGCCGAGTAGAAGGCTCGCAGAATCTTCCGGTAAAGCTCCAGCTCGCGTAAGGCCTTTGGCCACCGCATCGCTCAGCCCTCCGGTGATTGCTTTTTTGCAAGCTCCTTCGCAGCCGCGACTTGCGACGAGCCGAGCGCTTCTTTGCCCTTGAGCGAAGCCCTACCCGCTGCGTAGCTCGTTGGTGCCAGCGCCATCATAACGCCACCAATTATTTGAGCCACACCACCCTCAACGCCCGTCGCGGCTAAAACCGCACCGACCACAAACGCAATTGCGTTGAACCATAGCTCTGTTGATTTCAGACCGCTCTTACCCATTTGAATCCCCCAATTGCGCTATGGCTTGCGCCCTACCGCGTTCTTCGGCTTCTTTGAGGCGATTCTCTTCAATGAGCTTGAAGACATTCGCACTCGTTTCGGTGGCTAGTCGATTGATATTGTCAGTTTGCATTTCGACACGAACCGACTTCTCATGAACGTCGTCGATCTTGTCGTTTATTCTTTCAAGGGTTTGTCCAGTAGCAGCTAAGCACTCGACCATCTGCCCCATCTGGTTGGCAAGCTCAGTCTGGTCTAAGTCTATTTGAACGGACTCTCGCCCGTGTTTACCCAGCTTCTGGTCTACGAGTTTTTCGATCACGCGCAAGGCAGCGATCAAAGCGGCAAATACAGCACCGGCTTCGACCATTCCGCCGTCCATCAGTCTTCGTCCACTTCTTCTTCAGGCCCTTCGTAGAATTCCTCCACCTCACGCTCGATGATTTCTTCATCTATTTCGGAATCGCTCGGGCCGTTTTCCTCGGGCTCCGGTTCGGGCTCCGGCTCCAGACCGATCACCTCATCCAGCACTTTGAACTTAGCGACGTAGGAGACGTAATTTTGCAGGATGTCTAGGCAGTCCTCTTGCGAGAGGCCTGTTCTTTCTCGAACATTTGGATCTGCCATGTTCGGCGTTCCAGACTGAACGAATTTCGCATACTGCTCGAACTTCTCTTTGGTAACCATCACCCATCCTCCGGTCGAGGCAGAGCGTTGACCCACGCTGATGCCTCTCGCTGACTCATCAACGTGTATCCGAGTGCTTGAAATGCCCCGATGTCTCCATCGATAAAGCTCAAGTCAGAGCACTTGAAGATCTGGTGCGTGTCGCTCTTTGCGCCAAGCCCACATTTCCTACAGCACCCAGAGTTTAGAAACGTAGCGCGGACGTCGGTTTGATTGCCGTCCTCGTCTGTCTCAACCCAATCAAAGCGTCGAGTAGGTAGCTCGTTCTCTAGGTCCGATAATGGGACCAGCATATAGGTCCAGCTCCACTGTCCCATTATGAATCTCCTAAGAGAAAGCGTTTGCCGCTGTTAAAGAGAGCGTTGATTTGTGCATCACTCAGCGCGGTGTCTGTCCAGATTCGGGGCATTGCGATACTGCCCGAGAGCCCGCGATAGGCTGCGTTGTCTGAGCCGAGATACCATTGAGCGGAGCCGCTAAAGTTTCCAACATTCGTGGTATCGGTGTCGGTGGTCAAGCTCGCTTCAGTTACGAGGCCAGCGTATGCCTTCAAATCTGCGGCTGCATCTTTTCGAAATGCGACAAAGCTCCAAGCGTTGCGAACGTCTTTGTTCACCTCAAGCGATGTGTTAGTTGTGCCGCCCTCAATCAAACATTGGTGCTTACCTGCTGAAGAGAGCTTGAGCAGGATGTAGCCAGTGCCAGGAACCCAGTGGAAATATCTCATATCGCTCGGAGTGTTTGAAAGATACACCCACATAGTCACGGTGAAATCCGTGTTATCAAAACTGGTAGTTGGCCCTTTGGCGTAGGCCAGGATACCGGGAGAGCTGCCAGCGTCTTCATCTGCGACAATCGACATCGGCATGACTGCGGAACCAAGCCGGTTCTGCGTTAGACTCCCCATCACCGAGAGCCCCTCAGTTGTGCCCTCCGGAACCGTGACCATGTTGGGCGTACCTGAAACGGTGCCGTCGTTGTCGTTTGCCGTGAGGTCTTGAATTGTCACGGGGTTGTCGAGCTTCCACCATCCACCAACGTCTGCCGCATTATCGTAATTCCCAGAATCGGAGAGGAGGTCAAACCCTTGGACACCAGAGTTATAGATTGCTGTTACTGCATCAGCGTCAAGCACCGTTTTCCACATCGCAACTTCTGATATGTAGCCGTC
>Ga0080013_1001958_pt1 | contig 25630 bp, 22 predicted proteins | sample ETNvirenome_6_85_FD_69236 | JGI IMG/M metagenome (GOLD analysis project Ga0080013, IMG submission 69236) | Marine viral communities from the Pacific Ocean - ETNP_6_85 (SPADES assembly) (version 2) | ecosystem: Environmental > Aquatic > Marine > Oceanic | place: Pacific Ocean | collected 2013-06-19
ACGTCCACCCAAGGACGCCAGCCAGGAAGGCATTATACATTGTTGCAAATGTAAAGACTTCCATTATTCTACCGCCGAGTCGTCGTCGTCGACCACGGCACTATCATCGTCATCCGATGCGCTGTCGTCGTCGTCTCCGCCGGGGCATCCCGTGGAAGCAGTAATAAAAAAGCCCATCAAGAGGGCAAAAATGGCCAAGAGGGCCAGTCGGTTAATTCGAGCAATCATTTAATTTCCTTTCAAAATTCTTGTTCTGTTATGATCAGCGATCCTTCGTTGATCAATCTTTCATAGTGACTATGATATCCTAAAAGTCCCACTGTGTCAACTACTATTTTTCGCATTGTTGTAGATTTACCTGTGATGATACGAAGAGGCAGATCATTGTTGTACACAAATGAGTGTATCTTCTGCTCCGCTCCCTCATGTTTCTCACCGTGTAAGTCCAAAGTTTTCATCCACTTAAGCACTCAAAGTTAAAAGGCCATCTTTAGTCTGCACCACCACATCAAACGCAGACACAAAAATGTCGGCTGCGCTGTTGAGGCTATAAAGATCACTGGCCCTGACCTTAAGGTTTGTGGCGATTTCGCACGTCCCCCTCTTGTGGTCATGACGCTCAGTTGAAATAGTGAGCAAGTCATACTCATAAGCTTCGCGCTGGATCGTCTCAGCCAGATAATCCTCAAATGTGCCTTCTCTCTCATAGTCTTCCAGCAAACCTGCGTCACGCATGGTTTCCAGAATGTCTTCCTCATAACGAGAATATATGGTCACCCCACGCGTGGCAAGCACTGCGGCCAACACCTGAGCGGTTTGTGTTTGAGAGATGGCCTCATCAATATAGTCATCTGAGATATGCCAAACCGATGCATGATCTTCGTAATTTAAATAAACGAAACTTTCGCCTGATATTCCCAGCTCACGTAACGTATTTACTATCTTTCCCATTGTCGCTCCCTAAATTAAAAATTGAGACACCTGTAGCCCGTGCCTCCCTGCGGCTCATATCATTGATTATTCTTGGTATTCTGGATTTCAAGACGCAGGCCTTGCGCAAGTGTCTTGGCCTCCTGCATTGCCTTTCGGACTCGGGTGCCAGCGGCATTGTTTCCCCGATCGCAAAACTTATCATAATCTTCCCTGGTCTCAACCAGAAGAGAAATAAGTTGTTCCAGTAAGTTGTCTTCAGTACTCATCATAACTCCTATAAAATTTGAGGCACCTGATAACCCTGTGCCTCCCTGTGGGGGGGATAATTAAAGAGCGCCAAGCTCTGCGAAAGCATCGTCAACAGCGTTACCCGCGCTGTCCTTGGTGCCATACTTAGTGGTCTCGTTACTAACAGTTTCCGGGTCGTCGACCTGTGCATTAATGAAAGTATCAAGGGTTGCCTGAACATCGGCGGTAGTCTTCCGATCAAACAGGCCGGAGAACTCCGGAATGCTGTCCAGAAGTTCTGCGCACTTGTCAGGCGTCATTTCCTCGCAGAGTGGGGAGGACCGTCGACGAGGCACAAGCTTCGTCTGCGGAAAGGAAGCACCAGGAGGCTTTCCATAAGTCATCTGCAGATCCGTACCGGTCTCCGTGTCGGTGATATCACCATACTCCGGATTGAGCACGAGCGTCAGAAGATTTTCATAGGCAGTCTTGCCATAGCCCCAGATACGCACTCCGCGCTCTTCCTCGCCTCGCACCATGACGGGGCTGAAGAAACGCTGTCGCACGAAGAGGGACTTAGCGACCTTCTTACTATGCTCATCGTTGTTGTCTGCGCCTTCGCGCCACAACTGTGAGGCGAACTCACATACAGGACATTCATCTCCGTAGTTGCGCTTGGGACATAGGAAACCGCCCTTTTCGACATTGTAGTGAAACCACATTTCCTTGAAGGGGTCCCCGTCCGCTGTCGGAACGATTCTAATAGTCTGGTCACCATCCTCTGGTCGCCAGAAAGTGTCATTTGAGGAGTTTCCGTCTCCACGTAGCGACGAGAGCTTCTCTCTCATCTTGTCTAAATTAATACCCATTTTTTATCTCCTTATAGTTGGGTTAAAGTACGATCAGCCAATATCCTGATCGTCTAAAAGTTCTATGTATGATTGTACCACAGAAGAATACTGAATGCAATAACAATATTTCTGATCATAGGTGGTTTTAAACACTCCGTATGAAATGTTAACCCCCTCGTCAAGTTTTGACTTAACAAAGGAAGTAATTTTTTGAAATAGTGTCGCGTCTTCCTCCAGATCTGCTTCATTGATACCATAATAGTATACCATGTCTCGTGGCTTTTTCAAGTGATAAAACCATTTTTCTTCCTCCTCTTCGACATCCAGAACCCCCACTGTCGCAATACGACTTAGCTCCGAAGGGGTTATGAAGTTGCCCAGAATAGGCTCAGAATTCTTAAACACATTTATCATGTGAATGGTGTTAACCAGGGCTTGATTGAGAACATCAAAGTAGCCCATGATAGGCACTTCACCAATGCCCTTTTCGATAAGCAAGTTATCCACCAAGATTACACATTCCAAAAGGGCTGAGCGCGCATATTCTTGGAGAACATTTCGTACCACTCGTTCTTGCATCTTTTGTGTCTCACTCAGGAGGTCCAAATCCGGCTGGACGTACAGCACCGTTATGCGGTTATCTTTAATCTGCTCTAGAAGCCTTAAAATGCCTCCCGAAACCTGTCCACTTCCCCCTACTGCGACGACGACCTCCTCGTTGGAGAACTTCAGCTTGCGCTTTAAGGAAGGAAAGTGTTCTTCATACTCTTCATGTGAAGCTCGCTTCCTAATCGTGATGTCAGCATCCTTATGTATGTCAATTCCCCATGTTTCATACTGAGGGAATTTAGAGAACACTCTAGCTATCTGACAGCCAGCCTTCCCGAGACCAATGATTTTCATTTCTCTTCGACCCACTCCAAAATGTAGCCCATATCAAATCCGCCGCGAGTAATGCGCCTGGTGTGGGTCGCTGCCATTATTTCACTATCTCTGATTCCCATGCGATTGCACACGAAGTGGAAGATCTCCATAATGTCTGCGGCCTCTTCGGCACAGGGGTCCTCAACGAATTCCTGAACTTCTTCTTGAAGCTTCTTCATCGCGTAGTCCTTGAGGCGATCGCCCCTCACCTGGCACACCGAAAACTCCTTGCCGGCTTCGGTGATGATCTCCGGGATACGATCCCTGACTAGCTTCTGGTAGATCTTTTTCATCGTTGCTTCTCCACTAGGCTCAGCCCCCTCAAGCGGTTCTTCTGAGGTTGGACATCTTCTGAGTATGCCACGAGATATCCCCACAGATCCGCCATCGTTAAATCTTCAATGTCGCAGTTGTATGAGATCGCGGCTTTCTCGATGGCTTCCAAGAGTCCGTCGGACACCAGCCCCTTAGCACCATCAATGGTATAGGGCTGATACTTACTTCTTACTTCCGGCACATGATAGCGGGATAAGTTTAAGTCTGGTTCGTCATATTTCATAATTTCAATTCCTTCATTGCTCCGAGGTTCCTTCCAGCGGAGACGTTAACCTTGAACATATTATAACGCGTCTTCTTGAACGTGTCAAGTAAATTTAATATTTCGTACCGATCCTCTTCGGCGAGGTCGATATACACAGCGTCGTGAATAAGAAATGCGATGTGGCTTTTTCTCCCCTTCAAAAGCTCGTAGACTTTATAAGCCTGTTCGTGCACCATATCAATTGTGGTGCTTTGAACGATGTAATTAAGAGCATGATGCTCGTCTACATTCTCTATTATTCTACCATAATCCGTCGTAATTTTTAAGCCATCCCAGTACTTATTCCGTACCAAATCCTTGTTATAGAGGCGCTCTAAGTCCTTGTTTTCCTTACTGGAATAGAGCCAAGCGAAAGTCTTCACCTTAGCTTCTTCACGAGTCAGGTTACCATCGAAAATGTTCTTAACATTCCAGTTATGAATGTCATTCTTAGGCTGCTCGGCGCCGGCTAGTGCCAGGAGTACCCTCAGTTCTGCGGCATTAAAATCAAGCTCCACTAACCAGTCGTTAGTCGGGTGAACACATGAACGGAATTCTTTGTTCATCGTAAGGATTGGAAAGCTATTGGGGTTTGTGGCCAGTCGACCCGTAACAGTCCCCCACGCGTTATAGTCACAGACCGGTCTGGCCGTCTGCAGAGTGCGCAAAAAGTTCTTCCCTCTTACGGACCCCAGCAAATGATTAATAGGCGATGTTTGAATTGATAGCGGACGAGCTTTAATGTCGGTGAGCATCTCCACTAGGTGATATACGTCTTCATAGTTCTCTGGGCGGTCGCGGCTCTCCAGAACATGAGCAGTTATCTTATTTTTTGCATGCAAATACTGAAAAAGAAAATACTCGGGGATCAGGTCATACAAGCAGTTTTCTGTTAGTGCTATCTGGGATGTGCCAAATGCTTTTAGATATGCTCTCAGGGTTTTCTTGATATGCTCCCATTCTTCTTGCATGCCGACCGGACACACATCAGTCAGGGTTGCGCCCTCGGTATAGATCTGTCCCAGCTCATAGGTCGGGCCCGGTAGTCGAGGGCTATATTCCCAAGTCTCTCCTGTCATAGGTAGAGGTCCATTGCTGTTGATAAGGTTATCAACATAATAGCCTGCACAATCTGCTTTGGTGTCCAGCAGTTGAAACAACTTGTTCTTAATCATATGATGATAATATCGCGAAACAGAGAGAAAGTCAACCTATTTTTTTAAATTTTTCTTGGGAGAGACTCCGGTAAGCTGCGAAATGTTTGCGGGGTAAATATATTTTCTGTATCGAAAGTTTACCTCCTTAGCCACCCGTTGTAAAGGAGTTAATTTATTATCGGGCATCTTAAGAGAATAGAGATTATAAGCGTTTTGCTTGAGAGCAACGACATGCTCAGGCTTATAACTTTCGTGCGACTCAAGCTGTCGGAGATCGACATAAAAATCTATTAAAAACTTATGATCCAAGAGGCCCAAGAGGGTATCCCTATCCTGTTTCTGCCGGCGGATGTTTTCATAACTAAAGGTATCACCCTCACATATACGCTCCACTTGATATAGTGGCTCAGTAGCCACCAGCAAACGGTAGGCATCCACAAGAATATTAGCCAAATGGTTTATGTCGCTTTGATACGTTGGGGCATAGTAAACATCAAAAAAATTATCACGTGTGATTCGGTCTCCCGTGGCACTATCTACATACTGGTCGACATGTACCATCAAAGCTGGGGAGAACAGGTCTGCTGTTAGAACCCAAGGCTGATTTTTATCTATCCTAAAACCATACCGTTTAGCCACCCAAGCATAAAAATCATAATTGGGATCGTTAATGAACTTCTCATACTTAGCCTTATCGTCTGAAGGGTCTACTTCAGCAATTGCAATAGACAACCCCGTACACATAGGGTCCATCTGATATGATAAAACATAAGAAGTTTTTGTTATGGGAAATAGAGATATAAGGCTTTTTAAGAAAACGCTATAGTATTTAACAAATGTTTGAAAATTTTCAATGGGGTGAGAGCGCGGGGGCTGGAACGATTTCACAAACTGTTCGCTTATTGCTCTGTGAACTGCGAGGTATTGTTGAGTTGGATCTTGATAAGCTCGTCTGGCCACCGGCTTCACGATATCAGGGTTGCCTTTAGTCGTCATGGCACCAACGAGGCCCGCATTCAAGATATGGTCTACAAATTTTCCAAACGCGTCACTCACAAAATTCAAAGCAAAGATGGGGTGTTCGGTGTTGGGAATCTGCACTATGCTGTTCGTGTCGGGGATGACGGTGTTTTGTTGCGCGTCTAGACGACCAAATAAATTACGCTTATACCAGGTATCCAAGGGTGCCGGGGCATAAGGGGCCTTAGGATAAATACGCTCTTTATACAGAGACCTCTGAAACATTGCCGCAAAGGGCGACAAGTCATTTGATCCCGCAGGCTCGCGAAGATCATCTAGAGTAAAGATAAACCCCTTTTTGTTGCGTATTTGTGTCATAGCTCGGAGCGGTCCTCCTCGGCTAAGCTGCGATCCTCCTCCATTTCCGCGAGGATGTCTTCGACTTCTTGGGTCCAGACGATGCAGGCTTCACCGGGATCTGCATCTGGTTCAGGTTCCTGCGGAATCGGTAGGGCATCGCCATTGATGGACACTATCTTCACATTGTCGCCTCCATCCATTGCGCTCATTTCCTGCATCGCGCTGACCGTAGTGGTATAGCCAGCAGGAGAAATCTCATTAGTGACCGAGTTGACCAAGAAGTAGCCTCCGAGTCCTATCATTCGCGCGATGTTTGCAACGCCGCCAAGGGCCCGAGACGAGCCGCCACCGATAGCAATGGGGTCTATATAGACATACGTGCCATTCTTTTGCAAAGTGTTGCCTATCATGTTCATCTGAACCGTATACAGCTCTTTGAGTTGTTGTGCACCCAGCGCGCCATCTTTCGAGATTCTTGCCTCGCGATAAAAAGGCATGTCTTGGCGCTGAAAACTGATTTCTTTTGCGAGACCACATCGACCACCAAGATAATAATGATATATTCCCTCTTGCAAATCAGAAATTCGGTCCCCGGACCTAGGCCGAGAATCAACAGAATAAAAGACAGCAGTAGGTATGCTGGGGCCATGCTTGCTTTCGGGAGTTAGACGTTGTCGATCCCGGTTTTGAGCTTTTCTGGCCGAAAGCGCCATGTCATCTAGTGTTACGGCACAGCCTTTGAAACTATCCGCCATTCGGAAGTTCGAAGAATTAAAAGTTATATTAAACTTAAACACCTTTTCAAAACAAGTGCTAGAATAGGCATCTGTTACAAGAGCAGCACATATATCTTTAATGAAGTCCAGTAATTTATACGATTCCTTCTTCCCTCGGATGACTGTATTAACAAACCATTCATTAAACTTGTCAAGAGAAATTGGAATACTGCCAATGTTCATATATTCAAAAATGCCGGTGATGTCACGAAACCGAAAAGGATCGATCTGTGCTAGCTGCCGCGTGACCTCTTGATTTTTTGGCGCCGATGGGCAACTGAACTTAACATCTAGAATTTGATAGGCCAACAGCGGATTGATCATCTCAACATTCGCCAGCACCACCTGCAAAGGGGGGGTGTTGGTGCCCGCTTGCTCTTCTATAAGGTGAGGTAATCGGCTCTTTAGCAGCGCATCGATGAGGTCGCCCAAATACATGAAAGGGATCCCCGTCTTTTTGGCGCCGAGACTCAAGAAGCCGGCGTTGTCGGCTAGCCTTTTGAGATTCTCGTTTTTCTCTTGTAGTTTGTTCTTGGCAGCTTCTTCGGCAACCTTCAACGATTCTAACTCGGCCGCGGCCTGGGCGGCAGCAGTCTTGGCCGCGTTGGCCAATTTGTTAACTTTGTCCCGGCGGACCTTTGCAGCCTTGCGGCGGTCTTCAGGCGTCATCTTGTTTAGGGGGGCGAGCAAGTCTGCGGTATCCACCATAGCGACGCGAACTTTGTTATGTTGGGCCAACGATCCCAAAAATTCTTTATACTTTTCAGCGCGAGTCTTCTGCATCAAGATAATTTGCTTCTCTAGTATTGCTTGTTTTTCCTTTTGAAAGCGCTCTTCCTCTCCCACCCCCAAGCTGCCGCCGGGGCCGGCTGCTTCCCTGGCGTCGAGCTCTTCTTGATCGAGAGCGCTTAGCTGTTCGTCTAACTTTTCGAGGGAATTCTTGTAAATCTCATGGCCTACAAATATATCAGCCGTAGGGCTCCGAGTGATACCCGACATAGAGGCTTGATACTGAATTACCAACTCTAAAGTTCCATCCTGTTCGAAGTTTATTTCATGACTGACGATTTGAAGATAGAATGCCCTTCGAGATCCCTCAAGGGCACTCTTAATGTTCTTAAGATCGTCGGCTGTGTAGCCAGGAATATCCATGGATTCGAGGCCCGGGGGTGTCGACCACCCACAAATGACCTTAATCCGGAAATTCTCTCCTACATATTCGTTATTAATAGCGTCGCATACATTCCCAGGCGAGTCATCCTTATCCTCAGGCTTCGCGTCAGATGATTCTGGGCGCCCCTGGATGCCTGATCCAATTATAAGATCCAAGTATCCAGGTTGATTCGGAATACCGGCGGCGAATGACGGCGGGGTCGTGGCGGTTCCTGTTCCCGGTATCTTATTATGTCGAAACAAATCATATACACTCTGGAAGTGCATTGTTAGTTGAGCACTGATCATATTGTCGACTTCCGCCGGCTGCGTGCCATCGAGACTCCATGTGAACGATTTCATTCCTGCGCCACCGAGGCGACCATATGAGCCGTCCGTTATTTGAGTAAGGTCGTTCTGATCAACAAAGTTACTAAACGGAATTCGATTTTCAGATTGAGGCACAAGGGCCGGGACAGTGTCGCCGCGTTTCTTAAGATAATTAACTCTATATAATTCAAAATGAGGAGTCATAAGCGCCCAAAGGTCAGGGCACATGTTCTGCAAGGTGTAGGCTTCCGAATCCGGGCCTCCTTCCCTTGGAGGCCATGTTGCAGGCCGGCCGTCCGAACCATGGTTCAGCTTAGATACAATGTTCGACGGCAGCCCATGGGTCAAAACGCCAACGTTTTTGTAAGTTTCTGATTCTCGCAGGGAGGCCAACTGTTCAATATTTTCCAACAACCAGCACTGCGCCTCGATGGCATGAATTTCCTTGCCGGCTCGGATTTTGCGTTTGCCGACATTCATTGGTGGCTTCGGCCTACGAGAGGGGCGCGAGCCGCCAGTTCGTGGTCGGGGTGGTCCGGGTGGTGTGGGATCCTGGGCTCCCCAAAGAATCTCGTAGATAATTTGATCATACCAACTTTTGCCGGAGGACGTCTTCCATTTGCTGCGGCCGATGTGGAGGACCATATCGCGGACCATGAACCAAAACTGCGCCGGCCTCACACAACCAACACCTCCGAGCTGGTCCCATGCGGATTCATTGAAGAACTTAAATTGAATGGCCGATTCTGGGAGCAGTGCAGGTTTCGCCCGAATCTTCCAGGTCCCGAGGTGGCTCACGTCCGCTGAGTTGCCGATCTTTTGTACGCCATTCCAGGGAGAGTAGGAGGCCCAAGCATCCGAGTACGTCGAGGATTCTGTGAAGTAGGTCGAGGCCATATTTTTAAATCTAAAGGGATGACCTATTACTATAGGGGCCGGCATCTGTTTGGCGCCGCCACTATCGGCGTAGTCCTCACTTTGTCCGTAACGGACAAGATATGTATATTTAAAAGCGGCGCCCTGGGCGAGCTCTTGTTCCCAGACCGCCTTTGTGAGAACCTTCTCCTTGATGTCCCTCTCAAACTGGTTCCGCTGTTGATTGCTCAGGCCGAGTTTGGCGATGCCGGGGGTATTGGCTAGCATCTGGGGGGTGATGCCCGGGTTACTGGTGCCGACCGGTGCCGAGTATACCAGGGGCAGGATCTTCCCGTCGGTCGAGGGCATCCTGCAGGCCTCTCTAAGAGGAGCAAAAACCGCGGAGATGTCGCTGGAGCCGGCTTCGCGATCCATTATCGAAGAAATAACAATATCGAAGTCGATGCCGCGGACTTTGGTGAGATCCCACATATTGTATTTTTGGCCGATCATCCATGGTCCAGCTATTCCGAAATCCGGGTCTAAAAGTGTCTCAAGTACGGGTTTGATAAGATCAAATTGCACCTGGCCGCGCTTGCTACTGCTGATGCCGGATATCGGTGCTTGGCTGCCTGGGGCCGCAAAGCCATGGGCGAACAAGTATTTCTCTATACGTTTCTTCTGCTCGGGTGTGGTGGAAGGCCAGTCCGCCTCCCGGGCCTTGGCGTTCTTAATCCCTTGGTCTACGACACTTGCGTCGAGGCGGCCTCCGGCAGACAGGAAGGCGGTCCGGAGCTGTTCATATATAGTCTCAGGCTTCACGGGGACCAAGGCATCGGGGGGAGCCTCGGCGGCGCCCTCTGCGTATTCCTTCGTAAGAGCCGGCTCGGGGATCTTGAAACTAGCTTCATATCCGACTGCCTTACCGTTTCTGGTCAAGCCGCCAGGCTTGGACATATCGAACGCCACCGCGTATGCGGCGCATTCCTTCATAAACTTTTCAGTAAACCAAGTTTTCCATTTTTTTTCATAATTTGTAGAAGTTCCCATCAGTTCACCTTAAATATATTCCGAGAATGGTCTCCAAAGGAAGGGGAATATAAATCAGGTCGCCGACTGTAACATTCGCCTCAGTGGGACGTTTATTAAATTGAGCAATTACCCACCAATAGGTGGAGCTGCCATAATACTGGGCTGCCAATTTATAATAACGGTCCCCCACTCGCCAGATATGTTGAACTCTCTGCACTTCGCGCATCTGAGCAGGACTGGGATATTTTGTTTTTGGACTTCCGTAGTGCCGGATGAACTTTACATCACGTTCATCAAAAACACGTTCGTATAATTCGTTCGAGTTCTTGAATACTTTACGATCGTCGAAGCGGTTTGACATAATGTTTCCTAACAGTCGCCTGTCATTTCGCCGACATTCGCGTCAGCAACGTCTGCACCGGCGCCATCTGCGGTGCGGTCCTCTTCTGTCAGAGAAGGGGCATAGTCGGGAGTATTGCGCGCCGCGGCGTCTAGGCCGCCTTGGCCCTGTACATAGTGATATCCCCCTGCAGACTCCGAGGCCATATCGTTGAGATGATTAGTACTCCGATAAAGATTTTCGCCGGGCGGATTCATCAGGCCGCCATGTGGAAAATTGGAAAGATATTTCGTCTCTCCGGATTCGGATGGGGCGCCCCCAAAATAAAAAGTATTCTCTTCACCCTTCACCCAACCCATAAGATGAGTATGCAGGACTGTAAAGGATAAGTTAATAGCTAATTCTTGATAAACCATTTCTGCCGTGGGACTTCCGGCAGTATTGCGGATACGGACTTCTTTACCCTCCGCGTTTTTACTAACAATGTCGGTGGGCAGGAATTGTCCTGCGTCTATATTGGGAGCGTAATTAATGCCCTGTAAGTACCCCACAAGCCCTTGCTGGTCTGTGTTGTTTTGGACCAGGTTCGCATATTGAAGACGCAAGAGGGGGGCGGCTGCAACAATGGCCTGGTCTTTGGGGTTTGTGCAAGAGACGCCCTTTCCTGACGACCCCTGGTCATATACGGGATACAGAAATTGAACAAGCTTATTCACGTTTTGGTTATTTCTAATGGCCTCGGCCCTAGAGCCAGCCACAACAGAGAAGCCCAGAGTAATTGTGCGTTGTGTTCCCTGAAAAGTCGACAGGGGGTCCATGCGTCCATAAACCTCTACAGGATTCCAAGTGGAGGAAAAGTCATCGGAAAAGTCAGTGACCCAACCTTTGAAAGCAATCATCTGACTTGTAGGCAAATGCTTTATCTTAATATTAAAGTCTGAAATTAACCCTGGTTGCATGTTCTATCCCTCCTATATCTCTATCGATACGTCCGCGAGGCCGGCCCGTACCTTCGCATAGCTTCGGGAGTGTCCAGCGCGTCGAGGACGAACGAATCAAACTTCTTCTTGCCCACGTACAGATTAATTACTGTGGGCTCGGCTTTTTTCTGATTTCCTTGTCCGTGCCTTCTGTCTCCGCCCATTCCGCCCCCGGGGCGGGAGAGTTCTTCAATTGCCTTTTGAATCGCTCCGCCGGCTTTCATGCCCAAAAACTCGTCTTTCTTATTGATAGGGGTAATTTGGCCGCCTGTTTCATCCCCACGATAAATGAAATCATCGACTCCTCGTTGCTTCAAGATAGCATCGACGTCCGATTTGGACCTCTTTTCCCCTTCAAACATGATGGTTCCGGAGGATCCGGGGCCGCCTTGGCCTGTCAACCCCTCCCACCCGAGGCGGCCGGCGGTCCAGGCTTGTTCAAATACATTTTTGCCATGTGTATCTGCGTTCAGCTCTCCTTCTGCGACAAGAAAACCGAGGCCCACCTTCTTCAGGGACCACGAGAGGGCCTGAGCAAAAGCTAGGCCGAGCATGCCAACAAGCGTGTGGGGGAGAGAGACGATTGATCCGATAATCAGACCAACGGCGCCAACGATGCTCATGACGGTCTTGCCAATGCGGTCGACGTTATCTTGGGCCTTGTTGGTCCAGTTGGACCATGCGTCAAAAACTAAAAAGATGGCATCCAGCCCGACAAGAAGCTTCCCGAGGCCGAACCTGATCGCGGGCATAGCGACTTCGATAATCTTGGTCAGCCACGCTGGCCTGGGCCACGCGGCGGGGTTCATGAACGTGGGTATCTTCCAGTTGGCAGGGTTCATCCAAGCCGGCATGCGCCAGTTCCTCGGATTCATCCACCTGGGCATCTTCCAGTTGGCAGGATTCAGTGCTCGAAACAGCTTGTAAATCCTCCCGGTTTTTTTGAGTCCGCCGATGCCTTGGCCTGTAAGGCCAGTTGCCCTGCGCGCAAAGCCCGTTGCGCGTTGCCACATCGAGGGCTTACCGAATCTCCCGGGGCCGCCGACGAATTGAGAGGTCGAGCGGGACACCCATCGACCGGCCTTCGCATTCCAATAAGACCCCTTGGGGGGCTTAAGGCGAGGGACCGAGGTCGGTTTCAGACCCAGCTGTGCTCGGGCGCCGTGCTTGCCGCCGCTGAGGAGCCACCTAGGCAGTTTCGAAATTACATAGCTGCCAATGAGGGCGCCCAGAAGGACTTTGGCCTTGCCTAAGGTGCTGAGGTTCGAGAACCAGGTCAGCAGCTCCTGGATTTTGTCGCCGACGATGACGATGGCTTTACGAATCTTTTCTAACCAAGGCATCCAATTGAGGGCCATTTTTTCCACGAGGTTCAGCATGAGTTCTGCGATATCTTGGGCGCGATTTACGCGCGCGTCGAGTTGAGATTTCTTCAAGCGCTCCATTTTCTGCTGTTCTGTCTCTCCTCCACCAAAGAGTTTACGAGCCTGTTCAACGCCCACACCCATACTGGCGGCGATCATCTTTTGCTCATATTTGCCCATGTCTTTGAAGTTCATTCCGGCCTGCTTCATAGAGCGCTGAAGGATCTCGACTCTTTCTTCCTCACTGGCGTTCAACATATCAATAGAGTTGAGATAAGGTCCGCCCATAATGGCGTTCAGCTTACCAACCGCCTTTCCGGCGCCCTCAAAGGTGTCAAATTGCTCGACGAGGCCCAACAGCTCATCCATTGAGAGGCCAGTGGCCTTGGCTTGGGCCGACAACTTCTGGAAGACCTTTCCAATATTCTTTCCATGGAACGCAAGCTTTGTAGCCACTGTTTTAAAGTTCTCCATGACCTTACTAAAGGGCTCATTGAGACTCTCGGCAACGCCGCCGACATCACGCAGTACGCCCTCGACCTCACCGAAGCCAAACCCTAGGCTCCGGGTTGCTTCGTTGGCAATCTGGGCCTGTAACTCCGCGGATACCCCAAGCTCTTGAAATTTAGAAACAGTTTTAGTCAGTGCTGCTCGCTGGGATTTTGTGGCTTTCGTGAAATCAACGAAACTAGAGTACAGGCCGCCATAAGCCTGGGCCACTTCATCTGCCCGGATGCCCGTTCCGCGCATGGCCCAGGAAAGGTCTGTGACCTCTCCTCCAAACTTCCGCGCAGCGCCCGAGGACTTAATAAATCCGGCCCGGGCTTTGTCCATATTGACCGCCATCATAACCGAGGCTTCAATAACCTTCATCATGAACGATACGACCCACTTAAAGGGATTTAGGAGACCCAGGAGGCCTTTGCTGAAGGCTTTGAAGCCACCCTTTGTCCCCATCATCTTCTTGGTGAAGTTGCCCATGGCGCCACTATAGCCAATCAGGGTATTGGCGAAGTTTTCACCATCTTTGTTTAATTCTTCAAGCGCCTTTTCATGGTCTTTAATGGCGTCGACGGCTTCTTTATCTGCTTCGGTGGCAAGCTTCAGGAGTTTTATACGTTCTTTGAGCAGTGGGAGGCTTTTTTTCTCGTCTTCGCTGAGATTTTGATTATAAAGAAGTTTTCTCTCAAGGAGTCTTTCTTCCTTTTCTAGCGCTTCGAGAATCTCTGTTTTCTCGCGAAGATCTTTTTTGCGCGCTTTCAGCTTTTCGGATTCGATCTCGCGGCTGAGATCTCTGGCCTGCTCCAGAAGCTTAATCTGTTCTCGGAGCGCGTCGCCGGAGGGGAGTGGGGTTTTTGGTACTTCTTCATTGGCCATAATAAGTTACTCTAACTAGTATACGGCCATCGCAGCCCAGTCTCGCGCTCAAATTTAGACACCGCGGAATTGAGTTTAGACCGATTAGAGAGAGTGCGCTCATCATTAAGACCATGCTTGAGATATGCATCCATATATCGTTTTTCACGACCTAATGCATTTGTGAAAGCTGACACCTGCAGGGGCGTACCGCGAATTTTGGCCGGGACAGAGCTGCCGCCGAACATATATTTTAATAGCAATTTTGTCAACCCCCCGAACGTGACAAGAAAACTTTCGTCTATTTCGGCGGGGTCAACATTTAAATCAATCTCAATTGGAACCAGATCGCTCATGATAAACCCTCTTCTAATAAATAGTTCTAACAAGAAAAGCCGCGCATTATTTGCTACGGCTTTTCTGAGAACTCTTTTCTGAGGCTTTCGCTTGCTCTTCGAACTCCTGCACCAATCTCTCAATAAACCAGCGCCTCAACTGAACCGGAAGGTTATAGGCCTCAAAAAAGGACCAGCCGCCATGGTGTTTTAAAATAAAGAATTCTTCATAAACATGGCGTTGATAATCACTCGTCAGGCCAAAAAAAGTCGGCCGTCAAAGGCACAGCGATCCTCCCATCATGATCGCATTCCGGACAAGTAAAGTCCTGATGGAGGTCGAGATTTGGCATCACTGCTTCATATGCTGTTCGAATTTCACGCGACGCGCGGGTTGGGCAAGCACTAATAAATTGATCCACGAGAGATGGATCCCTATCGTCGTTCACGCCAACAATAACAAGTCGTAGCTGGTCGGTCACGTTACTCTCGGGGAGCTTCATCTTTTTCTTTTTGCCTTTCTTTTTTGTCCAGCGCTGCTCATCGGCGCCAGTTAACAATTTAAGTTGGACTGAAAAATTAATTGAACTAAGCATCACACTGAATGTTCCGTCTTCGTTCAGTGTTACATTCGATGGAAGATTTGTGTGATCAAATAATTCTAGCTCATCTAGCCTAAAAGAGTTTTCCACTGCCTGGCCGCAGCTCGGACAGCCGATCTGAGTCTCATAGTGAGGGCCGAAGCCTGTAACTCGCGACGCCACGATAATGGCATTCTTGTCGCCGATCAATAAATCGGACACTTTAATCCTTTTGTCCACCAAAACCGACTGAAGCATTCTATCAACAGCTACGCCACGTCGAAGAAGAGCCTCTGATGTAAGGATGTCTTCTTCTTTCGCTGTCATGTGGCTGATTTCGACCACCTCTGCCTGATGCAGTGGATGACCCTCGCCATAAAACTGGCCTTTACTGGGAAGCTCCACAAATTCAGTTGGAGTTACAAAGGAGAATTCAGACGTTGCGTTCTGAATGAGGGGTGCCGGGGAACCTTGGTCCGGTACAACTGGCTTGGCGCCCATGACGCGATCCAGATTATTTCGTTGTGACATTCATCACCTTCTTTCTTTTAATTTTAGGCGCCGCCGTAGGTACCGCCGCCGCCTTTCTTGCTTTCATATGCAGCCCAATCATACTTCATTCCGATCTCAATATTAAGTAATTCGTCACCAGAATAATCTAAATCGCCAAAAGTGGCCGATTTGATAAAAGCATTCTTCAGGGTCCAGATGCCAACTTCGTTACCGTCGCCATCAAGCTCGGCGATCTTCACCTCACCCAGTGCGTCAAGACTATCAGCCTTATTAATTGTGCCCGGGCGGTTGTCAAGCGCATCCTGCTGCTCGTTAGGCCAGAGATAGCCAGACTTCTGGAGTGCAGCCAAAAGCAGATCTTGTCCGTCGGGATCAATTGAGTTAATAATCGTACATGTTACATCATTCCAAGTAAGAGAACCTGGATAGTAGTAAGTATTTCCTAAAAACTTGTGCTCGGTCTCACTAACGTCGAAGCCGGGCTTCGTAACAGACTTAGCCAAGTACGGCACAAATCCATTTTGTCCTAAATCCATGTAAATCAAAAATCTATGTTGTCTTTTTGGTTCAGATGCTGCGTCATTCCAAAATGCCATTTTATAAGTCTCCTATAAAGTCTATATTAACTAGATTCCTTGCGGGAAAAATCCTTTCTTTTGTCATATTAGTCATCGAAAGATGCACCCGTACGTGTAATATTGAAATCGATAGCGATAAATTCAATTGCACGTGTTGGCTTCAAGAAAATCTGAGCATACATAACGTTCCGGTCCACAAGGTCCGGTGTCGTGGTGGTCTCGTCAAGGACCACCTTGAATTCACTCAGGCCGAAGCGTGTCTGGATGCTAGCTAAGAAGGGGTTAACCTTGCTCAGGAAGCGGTTCCAGGTCACCTTGACGTTTGGATCAAAGAGCAGCTGCGCTGAAATCTGCGAGATGCGCTTCTTGACGAAGATCATGAGGCGACGGACGTTAATACGATCCAACGCCGACTGAGTTACCTGCAAGGTCTTCTGGCCGAAGATTACAATTCCCTCTGCGGGGAACTTAGCAATCGGGTTAATGTTGGCCGAGTAAAGATCATCGCGGTCGAGGCGTCGCAGCTGGTGCGAAACATCTACCACTGGGATGCCAGCGGCTCCCTCAGTCAGACCACCGCGGTTAAAGCCGGCAGGGGCGAACCACACGTCCGTCTTGCGCTGTGAGCTTGAGAAAGTACCGATTGCGGCAATAGAGGGCGGAAGCCACACAAAACTACCGTTAATGGTATCCCGCGAACGGACCCAAGGATAGAAAGCACAACCATACGAGGAGTTGATTGCTCGATCTCGAAGGTTGTTGATAACCGTCTTAAGGTTGCTAGCCGTGTTATTGCGAGCAACGGCTGTGCCGTCCTCTCGGGGCTGGAACCCACCGTTAAGGTCGATCACTGCCAAGGCGTCGGCGCGGTCTTCACAAATCCCCATCAGGTGAGTTGTGAGGCCTTCCTGTGTAAGCCCAGGCATAGAGGCGAGGTTCATCTCAACGACCTCTGGGTCGGATAGAGAGTCCATCGCGCGCTTAATCGAACCGAAGCTATAACTCTTCTGGCCATTAATATCTGTAATCCCATTCATGAGGCGACTATTGAACGGATCCTGCTCCTGGATGTCCAGGCCATCGAATCCACCATACAGTGGCACCGTAAATCTGTCAAAGCCCTGATCCAAGACGCCCGAAATTGCACCATACTCGTTAGTAAGAGAGGTACCGGCTGCGTGGGAGCCCGAAAGCCACTTAACGAAGCCCTTAGAACCACTTGACGAGCCGCTAAGGTCATCAAGAGTAAAGGTCATTGAGAGTTCACGCACGCCTGCCGAGGCGCCGGCAAACATGTTGCCAACAATTCCGCCGCGGGCCATCAACAGGTCAATTGTTGAGTCCTCGAAAGCGACGCCACCGGTTGTCCGGGTGGTTTGCATTCCGAAGTAAGCATCCGTCGGATTGGCAAGGTTACCAGATCCTGCGCAAACGCGGAATTCAGGCGCGGGGTAGAGGATAGAAGCCGTGAGATGCGATCCACTCGCCACGAGCACACCCATACCGTTTGAGGGCTCCATGTTGTTGAACATGGTACTGGCGCTGCCGAGGGAACCACTAAACTTGCCGCGTGCAACGGTTGTTCCACTCACCCAGTTCGCCGAAAGCGAACCAGTATGAATGACTGTTGCATCTGCATATTTGACAATGCCCTTAAATCCAAATGGAAGGACTGTTGCGTCAACTGTGTAGTTTTCAACGTTGCTGGCCATGGCCACTCGAATGTAGTCAGAGCGATTATCCCAATTGCCGGACTGCTTGTAACGACGTTCGTTGGCGACCCAAACACGACTCTTGTCACCAATAAGGCGTGCAACATAATTCAAAGAATCAGGGTTGAGGCTGCAATTTTCAAACTGCTCCACAATCTTCACCACATTGTCACTATCATCAAGCTTACGAACAACAACAGTAAAGCTGCCGTAGGCTTCGGCCTCGTTAGTCGACGCCTTAATGTCCTGAATAGAGATCTTAAGATTCTTGTTGGTCCACGACCCGGGCTCGCCTAAAGCATGAACCGTAAACAAAGCCGGCAGTTGCTCGACGTCGAATCCATTGCTGCTACCATTTCCGCGAGTAACCGTATCACAACCAAGGATTTGCGGGGTTTGGGCCGCTTGGAGCGGATCCTCATGATCTCGACCAGCGAGGGTATCGGTGAGACTGTACAAGGGAACAATCGCACCCCAGGTGGTACTTGCTGTGATGTTAGCCTTAACATGACGATCAAAGGTCTCGCCCAACCAATAGTTATCAACCAGCTGAGTGACTGTGCTATTGGTCTTTTGGGGGTTTGTATTGAAGACTTTACGGATATACTTGGAGTCGCCGCGATTGAAGTTACACGAAGAAGTCAATGCAGTAGAGCCAGAGGCATTTGAAATAACTACCTTAAACTCATAAGGAACGCCTGTGTCTTTAACGATCACAGACGATGCCGCGATGGGAGGACCATCTGCCGCGGTCGCTCCCTTCGTGCTGAGCATTGTACCCGAAAGCATCACGTTAGTCGTGGCATCGGTTGTATAAAAAATCGCTCCGAGCGCTCCCTGCATGGAGCCGGTGCCTCCATTTACATAGCTGGCGCTAGCAGCGCTGCCAACCGCGGTCGGGCCCTTCCAGGCAGAACCACTTGCATACTGGGGCTCAAAAATTACGAGGCCCCAGGCCTTTCCAGCGGACGTCGCTCTCCAGCCGGCTTGGCCGCCGGCGGCGAGATTGCCTTCCGACTCGGCGCCGAGGAGACGGATGTAAGTAAGGGGGGAACTGTTCTTTAGGTAGGCTTGGGCGGCATATGCTCCATAAGTAGCTGCGGTAGTATTCGCGCCGGTGCGCCAAACGTCGGATCCGCCGCGACCAGGGGACGGCGCTCCGAAAATACTAACAAATTCCTCAAAAGAATTAACAGTTACGGGCCGTAATGCGGGCCCTTTTTCGGCGCGGCCAATGATGGCTGGGCCAATTCCGGCTGGTGATGCGGGAATTTGGGAGTTGTCAATCTCATTAACAAAAACCCCCGGTGAAACGAATCTAAAGTTTTTAACTGACATTAGTGTAGCTCTCCTAAGACTGAACGGTCTTATTAAATAGTATCTTATCTCTGCAACAGACTTATTCTCTTTTTTTCAAAACGATTTGTTAATGTCGAGAATATGCTGTTAAGATTTTCTGTACCACCCGTCCGGGATGGTGGATGGAATGGCGCCGAAAACCGAGCGCTCTCGTCCGAACTTAAATTCGACCGCATTCTGTCGCCTAACAATAGCCGGCGGCTCTTGATTTTCGCCGGCTCCAATGAGATAGCCGAGGACCTCTACATTAATGATGGTTTCATAATTGCGCTGCTCCATGCCTAGAGCCATTTGGTTAGAATTGTCGGCAAAGTCGCCGGATATAAACACCTCGTATGCGTGTCCTAAGGCTCGTATACGCTTTGGCATGCGAGAATTACCAGCAATAACAAAGAATGGGCGCATTAGCTCATTCATCTGCTGTTGGTACTCTGCGCGCAAAGCAATCTCATATCTTACCGTTACCCATGTGGGAAGTGGAATTGTAATAGTGTCATAAACCACCTTGGGTGGGGTTTGGCCGCGATGACCTGTGTTGTATCGACTAGACCTGATTCCTGGGGCGGGACCATACACCCGATTTGAAAGGGCATTTTCGAACTCAGCTGTTTTTTTCTGATTTATTGTCCGGGCAACCGTAATGGTTCCCCCTTTGGGGTCTGGATCGGGGAACATGTGAGCATAAGGCACCCCCCGGCGATCGGGCTCTTTGCTAACGCCTGTACGCGCGACCGTTATCAGAGGAAGAACCAGCGTCCCCTCTTTATCTCGTAACTCTTTATCGTCTTTGGTTTGAAAGGCGCGCTCTGCAGTAGTCCACAATACTGGGACTTTCTTAAACCCATCATTAGAATTAAGAGACAGATCCAGTTCAACATCAACAAGGTTCCACATAGCCCTATCTATAGTTTCTAGGCCAGAAGGCTGAAAAGTTACCTCTTCAAGTTTGTCTTCTACCTCTTTATCGCCAACATGAGCGTATCTTTTCTTTCGAGACTTTTCTTGAATCTGCTGTTGTGTTCTTTTACTCCGTGTATCTCGGGCCATAGCCTTATCCCTAGCCTACGTATATGCCGGCTGGCACATTCTGCAAAACTTTTTCGGCTGCGTCCTGCATATCCGAGTCAGTCGTTGCGAGCTTATCATATGTCACCTCATCCAAAAGGGCCTTCAATTCATCACGTAACGCTGTCTGTTCTTCTTTGGCTTGCGACAAAAGGTCGGACGCATTTAAAGTAATGCTCTCTCCTGGGATTGGTATCTGAGCAAATTTGCCGCGGATTTGGCCAAGTATCTCTTTTGTAAGAGCCAGAGCGAACCTACGTATCCACTGTTTCCCCATAGAGTTAATGCTAGAATAAGGAAGATTTTCAAAAGGCAGTGTGTTAACATTGTTAATTCCTTTAAGGCCTTGGTCGCCGCGGCCGGTCTCTTCCCATGGATCATATTGATTATCAATTGTAAATTGCACCCAGAACTTTTCCGGGGTTGACACAATGGGTGTTGGAAAAAGTCTAAGATTATTATCCTTAATTTCATATGAGTAGTGCGATGTGCGAGTCCATATAGCATCTTCGTATGCCATGGCTTGGAGCTTATTCTGCCACACTGGAACAATGTCAAAAGTTGAGTCATCCGCATACTGACCATATGTACGAAGATTGCCCACCACAGAGAAGCCTCCATAGTAGCCATAGAATCTCCACATAGAACGAGGGGTTTTATAGAAGACCTTACGTATTGTTACGCGCTTGCCTTTAACCTGATCATAATAGGGAAGAGAGGTGTCTGAGGATGCGGACGACGAGATGAGAGTCTGAAGATCATAATCTTGGCGGCCGGATTGTGCCGTAAACGAGGCTGAGTAGATGGGCACTAGTCCACCAAAACCAGCTTCCGTGGTCAACCCTTCCGAAATACGCCTCACATATCCATAATCAAAGCGAGGATAACGCAATTCAATACTAGATCCCGAGAGCCCATCGCCTGACGTAATTTGCCCGTCCTGGTTGAAGGAGGCGGTCTGCGCTCCCAGAAGATCAGAAAGCGAGTTCTTGCTCTGATGCAGGTTTATAATATATGAATATTCTAGAACAGCTTCTTCGTATGCTGCATACACATTTCCCTGATTTAACTCAATGTCGAGGACGTCGCCACCTAACTTTTTATAAGTATAGGCGACTTGATCCACGGCGCCCGACAGAAATGGCGCCGAGTTGACATAGATTCCAAAAGGGAGCGCGCCCGAAACATTAGAGATTGCCCCTGTGACTGGCAAAATATTAGTATTACTGGTGGAAATCGGGTTTAAATTAGGGATCGCCATTAAGAGTACCTCTTTTATTCACTACTAAATAGAAAGCCCCGGCTCTTTCGAGCCGAGGCTTTCAGAAAAGTTGACCGAAGTCAGCTCTTATCTAGACCAGATCGGAGACAATCACGAGGCCGTACATATCAGGACGGACCATCTTCTTGGCGTATCGAGTCATGACTCCCTTACGGGGCACGAAGTCTTCAACACCAAAGATCGTCGGAGTAGTCTGCAGTGGCACGTACGGAGCGTAAACGTAACCACTCTCAAGGAAACTACCTCCGCGTCGACCAACAAGGATCAGACTACGGGGGAAGTAAGGATCGACATAGCAGTCGAACTTCTTCGAGAGTGAACCAACCTTCACGGTTCCAATATCACCACGATCAGCATCAGCAGTCACGTTAGCTCGGAAGCCAGCAGTGAACTCAAGGATGTTGGCAACTTCAGGTCCGCAGACGACGAAGTTGGCAGCACCGCGAAGAGTCTTGCGGTGAATCTGGGCAGAAACATCGTTGATTGTCTCAACGAGAGTCTCATACCACTCACTAACGTTACCGGTGAAATCAGGCGTCGTTGACGCACCCACTTCTGCACCAGTCTCGCGATTAACGAAACGGCCTGCAGCACGGGACCAGTAACGGACACCAGCTGTAGAGCCACGAACGAGGTCCTCAAGGATCTCGCGATCAATCTCAAGAGCGATCTGCTCAGACAGAATCTGAGTAAGCTCGACTTCAGCGTCAAGGTTGTGGTAGGCGTTAAGATCCTGTCCTAACTCCGGAGTCCACTTAGCCTTGAGCTTCTTGGTAACCGCGGTGACGGCTACACTGTCGACCTTGATGTCGATCTCGGGAATGTTCGGGCTGTTCTCCAGACCCCACTCAGACTGACCGATGACAGAACCAAGAGCAGCAGAGCCACTAAAGTAATCTGTCTGAGGCCACGACCAAGTGTTTGCCGCAGCGGCAGCACCTGTGAGGGCGCGAGCCATGGCCGGGGCAACTGTCACACCGTTGGTGAGGGCTGTAATAGCATCTGAACTCGCAAACGTGAACAGCAAGTTGCTAGAGCTACGATCACCAGCCTGACCACCGTTGGACGCAGAACTGAACTGAGTCAGACGGCGCACGAGGCGGTACGTACCAGAGATCTCACTACCGGATGCAGCGAGAATGTTCCAACCACCGGAACCACCAGCACCACCAGCACCCGAAATCTGGATGGCCACAAGGTCATCAAGATTCAAAGAAGTAGCAGCAGCAGTAAAGGTGCTGAGCGCAAGCTCGGCCACAACGACACCGGAACCAGAAAGATCCGGGTCATACTGGGTCAGGCTACCAAGAGTCGCATGCGCGTCATTGGTTGCAGTACCAGTAGCGGCATTATTAACACCACAAACACCCGAGACAACAAGACGGAAACCAGAACCGGCGACGGTCGTGGAACCAGTCGGCGATGCATAGCCGTTGTTGAGGGCGTACGGACCAGCTTCCGGGAGCGAACCTGAAGACAGGTTGACACCACCGGTGATCTGCGCACCAACCACACCACCACCAAAGAGCGATGACGAGGCTGCATAGCCCAGGCGCTGGTCCATAGACGAGCGCTCCCCAATCTCACCAGAAACGGTGAAGTCGAGGAAGAAGATGAGGCCCGAGGGCAAGCTCATCGGCTGAACACTAACAAGATCGTTAGCGATCAGCGAGCCGAATACACGGCGAACGAGGGGGAATGCGACAGCCGCAAAGCCCTCAACGTCTCCGCCCGACATGGACGAAGCCTCACGAAGTAACTCTTTTGCCTGATTCTCAAGCAGTCGAGCCATTCCATTCCGAACTGTATCATCTCCGAGACCCTCAAGAAGACCGGTGCTCTCCCACTTATTAATGAGAGCGCCCCCTTCCTTCGCGAGGTCGCGGTTAACAATACCTTCGGTTAATTTTTGTACGATAGACATTTAATAACCTCCTTATAAATATAGTTTTAGTCTAACCCTGCTAAACGCAGCATTCGATCCATTCTAGGATCTTTAGTTGCCTTGTTGCTTTCTCTTTGGGCGCTAAGGAGCAGTGACGTGTGTTTTGAAACAGCTTCACGAAGTGTTTGTGGACGGGTACGATGATCAATCGGCGTCCTCACTGCGTTTTGAATTGTATCAAACACGACTTTTGCTTCCTCAACAGAATTGGCACGACTAACAGCTTCGACAATTTGATTTTTTTGTCGCTCATTCAAGGAGGTGCTGCCTAATGCCTTGTTTTGGTAAACAAGTTTGGCGTTTGCCAAGTTCATCTTTTTAAGTTGAACTTTGGCCTCTTGTAACAGAGCTTGTAGCTCTCTAACAGAAACATTGAGATTCTTGATTTTCGCCTCGTAGAGTCCAGAATCATCCACAATATCTACTGTGTCTGCTTCTTCCTCTAACTCTTCCTCTTCTTCGAGGTGGGCCGCTGAGGCCGCGGCGATCGCATTATTATTGGCCTGCTCCGTACTATTCTCTGCGGAGTTAAGGGAAGACCATCCCTGAAGTTCGGGTTCCATGTCAACCCTCAGTAGTTCATTAACAAGAGAGTCGAGCATCTCCTCAGAGAGTTCGACTTCCTCTTCTTCTCGAAGTTCTGCGGTGTCGTCGTCACTACCTGTATCGGTGGTTTTGATTTCGCCAGCATCAATCTCGGCGTCGCCGGCGATGTCCTCGTCAGTAATGGGGCCATCTTCCTGCAATTCCATAGCTACTTCTTCGGAGCCCAGAAGATCGTCGGGAGATCCAGTTTCGCCGGCCTCTTCCTCTTCTTCTAGCTTGGCCTTGAGCTGATCGAAATCAATTTCGACTAACTCGTCTTCGGCTGGGGCATCCAGTTCTTCATTCTGAAAGGCAAATGGGGTTTCATTTAGAAAATCCGTGTCGGCGGGCGTAGTGGCTGTTGCCGTCATGTCGCCCCCACCTAGACCGAGATCTTCACCCCCACCTAGACCGAGATCTTCACCCCCACCTAGACCGAGATCTTCTTGTTCTAATAAATTACCGAGCGCATCCTTGACTTCCGAAGAATACTTCTCTAAGACAGCATCTTCGGCATTTTTCAAGGCCGCCTCTTTAAGCGCTTTCGCGTCAACAATAGCTTCTTCTAATAATGAAGACATAGAATTACTCCAATTCTGATACGTAATCAAATGTAATTAGTGTGTAGGATGAGGAAATGACTAATAGTTACGTATTGCTGTCCATAATAGTGCTCTTAGCCCCTATTCTCCTCCTTCGGACTGCTGCCTGTTATCTGTTAAAATAAACCAATACGCACCAGTACTCACCAACGTAACGCTCTGCGCGGAGCCGGTGATCCCGATTTCGTCCTCTGGGCCCGCTTGCTGGCTGGAACCCATAAACTGGCCGCCAGAGCCGGTAATCGTAAGTGTCTTATCGCCACTGTAGGTAGTCAAAATGTGATATGTTCTTCCAGTAACTCCACTAGTAGCTGGGAGAGTTACGGTTGCGTCAATGGCGCCCGTAAGGTCTGCTATGTAGTGAGTTTCATCTAGCGTCATATCACCAGTAATAACTGTATAGTTGCCGGCTTGAGAGCCACTAACTTGAAAGGTGGAGCTGGGTGTTGCCGTGCCGATGCCGACTCTATCAGCTCCTCCCGACACGTATAGAGCATAGTCGGTATTGGCTGTCATAACCTTAAAGTCCGTTGCGTCGCCCGTGGTACCGACTGTCACGGTATCTAGACCGTTCTCGTCTAGGGTCAGCATAGCTTTGCCGCCGCAGGTAAAGGTCATTCCATCAAGCCCTGGCTCACCACCACCACCAAGTTTAATATGAGTGTTAGTGTCATTATTATTAATAATATAAGCAGTGCCTGCCGTGCCGACACTCATATATCCTTGTACATCAAGGGTGTACGCCGGCGTATCGGTACCGATGCCGACGTTGCCCTCAACAACTAGGTTGCCGGTGCCTGGGTCTGTCTGTGTCGTGCCAATTCTACAAGAGTCAAGGCTAGCAAAATCATCAACAAACAGATCATCACTTACACGGATGTCACCATTTACGTCC